>Ga0134099_1000639_pt1 | contig 38622 bp, 25 predicted proteins | sample 10_taG_2_FD_105482 | JGI IMG/M metagenome (GOLD analysis project Ga0134099, IMG submission 105482) | Switchgrass degrading microbial communities from high solid loading bioreactors in New Hampshire, USA - 10_41_5_180_A2 metaG | ecosystem: Engineered > Bioreactor > Semi-continuous > Anaerobic >...
GAATACTGCATGTTATGGCATGAATATACACATAAAACTGGCAGATAATCGAATTTGATCATCTGCCAGTGTGCGCAATGTAATTTCATTTTTCTAAGTTCAACCCCAACATTTGACGAAGAACTAAAAAAATAAGAGCTTATAGATTTACCCTAAGTAAATTTATAAGCTCTTTGTTCTTGCTAGTAAAATGCTGTTAAAGCCATACAGCAGATTATACTCTCTATTCCTTATTGCGGCTGAAGTTCAAGATTCAAGTCTTCCTGCAATTCACTTGCATATTCCTGAAGCAGATCGCTGGGAGTTCTGTTTTCCCAGCCTATCTTCAATATCACCTTATCTTTAAATTTTCTTACAAAACCTCCAAAACCCAGGCTAAAAGATTCCTTTGGCGCTTCGAAGCTTTTTATTGCAGAATTTATGTCCGATCCTGGAGGAAGCAGCAGTTCCATTTGACCTCTGAGCATATCCTCTTTTGTAAGATACTCAGGTTTGTTCGGATCCCAGTAAGTAAATGCTTCTTTTATTACAGCTGCGGCCACTTTCGGATCTGTATTAAGAGGGATAAAATAAGCGTTTGTACTGCCTCCGGAAAACTGAGTTTCAGATACATCCGGACCTTTAGGCATAGGAACCATACCATAATTAATTCCGCGTATCTGATATACCTGAATGCTGTCCGTTCCCTTTCCAACTACCATTGCAGCCGGGAATCTGTCAAACTTCACGCTGCTGCTCGGCGTTGTAACTTTATATACATTAACTAAATCATATACAAGCTGCAGAGCATGTTGTGCATTAATGTCAGGTTTAAATTTATAAGTATTCTCCCTTTCATCATACTGAATAATAGAACCGTTATTTGAACGTAAAAGGGCGTAAGTTGCAGTATCAAGCGGGCTTAATAACACACCCCATTGATCTGTGACACCATCACCATTGGAATCATGCGTAGCTTTTTTTGCAAATTCAACCATGGTATCCCAGGTCCAGTTACCTTCCTTGTACACGTCTTCAAGGGGAGGAAGCCCTTCATTCTGGAATATGTCTTTGTTATAGAAGAACACATATCCTATGCCATACAAAGAAGTAGTAAATCCCCAGTTCCTGCCCAGGAACTTTGTGCTTGAAGCCATATATCCATAATTATATAGGGGATCATTTTCAAAATCTATGAAATTATCCATTGGTATTAGCAACTTTTTCAAAGCAACCGTCGGAAATATTCTGGACGGAGAAGTCAGCAAAATATCCGCATATTTCGTTCCTGCAGCACACGCATCCATATATTCATATATCATGTAATCATGATTTCTATATACCCACTTTATATTAAAGTTCATCTTTTTTTTGGCATTTTCTATTGTATTATATTGAACAGCCGCTTTCGGATAGTTTGCTATGGCTTGGTCTGAAGGCTTTTGTCCCGGATTCCAGTTTGCACTGGTATCATATACTATCTTAATTGTTGCACCTCCAAGGTCAATATCCTGTTCAATGGGTATCAAATCAATTTTATCTTTATCTAAAGCATTTTCAATTAAAGAGGTGATTTCTTCTTCAGATGTCAGATTAAAATCCGAGTTTTCAGTAACATTATTTTCTTTATTATCTTTTGTTTGCGATTTATTTACTGAAGTTGATTCCTTTGAAGCGGATTTTTTAGTATTGCTCGTGCTTTTCTTTTTAGTTGTGCTTACAGAGTTCGCTGAATTCGTTTTTATTTTTGTATTCTTATCTGATGATACATCATTTTTCTTGCATGCCCCCATTGAAAAAGCCATAAGAAAAATTGCAAGAAACAGGCTGATAAACTTTACATATTTCATTGACATAATTATAATCCCCCATACCTTTAATTTAAATAATTGAATAAGTCCGACTTAACAAGGCTTATCCTTTAAAAGTTGTGATTTACAGATTATATTTATTCACTGCAGACATAAATATTTCTTAAATTTCCGTATATTATCTTGTCATATTTATAGTATTACTTTATTTAACAATATGTCAATATACAGCAGATGAAAATTATTATATATTTGTATACAATAGTTAAGTTTATTGACTTTTTGAAATTGCTGGTATATAGTAAAAATTGAGTATAAAATATAATAAAAGCATAATTTTTAATATTAAAAAATAAGCCTTGTTAAATATATATAGTTAACCATAATTATTCATAAGAAAAAACAAGGTTAAACATATTATATTAACAGGTTTATTTAAGTATTAATGATTATGCTATGATTATTTTATGCTCATCAAATTATATAAGCATTTCATTGATAGGATACTCCGCTTCTTATTTGCATTTAATATTGATGATATACTGAACATCTATTGTCACAGTATATTATTGTTATGTCTTATAAAAACTTAATATACTCCACTAAAGAGTTCAGTCTCAATATGAGTGCAAAATCGGTATCTTTTCATCTGGTTTTATATGTATATATTGAGGGGGTTTTCACATGATAAAATATGCAAACTTTAGAAAAGCTATTAGCCTGTTTCTGGCATTTGCACTGGCTTTTATGATTTCTCCTTCCGTATTCGCTGCAAATGACACTCAGGAAATCAAACTAAAGGTAAACGGCAATTACATTGAACCTGAAGTACCTGCTCAAATCATCAATAACAGGACAATGGTTCCAATCAGGTTTATTGCAGAAGCTTTAGGCAATACTGTTGACTGGGACGCAAAAAAAAGGATAGTGCTTGTAGACTCATCTTCCATCAAGGCAGATGAAACTGTGGATACTACAATAAGGCTGTTTGTCGCAGGCAAAGAAATCACTCCCGATGTTCCACCGCAGATTATTGACGGCAGAGCCATGGTTCCCGTAAGATTTGTCGCAGAGGCACTTGGAGCAGATGTAGAATGGGACAGCAAAACATATACTGTTATTATTAACAAAACTACTGAAAAATACGGTTATGTGAGAAAAATCAAAAAACAGGGAAAAGTTGTGCTTGAACTTGAACCTGATGAACTATTTATCTTCACTACCGAGTATAAGCCATACGAATATTCCCATATTGCACGTGAAAATGCAATAGGACAATTTATTAAGGAAAAATTCCCTAATTTGAAATTTAAGCTTATTCATTGGGATGATGAATTAGGCATTAGAGATGATGATTTTATTGCCAACGGTGTCTATCCTGATATATACCTTCAGCTCGCTCATCGTAATACAACAAGGATAATGAGAAATTACGGCATGGAATATGATATGACACCTTTAATTGAAAAATATAATTTTGATATGGATAGACTTAATAAAGGTGCCGTAAACATAGTTAAAGACAGAGGCGCCGGTAAGATATATTCAATCCCCTTCCAGATAAACGAATACATATTATACTACAATAAAGACTTCTTTGATAAGAGGGGCGTACCTTATCCTGAACTTGGAATGACATATGACGAAGCTTTCGAGCTTACTAGAAAAATGACATTCCAGGACGGATTCAATCAGATAAAAGGTTATTCCCAGCATCCCGACCAATATTTAAAGCTTAATCAGAGAGGATTAATTCCTTTCAGCCTTACCGAACGTGACAAGGTTGTGCTCAATACAGATGATTGGTACGATCTTTCAGAAAATATCAGGCGTTTCTACACCATACCAGGAAACGTATGGAATTCTACGTACGATTTCAGCATGACCGGTGTTGCATCAATGGCTGTTGATACATTAGACAGAATGGTATATCTTGCTCCCTTAAAAGATTACCTTGCAGAAGATGATTATCAATGGTGGACAACAAATAAGGACGTAAATAAAACCGGAACATACAGTGTACCTTCAAACTGGGACATTTCTTCCATACCTGTATTCCCTGACGCCCCGGACACCATATATCAACCTAATTTGCATGCATGGTTTATCACAAGGCAATCTCAAATGAAGGAAACCGCATTCCAGGTTATCGCATATCTACTGTCCGATGAGGTCCAAAAAGAAATATCCGCAAACGGCTTTAAAGGTGTTGTAAAAACTGAAGAGATTGCAAAAGCTTATGGTACAAATATCCCGGAATTTAAGAATTACAATTTACAGGCAGTATACTGGGGTGAAAATGCAGCTCCCCCTGTAAGAACGCCGGAAGTAGCAGGAGGAGGATATTGGGACATCTCTTTGTGGAACGTATTTAGAAAGTATATTTTCCAGTATGGCCTTGATACAAGAATGGCTCTTCAACGTGTAGAAGCAGAAGAAAATCAATGGATACAGGATAGGATTACGGAAGGCTTGTCCTTTAATTAATAATTAATAACATGAAATTTACCGCAGCTAAATCATTATTTAGCTGCGGTAAATCCTATTTGCTTTATAGCGGGAGGATAAAATATGCTCAAAATTAAAATAAAAAGAGCCTTTATCATGCTTCTTGCCATTTCTTTAATATTTACATTTCCTACTGTCTCATTTGCTGCAGATAACACTTCTGAAATCAAATTAGTGGTTAACGGCAAAACCATGACTCCTGAAATACCTGCTCAAATTATCAATAACAGAACAATGGTTCCAATCAGGTTTATTGCAGAAGCTTTAGGCAATACTGTTGACTGGGACGCAAAAAAAAGGATAGTGCTTGTAGACTCATCTTCAATCAAGGCAGACGAAACTGTTGATACTACAATAAGGTTGTTTGTCGCAGGCAAAGAAATCACTCCTGATGTACCACCGCAGATTATTGACGGCAGAGCCATGGTTCCCGTAAGATTTGTCGCAGAGGCACTTGGAGCAGATGTAGAATGGGACAGCAAAACATATACTGTTATTATTAACAAAATTACTGAAAAGTATGGTTATGTGAGACAAATCAAAAAACAGGGTAAAGTTGTGCTTGAACTTGAACCTGATGAACTGTTTATTTTCACCACTGAGTTTAAGCCATACGAATATTCACATATTGCACGCGAAAAAGCAATAGGACAATTTATTAAGGAAAAATTCCCTAATTTGAAATTTAAGCTTATTCATTGGGATGACGAATTAGGTATAAGGGATTCTGATTTTGTAGATAACGGTGTATATCCGGATATATATCTGCAACTCGCCGATCGTAATACTACCAGGATAATGAGAACTTATGGTATGGAATATGATATGACACCTTTAATTGAGAAATATAATTTCGATTTAGACAGGCTTAATAAAGGTTCCGTAAATATAGTTAAAGACAGAGGCGCCGGAAAAATCTATTCTATTCCCTTCCAAATAAACGAGTATATATTGTATTACAATAAAGATTACTTTGATAAAAGGGGCGAACCTTATCCTCAATTAGGAATGACCTATGATGAGGCCTATGAAAAAGCTATAAGAATGACATTCCAGGACGGATTCAATCAGATAAAAGGTTATTCCCAGCATCCCGACCAATATTTAAAGCTTAATCAGAGAGGATTAATACCTTTCAGCCTTACCGAACGTGACAAGGTTGTGCTTGATACTGACGATTGGTATAACCTTGCAGAAAATATCAGGCGTTTTTATAAAATTATAGGTAACGTATGGAACTCTACGGATGATTTCAGCAAATCCGGCGTTGCAGCTATGGCAGTTGACACATTGGAAAGAATGTCATACCTTGCACCCGTAAAAGATTATCTCGCAGATGATGATTATCAATGGTGGACGGCCAACAAAGATGTAAATAAGAGTGGAGTTTTCAGTGTTCCTTCAAATTGGGATATTTCCTCCATGCCGGTATTGCCGGATGCTCCAGATACTATATACCAGCCGAATTTGCATGCATGGTTTATCACAAGGCAATCTCAAATGAAGGAAGCCGCATTCCAGGTTATCACTTATCTTTTGACCGATGAAGTCCAGAAAGAAATATCTGCAAACGGTTTTAAAGGTGTGGTTAAAACCGATGAAATTGCTAATGCTTTTGGCACAAATATACCGGAATACAAAAATTATAATTTAAAGGCAGTGTACTGGGGCGAAAATGCAGCTCCTCCCGTAAGGACACCTGAAGTAGCAGGAGGAGGATATTGGGATATTTCTTTGTGGAATGTATTCAGAAAATACATCTTCCAATACGGTCTTGATTCAAGAACAGCTCTTCAGCGTGTAGAAAAAGAAGAAAATCAGTGGATACAGGACAGGATTGCAGAAGGTTTATCCTTTAACTGATAAATTATATCCTTGATATTTACCATATTTAAATAAATATTAGATATGGTAAATATCAAAAGTTATATTGACCATTAAAATTAATAATATTATTTTTCACCTCAATGGAAAAATATTAAATGGGGGTGTCTCTATGTTCAGATATTTTCTATGTAAAAAAACTTTAATATTAGTGCTTATTATATCTTTAATTGCTTCTCCGTTTTCTTATGCATTTGCCGCTGATACTCCTGTAGTATCATCTGATGTTAAGCTTATTATTAACGGAGAAACAATTAATCCGGACGTATCGCCGCAAATTATTAATGACAGGGTTTTTCTCCCTGTAAGATGGGTTGCCGAGCCTTTGGGGGCTACTGTTGAATGGGATGATAAAAAAAGAGCCGTACTTGTTGACTCATCGTCTAATCAAATCGATGAACTTATTGATAATACTATAAGGTTGTTTGTTGCAGGAAAACAAATAGAACCTGATGTTAAACCTCAAATTATTAATAGCAGGGTTATGGTCCCGATAAGATGGGTTGCAGAAGCTTTAGGAGCAGAAGTAGCATGGGACGGTAAAAGTAGGACTGTTACTATTACAAAAGATAAAGAACGTTATGGCTTTGAACGCGTTATCAAAAAAGAAGGCAAAGTTGTAGCCACTTTTGAGCCCGATGAGCTGTATATCGCAACATCCAGCAACAGGATTTATCAGTACTCACCTGCAGGAACGGATAAATTGATCGGAAAATATATTCGTGAACTATTTCCGGATTTGAAGTTTAAAATAATTGATTGGGATTATGCAAGGCAAGATGACTGGGTAGCAAACGGCGTTTACCCCGATATATACATAGCCACTACAGGCAGCACATCAAGCTTGATGAATACATATGGCATGACTTATGATATAACTCCCTTTATTGAGAAATATAACCTTGACACCGACAGGCTTAATAAATCTGCAATGAGTGCAACTCTTAGGGCAGGAAGAGGCGCAATATATTCCCTTCCAATAGAAATTAACGATTACATTTTATACTACAATAAAAAATACTTCGATATGAGAGATGAACCCTATCCTCATTTTGGAATGACATATGACGAAGCATATGAAAAAGCAAAGATAATGACTTTCCAATCCGGTTTTAGTCAGATAAAAGGATGGGCTCAGCATCCGGATGTATATTTAGGTTCAAATCAACGCTGCCTATCCCCGTACAGCAAAACTGATCCAAACAAAGTCGTACTATTAACTGATGAGTATATCGATGTGGTTAATAATTTACGAAGGTTCTATACTATACCTGGTAATATATGGAACACTGTTGATGATTTCTCGAAATTCGGAGTTGTATCTATGTGTGTAGATTCTTTGGAGAAACTGCATTATTTGGCTACCGTAAAGGAATATCTGGAAGAAGATGACTATCAATGGTGGACCACCAATAAGGATTACAATGGCGGTACGGTATTCAGTGTTCCATCCAACTGGGATATTTCCACCATTCCCGTCTTTGATGATACACCTAATACAATCTATACAACAGGAGGGCTCGCTTGTTTTATATCAAAACAATCGCAAATGAAAGAAACTGCATTCCAGATTGTAGCTAAACTTCTTACAGATGAAGCTCAGAAAGGCAGAGCTGCGGATGGAATCAAAGGTACGGTAAAGACTGATGAAATAGCTGCTGCCTTTGGTAGTAACGTACCTGAATATAAAAATCTAAATTTAAGTGCTGTATATTGGGGAGAAAACGCTTATAGGCCGGTAGATCCTGCAGAGTTATCTAATCAGCCGCAATATAGCGTAAATTTATGGCTGGTATTCAGAAAATACATTTTCCAATATGGCATGTCAACTGAAAATGCTTTAAAGCGAACAGAAGATGAAGAAAATGAACGTATACAAAATGAGATTAAAGCAAGCCAGGAATCACTAAATGAATAAAATAAATATTAAAATGTTTATTTTTAGGGGGATCATTGAATGACAAAGAAAAGAAGCTTTATTAAAGCACTTTCGCTTCTGCTCATAATTGCAGTAGTGTTCTCATTTCCTGTCATACCTGTTACTGCCGCAAATAACACTACGGAGATCAAATTGGTAGTAAACGGCGAAACCATTACACCTGAGGTCCCGCCGCAAATTATTAATAACAGGACGATGGTTCCAATCAGATTTATCGCTGAAGCTTTAGGCAATACCGTTGAATGGGACAAAGATAAAAGGATTGTGCTTGTAGACTCTTCATCAAATAAGATTGACGAATCCGTAGACCCAACAATAAGGCTGTTTGTAGCAGGCAAAGAAATCACTCCTGATGTCCCTCCACAAATTATAAACGGCAGAGCTATGGTTCCCGTCAGATTTGTTGCGGAAGCTCTTGGTGCAGAAGTAGGATGGGACAGTAAAACAAATACTGTCACCATAAATAAAACAAGTGAAAGATACGGCTATGTAAGACGAATTAAAAAACAAGGGAAAGTCGCCCTTGAGCTTGAACCTGATGAACTCTTTGTTTTTATAAGTGATCATAGAGTTTATAAAGAAAACGAAAAGTCATGTGAGAGATTTATCGGGCAATATATAAGAGAAGCATTTCCTGATTTAAAATTTAAGATAGTCACATGGGATGACCATGGCTTTAGGGAAGAAGATTTTGTAGATAACGGTGTTTACCCGGATATCTATATGCAGCTTCCCTACCGCAACACTACCAGAATTATTAAAACATGGGGTATGGATTATGACCTCACACCGCTTATTGAAAAGTATAACGTTGATCTTGGAAGATTTAATAAGGCTTCCATGAACATTATCCTTGACAGGGGCGCAGGCGCAATATATTCCCTACCCTTTGAAATAAACGAATATATATTATACTACAATAAAAAATTTTTTGACATGCGAAATGAACCATATCCCGAAATTGGGATGACGTATGATGAAGCATTTGAAAAGGCTCAAAGGATGACTTTCCAAAATGGTTTCAATCAAATAAAAGGTTATACTCAGCATCCCGACCAGTATTTGAAACTTAATCAGCTTGGATTAATGCCTTTCAGTCTTACCGAACCTAACAAAGTAGTGCTTTATACTGATGAATGGCTGAATTTGTCCGAAAATATAAGACGTTTTTATAAAATTGGCGGTAATGTATGGAATACAACTGATGATTTTGCGATGTACGGAGTAGCAGCTATGTGCGTAGATGCTATGGATGATATGCCTTATCTGGCAACAATAGAGGATTACATTGCAGAAGACGATTATCAATGGTGGACGACAAACAAAGATTATAATCAAAACAGAACATACAAAGTGCCGTCAGAATGGGATATATCTTCCATGCCCGTACTTGATAGCGCTCCTGATACAATATATCAACCCAATCTGCATGGCTGGTTTATTACAAAACAGTCACAGCTAAAAGAAACTGCATTCCAGGTCATTAATTATCTGCTTACAGATGATGTACAAAAAAGAAGGGCTGCAGATGGTGCAAAAGGAGTAGTAAAAACTGATGAGATTGCAGCTGCTTTTGGAACAAATGTACCTGAATATAAAAATCTGAATCTTAAAGCGGTATACTGGGGCGAAAATGCAGTACCCCCTGTAAGGGCCCCTGAAATAGCAGGAGGAGGATACTGGGACATCGCTTTATGGGCTGTATTCAGAAAATATATATTCCAATATGGCTTAGACACGGAAATAGCTCTTCAACGAGTAGAAAAAGAGGAAAATCAGTGGATTCAGGACAGGATTGCTGAAGGTTTATCTTATAATTAATATTAATTCTCAGCATTTAAAAACCGCAGTTAAATCAATATTTAACTGCGGTTTCTTATATTTATTTTATTCTTAGTCGCTGTCGTCGCTGTCATTATTTACAATTAACTGCCATACTGCTTCATTATTCCATTCTGTTCCTGCCGTTATAAGAGTAGGCGATTTTGCATCATATTTTGAAAAATACAGTTTATTTTCGTATTTGTTTATATCCCAGTAAAATACTTTTAAATCATTATTAAAATAGTCTACCATCTCCAAATCCTTTATAGATATTATAAAATGTATATCTTCTGCTGTATCTCCCCAGATTTCTGCTGATAATGTCGGCAGAAGGCCATAATAATTACTGTATACTTTCGTCGTAAGCGTTTCCCCATATGAAGGTGTAACATACTCTTTATTAGGTTCTTTGAATAATATATGATTCCCATACTTTTTGCTCACAGGGAACATGCATACATAAGTATTTCCGAGGTATACGTCCTTTGTGAAAGAAAAATCAGAAGTAAATGTAATCTTTGAGGGCTCAAAAAAATAATTCCTTACAACATTGCAAAAAGTATTTTCCTTTTCATTATTTAAATATAATTCTGTATACTCCTTAACTGTTAAACTGTTCAATTTTATAAACTGGTTTTCCTCTAATTCAATATTATTGCCCATGTCATCAAAAAATTCAATTTGCAGCATTTTTTCATTTCCATGATTGCCTCCACTGAAGTTTAAAATGGCCTTTGTCTCCCCTGCAGCAAGCACATATTCCCAATCTGTTGCTCCGCTTATTAATACATCCCTATTTTCAGAAGGTATTTTACCATCCAGGCATAAATACTGTGAGGCTAAATTATACGTTCCCCATGGTTTTTCAGTTAATTTTGTCAGCAGCAATCGACCGTCATTAAGCAAATTGTAAATGTCTATAGAATCATTATTTTTAATAATATATAATTTACCATATTCAATAGATTCATCTTCTGAAGCGGTTTTTTCTGACATATTGCTATTTATAGTTTCTGTATATTCAGTGCTTTTCTCATATTCGTTATTTTCTATATTTTCAGTACTTTTTATATCTTCATTACTTTTTGTATTTACAGTGCTTTCTGTATATACAGGGCTTTTTGCATATTCAGTACTTTTTGTGTATTTAGTTTTAGTGCTTTTTTCATTTTTTGTGCTTTTTGCGTATTTAGTACCTCTTGTGTACTTTGTGCTTATTGTATTTTCTATCGGCTTTCGTGCCGTATGCGTAGAAGCATTGCCATATACAGAAAATCTGTTTTTTCCGTTTTTGTAATTAATTATTAAACATATTATTAAACTAATGAAAATTAACGTAATGCTTGATATAATCAATACCTGCTTTTTATTTTCAACACAATTTTTACTAAAAAACATATGTCCTTTAACCTTATCTGCTTTCTTTTAGTTAATATAATAAAAAAATTATAATCCTATCAACTATATTGTTATATTCTCCAATATAAAATTCCATGCAAATTAAAGTAAAATAAATTTAATTTATTTACACATAAACACTTCTTATTACATAACAATCAGTGTTTTTTTGTAATATTATTATTTAATTGCATGGTTTTGATTATAACAGAAATTCGAATCATTAAAAGAAAGCTTGTTAATCCGGCTTATACTCAATACAAACTAACAGAAAATCATTTTAGCTAAGCTCGGATTAACAGGCTCTAATGTTTCTATTAAAGAATCTCCTTCAAAACAAACAACACAACGAACTAATTCTATATAAATATTATTTTACACATTTATAATTGTTAATCGCATTGAAACATAATGCTTTTATTAAGCTTTTAAGTTTTATATTAAATGTTATTGCTATTGCGCCAATGTATTTGATAATGTTGTTTCAGTATTGCTGTAGTCAACTATAAACGAAGGATTTGTTATTCTTACTGTCAGATTGCTTAAGTCTTGCAATAGCACTCCTTTTACATAACTTAAACCATTTCCTGTTAACGTTACAATTAATCCATTAGTAACCGGTGATCCGATTGATTGACCAACATACTGCACAGTAAATTCTACAAAAGGTATCAGAACCCTATCTCCAATTTTTACTTCCATAGCAGATGCAATATGGCTTACATCCCCTGTTATACATCTTATGGGCTCAGTGAACCATAATGTTACAGTTGCGCTTGAAGCCTCTTCAAGTGCTAGTTTAGTTACCGGATCATATTGAGCTCCATTTTTCAAAACTACAGTTTTGTTAGACTGTGTTACAGGAGACAATGAAGGTTTTATCGCATCCTTTACTATTAAATTATCCTCTGTTGCAATGCTTAATGCAATACCGTATTGATTTTTCGTCAAATTCCCTGATGTTACAATTTTTATATTTCCATATTGAATGCCTGTATCAGGATCCTTATATGTTCCATCCGGCTGAAGATATCTTGATATAATCAAATTTACTGAATCTTTGCTGTCAGATATAATGCAAGCTACCAGTCCAAGATCGAGAGTATATGGCACAGATCTTTCCTGTTCAGTGCCGTTAAGCTTATATCCTATAAATTGGAACGAGGTCCTGTCAGCAGTAGCAAATTTCATGTTATTCTTTAAAGTAATCTTTATTGTATTAGTATTGATAGCTTCAACACTATATACATCATCTGCTCCAAAATTATACTCACCTGAAGGGCTTGACGTATTCTGTAATGTCTTGGGAGATGTTGCGGAGCCTTCTCCGGTAATGTAATTGCCGTTCTTGTCTTTAACTATTGCATAAACACTTGTTAATCTGGATGGCCAATATCCGCTCCATGCTCTGTCCCCGTTAGGAATATATAATGTAACATGCCTGTAATCGCTGCTTGCTGACACTGTTGCTCCGGGTACACCTGCAACAGGCAGAGTTACATAGCCATTGCTTACAAAATAGTTGCTTGTGCTTATAGCTGATGCAGCATCAATCTCTTCGGAAAAATACAAATCAATCTTATAGCTTTCTCCTTCTCCTGAATACAGCGCCATTTCAATTACCGGCGGTTTGTTATCATATGTCCTGATTGTTGTCTGATAAGGTTGCAGCAAAATATTCTTTCTCATGGACATATCAGTAATATTATATTCATATCCATCCTTAACTACATTTTTAACTTGAATTATATAATCCTTTGCATCAGTACCGTTATATGTGATAGTTCTCATAACAGGAGGAACAACTGTACTGTCATAATATGAATAAGTGTTTACACCAAAGGGATAGAATTTTACTTTATATGTCATATAGTCCGGATTCGCTGTATTATAGTGCTGTACTGACTGTGCATATCCAACAAAGTCCAGCGTACTTACCGGTGTACCGTCTGCATTTAACAACAGGAAATTATAAACACTTGGCATATTTACTTTTTCAGAAAAGACAACTTTTAAAGAGTTATCTGATTCAACAGTAACACTTACTACATAAGGATTGATTGTATCATCTTCAGCTTTTCCTGAAATTGTACTTTCTGTGGACGTGTAATTTCCCGACATATCTGAAACATATGAATATATTACGTCATATCCCAATACAGCTCTTAAATCTAACTGATATGACTGAGGTAATTCAAGTACTGCAACATTATCAGTATACGTTACATTTGATACTGTTATCGGATATGTATCTCCATACATTCTAACCTTAAATACAGGAGCTACTCCGCTGCTGGTAACACCGCCGGAAATCATTTCATTGAAAGTAACTTTTATCTTATTATTGCTTACTATTTCAGTTGATACTGCATACGGTGGAATCTTATCAAGGATTACATTTATACCCAAACCAATACTGTCTGCTGCATATCCGGCATAATCCCTGATTCCTCTAAGGTCCAGTGTATGACCGCCTTCAGTTAATTCATTCATAAGCTGTATATCAAAATAACCTTTCAATGCATACGGAACAATCCTTGCATAAACCGGTAATCCGTCTATTCTAATCGATGCTCCGTTTGTTGAGCTTCCATCAGTAATTACGTATGTATCTTGTGTGTATAAATTAATCGGTTCTGAAACATATACACGGATAATTTTTGATGAAATTGCTACGGCACCTGTTATTACCGGTAAAGTTTTATCTACAACAGTGCTGGAATCAGTATAATTATTTAAGTATACACCATTAATGTCCTTTAACCCGTTAATGTCAATTCTGACTGATGAACTCTGTGTTTTTGGAGTTGTATATACAATGGTTAATGTACGATTATCTACATCTAAATACATATTATTGTCAGAAACAATAGCACCATCTACTCTTATACTGTTGGTAAGAGTAGTCTTGTCTATTTCTTTGGAAAATGTCAGAACTAATGACATAAGATTGTCACACTTCATTTCAACAGTTGGAGGTGACAATTGAACTTTTTTTGCATTTACGAGAAGCTTATGTTCTGCTACTTGTTTAGATAGCGAACTTCTCATAGCTTCATCTTTTACCAATGCAATCTTCGTGTTGGCCAATACTTCCAATTGTTCGGCATTACTTATCTGTTCCAATGTATCATATGGAGCATTTAAATAATCGTTTACGCTCTGTTTTGCATATTCCCAGTTTTCAATGTCAAGCCTTATATTATTTATCTCTGCCTTGCGGGCTTCTATTTTGCTTAGCAGATCTTGTTTATCAGCCTCAGATGTTAATGAATACACTTTTACTCTTGCAGTCATTTCCAGTTCGTCCGCTGCTTTTAATTCTTCCGTATTTCTTACAGGAGCATTCAGATAAGCATCTACAGCAGCTTTTGCTTCTTCCAGAATTTTGTTGTTATTATTTGTGATTTCTATAATTTCTTTCATTTTAGCGTCTATCTGTTGTTTTTTTGCGTCGATTCTTCTCTGCAATGCTGCTCTGTTATCCATGTTTCCAAGTTTAGAAACCGCTGCATCTGCAGCTGCTTTTAATATATCAGCGGTTTTAAATTCATCAACTGTTTTATAAGCAGTAACGTCAATATTTTCATATGCAACTACCGCATTGGTAGCTATTTCCATAAGTTCATTTTCGTAAGCTCCGCTTGCTATTGCCTGATACTCTGTTATTACTCCGCGTTCAACCAAATTAGCGATTACTGTTTTTCCGTCAGCAAATTTCGCTTTAAGTGCGCCATAAGAAATTCCAACCACATCATCTCTTATAAGCTGCTTATCATTAAATTTCGCTGCTTCATTAAATGTTAACCCACCTATATTTACAAGATAAAATGCTGCGGATTTATACACATCCTGAGTAATTTCATATCCAAGGGCGGAAAGCAGCATTTTGCAATAATCCTTTCCCAGCAATGGGCCCTGGGGTAGAAAAGTGCCGTCTGGATAACCGTCAATCATATTGTTTTTAACCCCGTATGCCACATATTTAACAGCCCAGCTTGATATTTTATTTCTGTCCTTAAAGTGGCTTAAAGCGACTATTGCTTCATTTTCTGATATCGATAATGCCTCGCTTTCTTCTCCAAGTATACGTATGAGAATTGCAACTCCCTGCTCCCTTGTTAAAGAGGAGCCTAAATCCGGCACAAACTCAGTAGTTGATATACCTTTATATAAACCAAGCGCATATAGCTTCTGTGCCTCTCCCGAATACACATAATTTTCTTCTGCATTTGCCGGCAGTGCATATGTTAATATGATGACCGACACTAATAACAATGTCATAATTTTTTTCATATACCTCATCTAAAATAACCCCCTCTTTAAACAAGTTTCTGTCTTTTGTAGAAGTAATGAATAATAATTTTCTCCGGTATAAAATTGATATTTCCAGGAAATATTTGATCAATTGAATTATATCATTGGCATATTTAACCGTCAATAAAATGGGAAGTTATGAAAAATTAATTTAATATTACTGTAATATTTGTAATATCTATATTAGAACAAGTATAGATTTATACATTAAAGTTGCTCTAATTAACTTTTTTGGGAATTAATCCTTTTGATGTTTCGCCATGTGATTAGGGTATAAGTAAAAATTGCAAACAGCGTAATACATAAAATTGCATTACATATATGCGAGTTTAAGCTGCTTCCGGATAATATGGAATAGACTGATACGAAAGGCAAATTACATAGAATAATTGTAAATAAATATTTCTTATAGTTAAAATTCAGGACACCTGCGATAAAACATACTGCATCACTTGGAAGTATCGGGCACATAATGCTTAATCCAAGAAATTTGTAACCATACTTTTCAGTATATAAAATCAAATCCTTATATTTATTTTTAATATAAGAACTTACTCTGTCACCGCTGAAATATTTTCCCGCCAGGTAAACTAATGACTGGCTGGTGGATAGTGAAATCATGGAAAGCAAAAAACCTTTAAGAGGTTTAAAGCATAATCCTCCAAGTATTATAAATATTATTCCCGGAATAAACAGTACAATTCTGCCTATTGATAATAATAAAAAAACTATATCAGAAAAAAATCCCTTTCCTTCTATGATGCTTTTGATTTGATCTTGATCCCGGGGTATCAGATTATTCAAATATAGGTATACCGCAATGATTACCCATAGCCCCAGTACGATGAATTTTACATACCTGGATTTCATAGAGATTCCCTCACATTAAAATAAAACGCTGCCTGTAATATTGATTTTATCCATATATAAAGCAGCACATTATTTACATAATATCAAAATGGCAAAACATCTCTGAAATTTATAGATATAATAGCGGTTTCAACCATATACATTTCTTATAAAAGTTTTCATAAATTCATCAATTCTCTGCATACATGGCTTCTTAGTCTGTTATTATCCTTTTCGCATTTACATAAAATCCAAGTTTAATTTTTCTCTTTTTTATTTTATATAATTATTTGCATCAATTCAACTTTTTTCAGATATTTAATAAAATATATTCCTGACAAAGCTCTAATCTTTTAAAAAGTTTACATTATCTCCTCTTCCCAAATCAGGTTCAAATCCGGCCGCTCTTATCCTGTTTTCGATACATACTCTGCAATGTGCAGGTTCATCGCCTATACAAATCTTATTTTCATACAAATCATACTTAGCTCTTTGGTTTACAGGAGTAAGATTAGGCATAACTACATTTGCTCCTGCGTTTAGCGCAAGTTCCCTGCCGTTTTTTTTAAGCGTTCCTATTGCAGTGGTCGCAGGTATAAGAGCATCAGGTACCATCAGCCTTGCCATTGCAAGCACAACGAGAGTATCTTCTACCGTTCCTCCCTTTTCATTGCATAAAGGCGTTTCGCTATGGGGGATAAAAGGCCCAATACCTATCATATGCGGATACAGCTCTTTCAAAAAAATCAAATCATCAGCAAGATGTTCTTCGGTCTGGCCGGGAAGCCCGATCATAAAACCTGCTCCAACCTGATATCCGATTTCTTTTAGTATATAAAGGCAATTTTTTCGGTTTATAAAACTTGCACCCGGATGAAGCTTTCCGTAAAGCTCTTCCGATGCTGTCTCATGCCTGAGTAAAAAACGGTCAGCACCTGCATCAAACATGATTTTATACTCGTCATATGTTCTTTCTCCTATAGAAAGCGTGACTGCCACATCAGGGTACAATGCTTTTATCGATTTTATTATATCCGAAATCTTTTCGGCATCGAACCACATATCTTCTCCGCTTTGCAGTACAAAAGTTCTGTATCCCAGACTGTAACCCTCTTTACAGCATTCCAGTATTTCATCCTTAGAAAGCCTGTATCGTTCCGCATTGCTATTTTCAGCCCTTATCCCGCAATAAAGGCAGTTTCGCATGCATATATTTGAGAATTCTATAAGACCTCTCAAATAAACCTTTCTTTTATAATATCGTTCGCAGGTTTTTACAGCATAATCAAATAATATTTCTTTATTTTCATCTTTAATGTTTTTAAGAATATAAACTATCTCATCTTTGTCCAAAATATTAGCATTATATAATTTATCAATAAGGTAGCGAATCAAACCTATTTGCACCGCCTCTCTAAAAGAACAGGTCTCTTTCTCCGGTTTCTATTCTCTTTAGCCTTTCTATAGTTTCATTACGCATTTTTTCATTTGGTATATTTTTCAGGTTATCATTAATTACCTTGTTTCCTAATTCTTTCAATTCTGTATCTGCATAATCCTCCAAGTATTCCTTAAATGTCATCATCGCGTTCGGATAGCACATGTTGTGTATATTTCCGCTCTTCGCAAACTGCATAAAGCGGTCTCCCGTTCTTCCGGCTCTGTAACATGCTGTGCAATAACTCGGTAAATAACCCTGGCTGCATAATACCTTAAGTATCTCCAACGGTGTTCTTTCATCAGCAAGTTCAAACTGCGGAGTCGTACATCCTCTTAAGCTGTCATAATATCCTCCTACACCTGTACATGAACCCGCGCTTACCTGAGATACTCCTACTTTTATGACTTTATCCCTGAATCCCGGTTCTTCCCTGGTAGACAATATAATTCCCGTATATGGCACCGCAAGTCTCAGTATTGCCACTATCCTGATAAAATCTTCATCAGCCACCAAATATGGATATTTGTCAATTGCAACATCTTTTGCAGGCCTGAGCCGCGGCACTGAAATTGTATGCGGGCCTACCCCATATTTTTCTTCAAGATGAGCTGCATGCAGCAGCATTCCCATGACCTCATATTTATAGTCATACAGTCCAAATAATGCTCCTATTCCAACATCATCAATTCCGCCTTCCATAGCTCTGTCCATTGCAGTGGTATGATAGTCGTAGTCTTTTTTTGGACCCCCGTGGTGAAGTTTGTTATAAGTTTCACGGTGGTATGTTTCCTGAAATAATATATATGTTCCTATTCCTGCAGCTTTAAGTTTTTTATAGTTTTCCACCTCTGTCGATGCTATGTTTACATTGATTCTTCTAATACTTCCGTTCTTGTGTTTTGTAGAATAAATAACTTCCATTGCATGAGTAATATAATCTATCGGACAGTTTTCATCATCTTCTCCGGCCTCAAGTGCAATTCTTTTATGTCCCAGGTCTTCTATAATTTCTACCTCACGCCTGATTTCATCATCAGTAAGCTTTTTTCTATTGAGATTATTAGAACATTTATATCCGCAATATTCGCAGTTATTAACACAATAATTCGATATATATAACGGAGCAAACATAACTATCCTGTTTCCGTAAATCATATCCTTAACTTCATTTGCCGCTGCAAACAGATTTTTATCAATTTCAGGAGAAGTATTCTGCAGAAGTGCCGCAACTTCTTCGAAATTCAGTCCTTTAGCTTTTCTTCCCTTTTCTATGATCGCATCAATTTCCTGCTCACTTTTATTAACCGCACCTTCTAATAATGAAGTGATTAATCGGTCATCTATAAAATCTGCCTTTCTGTTATCTCTCTTCAAAGTCAACACCCCTTTTTTTGTATATATCCTTTTTTTGTATATATTTCATGGTTCGAAGTCAAACTCCTAACTTAGAACCTTAATTTTCATTTTCAATTATCAATTATCAATTAGATTATTTGTTTTTCTGCAGTATCCGAACATCCTGAATCCCTTGCTTATTCGCATCCGTGCTCAGGGACGTGTAAATCCCCGTCCGTGGGGACTTTACTCTCCGGGTAAAAATCAAAATGCATTAGCAGTTCTATAGAGCAATTATTTTGACTCTCTTTTTATTCTTCAACCTTACAATAAACATTAGTCATGAATAAAAGTAACGACTATTTTTTTGTTAATTAATAATCAGTAACTTAATTTTACTTATACTTTAACTACACAGCATAAGCCTTTGAAAGCTTCGCCAATACACTCGATAGATAGACAGATGACCCGGTAAAATGACAGGATGTCATTTTTAGGAGCAACTGAGCCACGGACGGCGAATTTGCGCCGACTGCCAAAGGAATGTTTTTCTATCGTTAAGTGTATTCGAAGCTTTTCACTGACCCTAGCAGCCTCCGCGGCGGTCATAAGGTAATGCGACACTTCTCTGCTAACGAGAGTCATCCTCGCTGAGAAATGTCCCATTTTGAAAGGCGGCTTTTCCTCCGCTTTTGGCTGGTCAAAAGCGTAAAAACTTCAAGCAAGTTCTTGTTCAAACGGCTTAATTGCCCTGTCAAGTATACCATGCAGGTAGGCTATAAGGACACCATAATTGACTATAGGCACACCTGCCTTTACCGCTTGTTCAATCCTGTATTTCATTGCTTTCTTGTTTATCATGCATGCACCACAGTGAATTACCAGGGAATACTTATCTAAATCCTGAGGAAAACCTGAGCCACTGGCAAAGTCAATCTGCAACTGTTTTCCAGTATGTTTTTTCAGCCAGTTTGGTATCTTAACGCTGCCGATATCATCAGACTGACGATGATGAGTACATGCTTCTGCAATTAAGACTTTATCTCCGTCCTGAAGGTTTTCAACTGCGCGTGCTCCCTTAACCATTTCTGCGAGATCACCTTTATTTCGCGCAAAAATTATAGAAAATGATGTAAGCGGTATGTTTTCAGGAGTTTCGGCAGCAACTTTTTCAAAAGCCTGTGAATCGGTTATAACCATCTTAGGAGGATTGACTAAATTCTTAAGTACATCTTTTAATTGATGCTCCTTTACTGCTATAGCTGCAGCATTATTATCGAGAATATCCCGTATTACCTGCTGCTGTGGCAGTATCAATCTACCTTTCGGCGCTGCATTATCTATTGGCACGACAAGTACTATAATATCTCCTTCTGATACCTTGTCACCTATTAGTGACAGTTTTACTTCTTCATCAGGCAGCATTTTTGATATTGCTTCCTTTAACTCCCATACACCTTTACCTGTCTCAGCTGAAATAGGCAATATCCTAATTCCCAATTTTTCTTCCAATTCTTTTAATTCTTCCTGCTTCAAAGGTTTTATATCAGTTTTATTAATTACTCCCAGTACAGGTATCTTTTTATCTTTCAACTTTACTATAATGTCCGTCTCTGTTTCTGATATGCCGGTAGTACTGTCTATTACGACCAGGGCAATATCTGTCTTTGTCATGACTTCCATAGTTTTTTGCACTCTCATTTGACCTAGTGAACCCTCATCATCTATACCTGCAGTATCAATAAGCACAACCGGGCCTAAAGGCAAAATTTCCATCGCTTTGTACACAGGATCTGTTGTCGTACCTTTTACGGAAGATACCAATGCTGTTTGCTGTCCTGTCATTGCATTAATGACACTTGACTTTCCGGCATTTCTTCTGCCGAAAATTCCGATATGAACTCTTGCAGCACGTGGAGTATCATTTAATCCCATATTTCAATTCCTCCGATTATATAAAATATAAACCCCTTTCCGGATAAGTGGAAAAGGGGTTTTTTTATACAAAGTCCTTGCAAAGAAACCTTATATTAAATAATGTTTATTAAATAAACAATGTTTTACAATTTTAATGCTAAAAACGCATTCCAATAGCTGCAGTATTTCGATGCAATTGCAGTGTTTCTATTCCTAAAACAGACTGCGTTACCCTTATCCTCTTTCTCAGGAATCCCCTCGAAATCAGAAAAGCTCTGTTATTCAATTTTTATTATAAAGCTCTTGTCATTATTAATTTTAAGCTCATTCTATAAGCTATTAACTATATTATCTGTTAATTTATCTATTAATTTTTGTATGTTTATTTACTTTTCTATATATTCTTTACTTTATCTATATCTATCTTTATTTTACCTAACTTTTATTTTATTATCTAACTTTTGTTTTACTTTGTTAATATTATAACAAAAATTTTCTCAAAGTAAAATAGTATTTATAGTAAATATTTATAATTTAATTTAACTAATCATGCCGGTTATTTTTGAATAAACCTTGTGAAGAGGCACATATCACCTGTTAATCCGAGCCTAAGTTAAGCGAATTCACTGTTTGAGCAGAATAACTACAGGGTCTTGGCATCGGAACTCGGTTTCCTGGAGCAAAATTAACCAGTACAATGGAGTAATTTACCAAATCCTTCTTTAATTATACCATAAAATTATAATACATATCCTTGCGGCAAAATCAATCAACCAGCACAACAAATTAAATTACTAATAAAAATATCTGAAATTGAAAGAATAATAATGTCTGTTTATATTTACAGCATTAATTAAAAGGAGTTGTTATTTATGAAAAAAAACAAGGACAATAAAAAAGGATGTATGGACAAAAACCATTTGAAACCTCATAACGATCAATTAGGCGAAAATGCTTCCGAAGAATTTAAAAGCGAAGATTACAACAATGCTATAAGACGAGGCAAAGGAAAGCAATAGGTAATTTATTAAAAATAATAGAACAGGCACCTCATGTCCATAACATGCGGTGCCTGATATTATTCTTTTACTATTCCGTCACTGGTGAGTATGGCTTTATATAATTCAGGCCTTCTGTCTCTGAATATACCCCATGAAGTTCTGTAATCTTCTATTTCATCAAGATCAAATTCCGCAAGTAATATGCATTCACTCTCTCTGTCAGCTTCTGCTACTTTCTGGCCTTTATGGTCAGCAATAAAGGAAGAACCGTAAAAAGTAATTTCCGATCCGCACATTCTTTCCGTACCAATACGGTTTGACGCAATTACAGGCACTATATTAGCCGCAGCATGTCCCAGCATACATATCTGCCAATGATCTTTAGAGTCCACGTCCTTTTCAGCAGGTTCGGAACCTATTGCTGTTGGATACAGCAGCATTTCAGCTCCCATCAGTGCCATACATCTTGCGGCCTCTGGATACCATTGATCCCAGCATATACCTACACCTAATTTCCCATAACGGGTATTCCATACTTTGAAACCAGTATCTCCGGGATTAAAATAAAATTTTTCTTCATAACCTGGTCCATCTGGAATATGGGCCTTTCTGTAAACACCTAATATTTCACCGTCAGCATCAATCATCGCAACTGAGTTATACCTTGCATTGTTTCTCCTTTCATAGAAGCTTATAGGGAGAACAACCTCAAGTTCTTTTGCTATTTTTGAAAAGTGCCTTACAGCCTTATTGTTTTCTACCTCAAGAGCATACTTATAATATTTAAAATCCTCCATCTGACAAAAATACGGTGTTTCAAAAAGCTCCTGAAGTAAAATTATCTGCGCGCCTTTTGAAGCAGCTTCTCTGACCAGCTTTTCCGCGTTTTTTATATTTTCATCTATATCCCATGAGCAGCTCATCTGTGTAGCTGATACCGTAACCTTGCGCATTTTATCCCTCCTTATTCTGAAGTGTTAAACTCTATTTTGGTATTTCATATTTGACAGCTTATATCAAAGCTTTGAATCTCATAGCTTTGCGGGAGTTCCTTGGGGTATCTGCTGTGTTAGGCAGTGTATATTACCTCCGCCTCTTGTAAGCGGTAGTCCGTCTATTGTCACAATCTCTCTGTCAGGAAATACTTTTTTTAATGTCTCCAATGCGTAAACATCCCTGTCCCTATTATCTTTTCCGAATACCGGCAGTATGATGCCTCCGTTAACAAAATAAAAATTCAGATAACTCAATGTAAGACGCACATCATCATAATAAACCGGCCGTGGCTGTTCTATCGTTATAATCTCTAAACTCCTGCCTTTAGCATCTTTGCTGTTCTTGAGCTTTTCAATATTTACCTTTGCAATATCATAATTCGGATCGTCAGGGTCAGAACAGTCCTGAACAATTATAACTCCCGGCCGTACAAAGCATGCAACATTATCTATATGTCCATCCGTATCATCGCCAAATAATCCTTTTTCCAGCCAAATAACCGTATTTATATTTAAATACTGTTTCAGAGTATCTTCTATTTGTTCCTTTGTCATATCAGGATTTCTATTTTTATTCAATAAGCATTCTTCTGTAGTTAACAAAGTACCTTCACCGTCTACATGAATTGATCCGCCCTCCAACACCAAAGGTGCATCAAACCTGGGAAATCCATATTTTTCTAATACCATGGATGCAACTTTATTGTCATTTTCACATGGATATTTGCCTCCCCATGCGTTAAATATCCAATTAATACCCGCAATTTCTCCCTTATTATTTATGACGCAGGTTGGCCCGTTATCACGTATCCATGAATCATCATTAACGGCTTCTAATATATCTACTCTGTCACCGCAATACTCTCTGACCTGCTTTAACAGTTCAGGTTTTGCAACCATTGTTACAGGTTCAAATGCTGATATTTTTCTGACAGCATCGGAGTACGCCTGCAATATCTCTTCAAAGGGCCCCGGCCATACAGCTTCTACAACCGGCCAGGCCATAACAGTTCCCATATGTTTTTCCCATTCTGCAGGCATTCTAAAACCTAAATTCGCGGGAGTATCATTTATAACCATATAGCACCTCTTAATGAATTAAGTAAATACTTTTTATATTATTGTAAATATAACAGCAGATATTATAACATAATAATGAAAAGGCTGTGAAGATAACAGATAATTTATTATTTTCTAAAATAGTTAACCCTCTCACCTAAATTTAGCGAGAGGGTATAAGCAATAAGAGGTAATTTCATAGTATATCAGATATTCCATCCTTGCAGATGTTCCTTAATATTCGCCAGCATTTCGTCAAAAAGCTTTCTGGCATCATTTTCATGTATATTTACCAGAGGATCATTCATAAATGCTTTGAAAGCCAATTCCTTATCCCTGTTCAAAGCAGCTTTTAAAATTATCTCCTGGTTTGTTACATGATTCATAATAAGATTATGTACATCCATAGGTAATTTGCCTGCAACAATAGGCTGTACTCCGTTTCTCGAAAACAATGCATTTGTTTCAACTACCGCACCCATCTGTATGCCTTGCATTTGCCCTTTATTAGGAAGATTTACATTTGTTATTATATCTTCCAATCCCAATAAAGCTTTAATCTGATTTACAATTTCTTCTGTGGATCTGCTTATTTCAAAGCTTTTTTCTCCATCGGCTATTTTCCTGTATTTTTCTACCTTTTGATAATGCTGCTTCAATCTGAAACTAACAGGTGTAAGGGCAAATTTCCAAAGAGCGACTGTCTGAGGGTTTTTTAAATACAAAGGAGGCATAAATTCAGCTAAATGCCTGTCTCCTGCTGCCGCTATAAGTTTGTATTTTCTGAATAAATCAAATTTAACCCTGTTTGCACACCTGAAATATTCTGCCTGTTCCGGGTCCAATGCTCGGTTAAAAGAGTCAATATAGCCTTCATCATAATATTTTTCTGTAAACTCTTCAAATAATGGCATAAGATCAATCTCATTATAAGAAGCCTTATCTATCCATGTAAAATGATTAATTCCGGATACATTCACTTTAATCTTATTTGCAGGAACATCATTTATGCCTTTCAATTCATACAGCATATCTGAAAGCAAAACTTTAACCGAATAAACTTCATGACAGCATCCAAATGCTTTTATATTCGGAAAAACTTTATATAAAGTCCTTACACAAAGTGCCATTGGATTTGATAAATTTATAACCCATGCTGCAGGACAATGTTCCTTGATTTTCTGTGCAAATCCAGCAAAAATAGGGATTGCCCTTAAGGCTCTCATTATGCCTCCAGGCCCTGTAGTGTCACCCACAGATTGATATATTCCATATTTCTCTGGTACATGAACATCGGAAATCATGTCCACTAAATTTCCCGGCAAAATTGATATAATTACAAAATCTGCACCATCCAGAGCTTCTTCTATGTTCCTTACAGCTTTGTATTTCCATTTCCCTTTTACATCTTCACGACTGCACAATGAGTTGCCTATACTTTCATTAAGAGAAGCTGAATCAAAATCTATGTCATACAGTTTAACAGTCCCTGATAAGCTGCTTTCACTTGCAAGATCAGCCATTAGTTTCAGAGTCCAGTTTTTTGAACCTCCGCCAATATATGCTATATTTATATCATTAACTGTATTATCGATAAATTCCATCCAACCACTCCTGTGACAAATTAAGAATATATACCAGATGTTCAAAACTCCAATATATAGTCAATGCTTAGTTAAATCGCAATTTATGATTATCAGAATATCACATATCAAGTAAATTATAGATTAATATATAAATATAATCAGCACTTTTTTTGCCTTTTCTTAAACTTCTGCTCATATCTTGCTTTATTTTTTTGAAAAAATATAAATTTATAGTTACTAATATAAATATATAAATATAAAAGTGTCAGAACTATACTTCTGACACTTTTAATATCATCTGTATATATATATATCTTCATTGTAGATTTGTTTTACCAACACAGAACTACTATTCATTCTGATCTATATAAATTATTGGTATCTGTAATCTATTATCCTTTTACTCTTTTTTTCGCTTCTTGGCAGCTCTCCTATCGATACAGGTTCCGGTGATATTGTTATCCCAATTCTCTTTTTAAAATAATCTTTTATTTTGTACTTCATATTTTCATATTCTGTTCCGGATTCGACTTCGACTTTTAATGTCATAACATCTTTTCCGTCTTTATGCTCTACTATTACCTGATATTCACTGCTGCATCCGTCAATTTCCTTTAAAAGCTCGTCTATTTGTCCGGGATAAATATTTACGCCCTTAACCTTAACCATATCATCTGTCCTGCCCATAATAGCGTCATGCCTTGGATAACTTAAACCGCATTTGCATTCTCCCGGGATTAACCTTGTAATATCTCTTGTACGATATCTTATCAGCGGCGCTCCTTCCTTTTTCAGTGTAGTAATTACCAGCTCACCATACTCTCCTTCTGGCAATACTTCTCCGCTTTCAGGATTGATAATTTCAAAGTAAAGGTAATCATCCCAATAATGAAGCCCTTCATGGCATTCGCAATCGATTGATATACCAGGGCCGTAAATTTCTGTAAGTCCATATATATCATATATCTCAATGCCTAATTCATTTTTTATTCTGGATCGCATTTTTTCGCCCCAGCGTTCCGATCCAATAATTCCTTTTCTCAGTTTTATACTTGAACCAATACCCCTTCTTGCAACCTCTTCTGCCAATAAAAGCGCATAGGATGAAGTAGCTGTAATAACTGTAGACTTTAAATCAATCATCATCTGAATCTGTTTATCGGTATTACCCGGACCCATTGGTATAGCCATAGCTCCAAGCTTTTCAACCCCCGCCTGAAATCCGATACCCGCAGTCCACAGACCATAACCGGGAGTAATCTGAACCCTGTCTAAAGCAGTCACTCCTGCTAATTTGAAGCATCTCGCCATCATTATAGCCCAATTATCAACATCCTTCTGCGTATAAGGAATTATGACCGGCTTTCCTGTAGTTCCTGATGAAGAGTGTATTCTGACTACTTTTTCATCAGGTACTGCCTGCAGCCCCAGAGGGTATGCATCTCTTAATTGTTCTTTTGTAGTAAATGGAATTTTCCTAAAATCTTCAAGAGTTTTTATATCGCTTACAGACATGCCGCATTTTCTGAACTTTTCTCTATAAAATGGACTGGTCTCAGCTACTCTCGTTAATAAACCCTTTATTTCATCAAACTTTTCTCTTCTCATCTCAGCTTCTCCTTTACATATGTGATAATATTAATTTCATTGAATTTGCATTTGATAATTTATATTTAATTTTCTACTTGACTTTACCTATTGTACTGATTTATTTTTGGAATAAGCTATTCCTGAATTTAAAGCTTTGATATTTATGTCAATAAATTTTGGATTTATATTTTCACGAATAATCTCTTCCACTACTTCTTTGCTAAAAGGAAGGATACCCTCTCCAAGGGCAACACCAAGCAAAGCGATGTTTAATGCCTTTACACTTCCTGCTTTTTCTGCGATATCATATCCGTCAACAAAAACAGCTTTACCGGCATTATTTTTTATATATTCGTTAATTTCCTTAATATCATATTTTGCAGCTCCTAAAGATGCTGTAACCGGTTTTATCTCTCTTGTATTTACTATACAAATCCCGTTTTGTGATAAACGATATAGGTTTCTGGCAGCTTCAGTAGGTTCAAATCCGATTATAATATCAGCTTTACCGACCGGAATTACAGAACCTTCTTTTTCACCTCCTATCCTGACATGGCTTACTACACAGCCGCCTCTCTGTGCCATTCCTATAGTTTCGGATGTCCTTACAAAGCAGCCCTGACTGATAGCCGAAGCAGCAAGAAGCTTTGATGCCAGAACCGTACCCTGTCCCCCTACTCCTGCTATTAATATATCACATTTCATTTTTATGACCTCCTATCGCTTTTACAGGGCATATTTGTGTACATAATGTACATCCATAGCATAATGATGGCTCTATTACGGCTTTTCCGCTTTCATCCAGGCTGATGGCAGGACAACCAATTTCACGTATGCATTTGCAGCAACCTGTGCAATTGCTGCCTACCTGCTGTTTTTGTGCGGGTTTGGCAAGCGCAATACATGGAGCCTCAAATATTACTGCTGACGGCCCGTTAAAATCTACTGCTTTTTTTACTGCCTCCACCGCCTCTTTCTGGTTAAAAGGATTTGCCTTTTCGATATGCTTAATTCCACATGCTGATAGTAAGCCATATATATCTACTTTTTCAGATATGCTGTTCATCATCGTTTTGCCCGTACCGGGATGAGGCTGATGCCCGGTCATTGCAGTAGTACTGTTGTCCAGAATGACTACTGTTATATCCGTATTATTGTACACAGCATTTATAACTCCGGCTATTCCTGTATGAAAAAAAGTTGAATCCCCGATAAATGCTATATGTTTAGCATCAGGTTCAGCTCTTTGTAAACCCTGGGCCATGGTTATACCTGCGCCCATGCAGAGGCATGTATCAACCATGTCGAGAGGTTTTGCATTTCCAAGGGTGTAGCACCCTATATCTCCTGTAAATACTGCTTTACGCTTTGCCATGGCAGTTTTTACTGCGTAAAATGAACTCCTGTGCGGGCATCCCGCGCAGAGGACCGGTGGCCTTACAGGCAAAGCAGGCGCAGAAAGAACCTCTGCGACTTCCTGCTTAATTTCAAGGAAATCATATATGGCAGAACGCACTATTTCAAAACTATATTCTCCTGCAAAAGGCATATCCTTAGTTCTTTTTCCTTTAATTTTTACATCGATATCGTTTTTTGCTTTTAATAATAAAAGCTCTTCTTCTATTACAGGATCAAGTTCCTCAATTACCAGTACTTCATCAAGTCCATGCATAAATTCAAGGGCAAGCTTCTCAGGAAAAGGATAGGGAGTTGAAACCTTAAAAATCTTATATTCTGTGCCAACCTGTCGCAGCACTTCTTCAGCATATGTATATGCTGCTCCTGAAGCCGCGATGCCTTTCTTGCCTTTACCTGTTATTTTATTAAATTTCATTTCGGAAAAAATATCACTTATCTTCTCCTGTAATTCTTCTATACGTATATGTTTCTTGTATGAAAGGCTTGGAAATATAACCCAGCGTGGATCTTTATCAAATCCATCAATTTTATGTTCAAGTCTGCTATCAGGAACATCAATTGTACTGCATGAATGGCATACTCTTGTAGTCGGCCTGAAAAACACAGGCAGTTTTACCTGTTCTGACAATTCAAAGGCTGCTGTCATCATCTCGAAAGCTTCTTCAGGCGTTGACGGGTCAAATACCGGCAGATTGGAAAACTTGGCATAGTGCCTTGTATCCTGTTCTGTTTGGGATGAAAAGGGACCTGGATCATCCGCAACAAGTACTACCATGCCTCCTTTAATTCCGATATATGACAAACTCATAAGAGGATCAGAAGCTACATTTAATCCTACCTGCTTCATTGTAACAAGTGTCCTTGCACCTGCAAGCGCTCCCCCCGCTGCCACTTCCATTGCTGCTTTTTCGTTTACTGACCATTCTACATATATATCTCCAGGATTGTTTGAAGCAATAGTTTCAAGTACTTCCGTCGACGGAGTTCCAGGATACCCTGCAACAATATTTACTCCGGCGTGTATGGCACCTAAAGCCATTGCCTCATTACCCATGAGCAATTTCTTTGACATGATGACCTCCAAAATATTAAGTATATTGCTATGTTAACTTGTTGAGCTGGTTGTTTTTGTTCCAGGAAACCAAGTTACAATGCTAAGACTCTGTAAATTCAGCACAACCAGCACAATGGATTATATTAAGTATTTTAAATATTATCATATTCATTAATACTTCTGAAATGCAAATACATATTTATACTTTTAAAGTATATTTTGGTAATAATAAAAGAATAAATATTATATAAGTAATAAAAGTTATATATTTTTATCATTCAACAAGCATTCCTTTTTTAAGCTTATCCGCTGTCTGACTGTCTTTTAATACTTCTACAAGTTTTAAAGCAAAGTATATGGCTGTACCGGGACCTCTTGAAGTTACACATTTCCCGTCCACAACGACTTTATCTACCTTTAGCTCTGCTCCTGCCAAATCTTTTTCAAATCCAGGATAGCATGTGGCACATTTTCCCTTTAAAAGGCCCATTCTGCCGTACACCATAGGAGCGGCGCATATGGCAGCGATCCATTTATCATTTTCACTGTAATACCTGATTAACCCGGAAAGCCCGTCATGCTTTGAAAGATTGGCTGTACCTGGCATTCCGCCCGGAAGTACAATCATTTCACCGTCTTTAAGCAGGCTCTCATCGAATAATAAATCAGCTGTAACTTTTATTTCATGGGACCCTATAACCTCATTTTTACCGGTTATTGACACTGTTCTTATATCTACACCGGCCCTTCTTAAAACATCAATTACAGTTATAGCTTCAATTTCCTCAAACCCGTCTGCAAGGAAAATATATACCTTCATTTTGCATCCTTTCCCTCTTTTGTTTTTAATAATATACTATCTTATTATAATCAATTTTATAGATCATTTCAAATTTGCTTTATAACTTTATTTATAAGAATTGGTTTCAAGTGTGCAAAAAGTGACAGGTACATAAGATATAATGCCAATGTACCTGTCTCCTATGTAATATTTAGGATTTATTTTATCTTGTTTTCAATAACAAACAAGTCAAAAATATCTTTAAATGTATCAAGCGTTATATCTGTAAAATAGAATGATAAATAGGCACAGTTTTCATAATTTACACCATCTAATTCATAGGATATTCTCATATTACAAGGTTCGTCAGCACCTTTTCTTCCCCGGCAGCGTGTGCAATTTGCATCACTTTTGCCAAAAACACCCGGTATTTTCTTTGATAATGCCAGTACTTTTTCAGGTTCTTTTGTAAAGACATCACGAAAAATTACTTTTGTGAAAACTTTATAGTCACCCTTCCCGCTAACATCTCTTTCTCCAACATGAATGAATTCCTTAGAACCCTTTTTATAATAAATACAGTTTTTATCAAAGGGTTTCTTTTTGTCAATTTTATAACCATACTGCTTTGCCTTTTCATATAACCAATATTGTATTTCCTGCAGTGGTTTTGGAGACATATCCGTTTTTACAAGGAAAATTGTTTCATGTTTTTGTTCATCAGTATCTTCCACCCATCGATATGAAAAACTCCCGAATGTAGCATGCTGCGCCCAACAGTTTTTTATCTCTAAATCCTGCGCCTTAGCATAATAGTACAATACTTTAATAACTTCAGGATGCTCAGGGTAAGCTACAATAAAAGAAGTGGCTTTTTTATCAAAACCATCTATTTTAAATCCGAATTTTGGTAAGTTGAAAATTATTAATTCAGTCTTTTTATGCGTTCTGGTATTATGTATATAACCGTCCATATCGACAATCATCTGACCGTTATCAAGCTGACTGTTTGCTGCAATTGCATAAAAAACATCAGAAATTCTGTTATATGCCGAAGCATAGATTTCCTTTGAATTATTTACTTTAGGGTATCCCCAGTCAAAAGGTGACTTCTCAACATCTTGATATATTTCTATTATCAGCTTTTGCAGTTTTCTAAAAGCTGTAATAAATTCCTCGTTTGTCATAGAATCAAGATATTGCTTGGCAATTTTACAATTGTCAGGAATCAACACAATGGTTTCTCTGCGTCTTCTTGCTGATAATTTCGCAACTTCCTCAAAGTTTGTCATGATTTGTCCCCCTTTACATTTTTAACATAAATAATATACAATATTATAATATAAATATGTATAAACTGTAATACTGTATATTTTTTAACAAAGCATAAAAATAACAGCCTTTCGGAAGGCTGTAAATTTCAATTTTAAACAGTATACTCATTCAAATCTAAATAATATTAATTTCCAAAGTTATTAAAAATCTGTTTACACCGCAAACAAGTATCAGTGTAACTATTTAAAATCTATTGCTGAAACTGCAATCACATACTTAAAGTAAAAAGCCACATTAAGCATACTGCATATTATATAGTTTCCTATATATACCATCTTGAGCTAATAATTCATCATGCTTACCCATTTCACGTATACGGCCTTTATGGATTACGATTATTTTATCCGCGTCCTTAATGGTTGAAAGTCTATGGGCAATTACTATCGTAGTTCTGTCTTTGGAAACCTTTTTAAGCGATTCCTGTATTATTTTTTCAGTTTCCGTATCTATATTTGCCGTAGCCTCATCCAGCACAAGAATCGAAGGGTTAAATGCTATAGCCCTGGCAAAGGATAATAATTGCCTTTGCCCGGATGAAAGGGTACACCCCCGCTCTTTTACCTCTTCTTTCATCTTGTCAGGCAGTTCGTTTATAAAATCATATGCGTTTACATATTTGGCCGCATTCACTATTTCCTCCGATGTTATATCTTGATTATTGAGCCTGATATTTGATTCAATATTTCCCGAGAATAGAAATACATCCTGCATAACCACTGCTATAAATCTTCTTAAATCTCTTAGTCTTATGTCTTTTATATTGATGCCGTCAAGAAGTATTTCACCCTTTTGTATTTCATAAAACCTTCCTATAAGATTGATAATAGTAGACTTTCCGGAACCCGTGTGACCAACAAAAGCAATGGTTTCACCGGGTTTGACCTTAAAGCTGACGTCTTTTAAAACCCATTCTTCATCCACATACGCAAACCAGACGTTTTTGAATTCTATTTCACCTTTTATCTCTTTTAGCTCAATACCTTCATCAAGATTTTCTATACCTTCATTGTTGTCTATAATTTCAAATATCCTGTCCGAAGCAATTATACCCGATAAAATGGTATTATATTTATCAGCCAAATCATTAATAGGGCCAAAGAATTTTTTAACATATTCCGCAAAGGCAACCAGCACGCCTATTTCCATCGTACCGCCGTAGATACGGGATGTACAGAACCATATCAATAAAGCTATTATAACGGTATTTACAAGTTCTGAAGAGGGCTTGAACAATGCCTGTAGTATTACTTCCGTAATACTTGCTTTATTATATTCCTTATTTAACTCTTCAAATTCTTTATACTTTTCTTTCTGTCTGTTAAATATCTGCACCAGCTTCATACCTGATATATTTTCAGCAAAAAAACCATTTATCTGGGCAATAAGAGCTCTGACCCTGCGGAAATTTTTCTTTGCTTTAAAATTATATAAATAAGCTATTATTGATATTACAGGTATGGCAATAAAGCTTATTAATGCCAGTTCCAAGTTAAGTTTAATCATTGCAGCAATAATACCTATAAGCATAAAAACATCTTTGAACAGTGCCACAAGAACTCCTGAATACATTTCATTCAAAGCTTCCACGTCATTGGTAACCCTTGTCATTATCCTTCCTGATGAGTTCCTGTCAAAAAATTTCAACGGCATTTTCTGTATATGTGAGAATACTTCCATTCTTATGTTGTTCATTATTCTTTGTACTATATTATTTAATACATATACCTGAAGGTAATTGCATAATGCACCTCCTGCTACAGCCAGCAGGTAAAGCATGGCCAGCAATTTAATCCCCGAAGCTGCTTTGTTTCCTACTATATAGTCATCTATTGCAACTTTCATGATATAAGGGTTGGCAATATCCGCAATGTTTACTAATATCGCTAGTATAATCGATGCTCCGACTAAAACCATGTATGGCTTGAAATACTTCAATAATCTCAATAATTTATTCATACCGCTGCATCCTCCTCTTCCTGCTGCAGACTGCTTTCAGCCAGTTGAGCATTGTAAAGCTTATAATAACTTCCTCTATGTTTTAACAGTTCTTCATGGGTGCCCCTCTCAATAATTTCACCGTCATCAAGGACGATAATTTCATCTGCATGTTTAATGGTAGAAATTCTGTGGGCAATTATGATACCGGTTCTGTCTTTAAGAATGTTTTTAATATTATTAAGAATCTTCTCCTCAGTTCTGGTATCCACAGCAGAAAGGCAGTCGTCCAGTATAAGTATCGACGGATCCTTTATAAAGGCCCTTGCTATTGAAACTCTCTGTTTCTGACCTCCGGATAATGTTATTCCCCTTTCTCCTATAACCGTATTAAATCCATCCGGAAATTCGGCTATATCATCATACACACCTGACATCTTTGTAGCATTAATAACCTGATCATCATTAAATTCTTTATTAAAAAAGGCTACATTTTGTTTTATAGTAGTTGAAAAAAGAAAGTTATCCTGAGGTACGCAACCTATATTTTCACGCAGCGTAGCTGTATCAATATCGTTTATGTCTATACCGTCTATAAAAATTTTATTTCGTTCTGTCTTGTATAATTTAAGCAGCAAATTGACCAGGGTTGTTTTCCCGCTTCCGGTTCGTCCTATCAAAGCTAGAGTCTTGCCGCTTTCAAGCTTTATATCAATATTTTTTAATGCGTATTTTTTAGATCCGGGATATTTAAAACTAAGATTCCTAATTTCTATATTGCCTTTGAATTTTATATTTTGAACCTTAGAATCCTCATCTGTTATTTCAGACTTTTTTTCAAATATATCATCCAATCTTTTAATTGATGCCAGTGCATTCTGCCATACCTCAACAATTTTCCCTATATGGGTGATTGGACGTGTCAGCATAGCCAGATACATATTAAATGAAACAAAGTTTCCAAGCGTTATAACGCCTTTGGACACGAAATTGCTGCCTATAATAAGTACCAATGTAAAACTTACGCCAAAACATATCTGTACGGACGGTCCCAGCAAACCAGAAAGCTTTACATAATCCAGCTGAACCTTTGTCCTTCTGTCACTGGCTTTTTGCAATTTCTCAATTTCATATTTTTCCTGTACATAAGCTTTAACAACCCTGATTCCTGATATGTTTTCCTGGGTTTTTTCCGATATGTCGGCAAAAGCCTCCTGTACTTCAGTAAACTTATCTCTTATCTTGCTTCTAAGTTTGAATAAAAGAAATACGGACAAAATAACAGGACAAAGGGCTATAACCGTCAAAATCGGATTTATAATCTTAACCATAACAACAAGAGATGCCAGATTAATAACTACTCCGTCTATTAAAAAGACAAGTCCGAACGCAAATGCACGCCTAACTGCTCCAAGGTCATTTATGGCATATGCCATAAGTTCTCCTGTTTTTCTGTTATTATAAAATTTTGTATCCAGTGATTGAAAATGCGCAAAAAGCTTTGCTCTCAGGAAGCATTCAAGATCCCTTGCCCGTCCCATTAAAAAATACCGCCATGTAAATTTCAGCAGGAACACAGTCAACGCAATGCCAACCATAAGCAGAACCAGAAAAGTTATCTGTTTCTGGTCTGCCGTACGTTCTCTAAGTTTATCAATGATATTTCCCTGAAGCTGTGGTATAGATGTCTGTAATAAACTTGTAGCAATAAGTGCTGCGATCCCTATTAAATACTTAACTATATTCTTTTTTACAAATTCTCCTAAAATCCATTTCTTAACCATCGCTTCCCCCTATTTATACGTATAAATTCTTATAAAAAACAACTCTGCCTTATTCTTTTATAATTTGCTAAAGCATCATTCTGTCATTTTTTATAAATCACAAACCATATTAGTTATAAATATTAATAACAGGAATATCTATGTTAACTGGAACCCCGCGGAGTGAATTTCCATTCAAGCACTACAACATTATTTGATACCTTGCCGTCCATTATGTCGAAGAGCATTTCACAGCCTGTATATCCCATATCATATACAGGGCTCTCTATTGTTGACAATGAAGGATATGACATTGATGAAAACTTAGATACGCCTATAGCAATGATGGCTATATCTTCAGGAATTTTTATACCATTCTTTGCAGCATATCTAAGAAACCTGAAGCCTATTCCTGTAGTTTCGCAAAAAGCAGCTCCAGGTATATTCTTATTCCCTTTAAAATAACTTTCAAAGCATTTCTCAATATCATCTTCAGCGCCGGCAGTATTAAGCAATATATTATCTTCTACCGGAATACCGCATCTTTCCATTGCTGTAATATATCCGTTATACCTTCTGTCATTTAAATTACCTATGCCTCCTCCGAAATAAGCTATTCTGTCTATACCTTTGCTTTGAAAGTGTTTTACCCCTTCTATAATGGCATTTACCATATCCGTTCTTACAATATTGTTCGTGTCTATTTTTATATTATTATGTATGATTACAAAGGGTATATTGTTTTCTACAAGAAAGGCGCATTGTTCATCCGTAATATTGGCATAGGCAAATATTATGCCGTCAATTCTGTTTGAACTATAGTATTTTATATATTCAGAATCTTCTATTTCATGTGATTTATCAAAACACATCATTATTGAATAGTTTCTGGGCAGAAGAGCATCTTTTATTCCTTCAAGCGTCTTCATAAACATAAAATTCGATACATTTTTATCAGAAACAATCCCTATTGACATTGACTTTTTAAGGCGCATACTTCTGGCTATAAGGTTTGGATGATAGTTAAGCTTTTTTGCAGCCGCAATTACCGCTTCTCTGGTCTCCTTTTTGATTTTAACGCCTTTAACGTTATTCAATACATAAGATACAGTTGCTTGTGATACACCAGCTTCACGTGCAACATCAATACTTGATACCCTCTTTTCCCTGCCCATTTTACCACCCTTAAGCATGTATATTATAATATACGTATATTATTTATACGTATAAATTACTTTATAAGTCTATATCTAATATAATATTTAGTCAAGTTATTATACAGCTTAAATATAATAATTAATGTTAATTATCTGAACCATAGCACCCCTTTCTAAATAATATTTAATTCTGAAATGCCCTATACAATTTTAGAAATTTAGGTTATTATTAAGTGATAAACAGTAAAGGAGTAATTTATATGAGTAAAAATAACGAAGTACTTGCAACTGTCGGTGACAGGAAAATAACACAATATGATTTGGACATGGTTATGAAAAATCTTGACCCAAGGACGGCAGCACAGTTTAACGGCGAAGAGGGCAAAAAGCATCTTCTTCAGGAACTGGTAAATCAGGAACTTCTTTATCTAGATGCAATAGATAATCAGCTTGACAAAGACCCAGCCTACATTGAAGAAGTAGAAAATATGAAAGATGCCATATTGAAAAAACATGCTGTCAATAAGCTAATGAATGAGATATCCGTCAGCGGAGAAGAAGTAGAGAGATTTTACAATGAAAACAAAGCATTGTTTTTTGGTCAGGAGAGCGTGAGAGCCAGCCACATCCTGGTTGACAATGAGATTGAAGCAAAAAGGATTTATAATGAAATTAATGAAGGTATGTCATTTGAAGAAGCAGCAAAAAAATATTCAAACTGCCCTTCGAAATCAAACGGAGGTGATCTGGGTTACTTTACCAGAGGCAGAATGGTGCCTGAATTCGAAAATGCAGCTTTCGGACTTGAAATAGGTAAAGTAAGCAGCCCTGTGAAATCCCAATTTGGTTATCACCTTATAAAAGTTACTGACAAAAAACCCGCAGAACAAAAATCATTTGATGAATCAAAAAATCAAATCGCAAATATGCTGCTTGCAAATAAACAACAAGAAGTTTTCTATAAAAAACTCGAGGAACTTAAAGATAAATATGAAGTAAAGGTAAATATTTAAAGATTGATATTTTCTAAAAGCAAACAGGGTATGAAGATATATTGCAATTCTTCATACCCTTATCTATTGTTTATAATGCCGTTTTATCAGATTTGTCCTTTTGATGTGTAATCTCTCATAAATGGTTTTATCATTAAACCGAAATTTCAGCTTAATTATAACAATGCAATCTACTCATGTTTTACAATATATTACAAATTTGAAGCCTTGTGCGCTTCATCATCTTCATTAAATGCTTCAGCAACTTTCCTGAACTTACCTTCCAATTTTGATATTTTTATATTATGGCTGTCAAGCTCTGATCTTGCAACCTGGTTTGAGTGTTCTATTGCTTTTACAATATTATATATTTCATCCTGACGTGCTTCTAATTGATTAAATCTATCAGTATATTTTTTGTCCATATCGTCAATTCGTTTATCCAGACTGTTAATTCGTTTATCTAGACTGTTAATTCGTTTATTTATCGACTTTAACTCTTGAAGCACAGCCATTTGGAATTCGTTACTCATCATAAAATATCCTCTAGGTTTTACCATATTAAATATTTTATACTAGTCCAATATAAATATAATACTTTTTCAGAAATAAAATTGCAATAGTAAAGGCAAAAAATATAAATTTGAACCATATTATCTATTTATATACTTTTTTATCATAATTTAACTCTTAAGTTATCTGATTTATAAATAAATGTATTTTATCCAAAAGCTCCATTGCTTTGCTAATCTA
>Ga0134099_1000643_pt1 | contig 38532 bp, 27 predicted proteins | sample 10_taG_2_FD_105482 | JGI IMG/M metagenome (GOLD analysis project Ga0134099, IMG submission 105482) | Switchgrass degrading microbial communities from high solid loading bioreactors in New Hampshire, USA - 10_41_5_180_A2 metaG | ecosystem: Engineered > Bioreactor > Semi-continuous > Anaerobic >...
CAGTAATTTCACCTTCAAAAACTGAATTCTGAACCCAGTAAAGGTATTTTCTTGATGTTTTAAGAACTTTCTGAACCCGTTTTTCGCCAACATCATATACCATAATTACAAACATTGAAAAAACCCCTATTTCAATATAATAAACTTACCATAAGCTTACAAAAGGTTCATATTCTTGTTCACCTATCAAATGCTTTTCAATTTTATATAGTTCCATTCTTATTAAGTTCCTGTATGATACTTTCCTGCCTAATTTCTTATGATCAATTGTTGTTTTGAGGCGACTATCTAGTTCCTGTACAAATATTTTTCGACCTTCATCTTTTAGAAGTATTCCTCCAGCCTTTTTATCAAAATGCTTGGCTGATATCATCTTTTTACCAATAAGTGTAAATATCACTCTGTCAACAAGCAGTGGTTTAAAAATTTCAGCTATATCAAGATTAAGTGTAAACCTTCTGTGATTTGATGTATGTAAAAATCCAATTCTTGGGTCAAGATGTGTATTGTAAATCTCGCTTAATACTATTGTGTAAAGTATTGAATTTCCGAAACTTATTAGTGTATTAAGGTTATTTTGAGGAGGTCTCCGTGTTCTCCTGTCAAAAGTAAAATCACTATTGTCCAAAATTAAATCAAATGCCTGATAATATGTTTCTCTTATATTACCTTCTATAGCCATCATTGCTTCAATATTCATATCAATGTTCAGTGTATTAAGAAGCATTTCTATTTTTTCTATAGTTAATGAAATATCAGGCTTTCCTCTTGATTTGTAATATTTCAATACCTGCAAAATATTTTTGGTACTACCTTCGACAATCTTTTTCGCTATTATCCTTCTTTTATTGTCATCTAGATAGTACTCTGCCTGTTTTAATATCATGTAACCTGAGTTATAGTGTTCTCTGGGATAATAGGTGCCCACATAATACTCATGATAGTTAAAAAAATGAAGTAGAATCTGCTTTTGAGTAGCATATTCCAAGAATTTTTTTGTAACAGTTACTTCTCCTAAAATATAAATATCATTAATGTCTTCTATCGGCAGATATTGCTTCCTACCTTCCGATTCAAAGCAAACCGTATTATCTTTCCTTGTCAATTCACCATCGTTAAATATATAAACAGTTTTTTTCATAACGCCTCCTCCATTAGGCATTATGACCAGCATAATTCACTGTAGGCACAATTTTTACAATAATGTATTTTTACAGGTTTGGGCGGTATTTCAGAATTTATTATTTGTCTAATTTCACCCAGTACTTTATTTAATTTTATTTTTCCTTCTTCATCTAAAACAACAGTATATCTTTTTTTCTCTTCAGGAATCAGTAAAATCCCCTCTGCATCAATTCCTTGTTTGTTCAATTCATTTAGGTAATGCAATAACTGCATTTTTGCACTTTCAATGTATTTGGAACTCTTTTTTATTTCACCAATTACAATTTGGCCTTTTTCTTTTTTTATAATATCTAATCTCATTCCATAAAAATCTATTTCTTTCTTATCCCGCGAGTAGACATTTTCATGTAAAAACCTACCAATATCAATATTTTCATTTGATTGATCAGCGGTAATTCCTCTTGATAATAACCACACTTCACGTTTGCAAATGCAATAATACCATACGTATGTTCCTGTAATTCTAAATTCAGCATGATTGAAAAACATAGACCCACCATGCTTAAAAAATGTTAATATATTTTCTAGCTCATACATCTATTGCTAATTTATTGTACCTGTGTAAGTTATAATATATTTATATTATAATCGCTTGTCCTATTCTCCTAATACAAGATTAGCATATTTTGCTGACTAATCATGTCTTCTTTAAAAAAGTTGAACTACCCATAATTGTTAACAATATACAAAACTAGCTTTACACCTATAAGTGTACAAAATTTTATAATTCTTACCTTAATTCTATCATAAGTAATTGACAACATATGTCAAGAAAAATTTTTTATAAAAAATTGACATTTTATATTGCAATTAAGTTTCAGATTAAAATTGCTGTTGCAAAAACATTATAAAAAGTTCTAAATCCTATAGTAAGTCTAAAACCACAAATGGAAGCATAGAATTTAAGTTGAATTATGCTAACATTCCTAATGGGCAGAATAGACAGACTCAAAACTTCCTCCTTCATAAACATTAAAAGCGGCCTGATATATTGTTTCAATTCCTTATAGGTAGACTCAAAACGGCGACAGTTATCACTATACGACAGAGATTGTCGGGTTTCAATTCCTTATAGGTAGACTCAAAACAGGGCCCTTACATTTACTCCTTTGTGCCGGTTACTGTTTCAATTCCTTATAGGTAGACTCAAAACTGCAATTTCTTTTGAAGATGCTTCTGGATTCACGGCGTTTCAATTCCTTATAGGTAGACTCAAAACTGTTAGGATTTCGCAATATATCATTCGGTATTAGCGGTTTCAATTCCTTATAGGTAGACTCAAAACTCTGACCTATTTCTTCTTGCGTTACAAGTCGGGGGGAAGTTTCAATTCCTTATAGGTAGACTCAAAACGAATTATGACGGAGATATAGGAGGTTGGTAAAATGTGTTTCAATTCCTTATAGGTAGACTCAAAACGAGGTCAACAATAATGCAGGATTTTATTACTGTATTGTTTCAATTCCTTATAGGTAGACTCAAAACTAGGAATTATGCTTCCGTGGTTTTTAGAAAATTTTTCTGTTTCAATTCCTTATAGGTAGACTCAAAACAAAAGAGCAAGGCGCGTCTGAAGCAACGATCAGAAGTTTCAATTCCTTATAGGTAGACTCAAAACGAGGAAAATAGACCTTTATCATTCGACCTTGTAGTGTTTCAATTCCTTATAGGTAGACTCAAAACCTGAGAACTCTGAAGGTAACAGATTAGCGGGCCGAGGTTTCAATTCCTTATAGGTAGACTCAAAACTCATGCTGCGATTCTCTGGGCATCTGAAGATTTATAGTTTCAATTCCTTATAGGTAGACTCAAAACTTGTGTTGAGGTTTTCAGTATGAGCCAGAAAATGAGTTTCAATTCCTTATAGGTAGACTCAAAACATGGAAGCGCTGAAGGCAGCTTCTCTCAAACTGCCTATGTTTCAATTCCTTATAGGTAGACTCAAAACTTATCAAAATCAGGCATTTATCTTTTTTCTCTCCATGTTTCAATTCCTTATAGGTAGACTCAAAACGCTTTACAAGCTATGACCTGAATGACATGGAAAAAATGTTTCAATTCCTTATAGGTAGACTCAAAACCCCCATGAAATCAATATTATAGATGGGGCGAAATTGTTTCAATTCCTTATAGGTAGACTCAAAACGCACGGCAATAGCTATATAGTTATCTTGAAAGGGAGTTAGTTTCAATTCCTTATAGGTAGACTCAAAACCCACAACCTCAACCGCATATCTATGTGTAGGATGGTTTCAATTCCTTATAGGTAGACTCAAAACAGGTTGTCAACGAGTACGGCCCGATCCAGGAGACGGAGTTTCAATTCCTTATAGGTAGACTCAAAACTGTAAAAACTGCAAAAATAGCGACTTTTTCATATGTGTTTCAATTCCTTATAGGTAGACTCAAAACAAGTATTTAGTTATTATATACACAAAGAATTTGAAAGTTTCAATTCCTTATAGGTAGACTCAAAACTTTCATAATTAGTCCATCCGTTATATTTTTGCTCTTTCATGTTTCAATTCCTTATAGGTAGACTCAAAACCATTATGATTACCTCCAATCTTTCCAACATATTCGGGGGTTTCAATTCCTTATAGGTAGACTCAAAACATGCTGTTCGTGATAATGTAGTGTTATTCTTGCCACATGTGTTTCAATTCCTTATAGGTAGACTCAAAACGCCGCCTTTATATGCTTTTTGGGGTACCAAAGAGCGTTTCAATTCCTTATAGGTAGACTCAAAACAGTTACAGGTCAAACCGAACCTTTAAGGAAATTCGGAAGTTTCAATTCCTTATAGGTAGACTCAAAACGAATTCCTATTTTGCACTTTTTGCAAACTACGTCAGTTTCAATTCCTTATAGGTAGACTCAAAACTCGTTTTCATTATGTCCACCAAAAAGTAGCTTACAGTTTCAATTCCTTATAGGTAGACTCAAAACGTGATAGGTCTGCTGGGTAGACTTTTCAGAAGGACGGTTTCAATTCCTTATAGGTAGACTAAAAACCTGGTGGTTTTGAGGATTCTGGGTAGGTGAAATAGTTTCAATTCCTTATAGGTAGACTCAAAACCCGCCGGGTGGTTTGGGTGAAATATGGGCTTGCAAGTTTCAATTCCTTATAGGTAGACTCAAAACGCATCGTTGGCCAGCTGCTTTATACCATCCCAAAGGCCTGGTTTCAATTCCTTATAGGTAGACTCAAAACCCGGCAATGACTTCTTTATACTCTCTAAATCATCAGTTTCAATTCCTTATAGGTAGACTCAAAACCATATTCTTGCTAATTCTTCACAATCTATGTACGGGTTTCAATTCCTTATAGGTAGACTCAAAACTTTTGACAACGCAGTACAAAGGGGCTATGTATGGGACAAGTTTCAATTCCTTATAGGTAGACTCAAAACCACAAACACCGTTTGATTTGGGAGCAACATCATGGGTTTCAATTCCTTATAGGTAGACTCAAAACCACTTCCTGGATTATATCGCTCACCATCGAGTTTTGTGTTTCAATTCCTTATAGGTAGACTCAAAACGCCTTCTTCAAGTGATGCGACTTTTTTTCTATCGCTGTTTCAATTCCTTATAGGTAGACTCAAAACCCTCCCCATCTATTTCCTTGAGTACATAACCCCGAAAAGTTTCAATTCCTTATAGGTAGACTCAAAACGCAATAACTTCCTGGAACATGCATTTTATGCAGGAGTTTCAATTCCTTATAGGTAGACTCAAAACCCTTATCTTTTTCCCAAATAATTTCATATCTAAATTCATGTTTCAATTCCTTATAGGTAGACTCAAAACGTTTTTCAGTCATGCCGGTACCTCCTTGACAACATCTGAGTTTCAATTCCTTATAGGTAGACTCAAAACGCTTTTTGTGTGTATTTGACGTCTACAAGACAAAGCTGGTTTCAATTCCTTATAGGTAGACTCAAAACAGCGAGCCGGAAGCGAAGAACAGCAGAAAAAAATATGTTTCAATTCCTTATAGGTAGACTCAAAACAATTTCACCTTTTAAGGGGTGACTTCTTATGACTAGTTTCAATTCCTTATAGGTAGACTCAAAACGTAAAGTTGAGTATGAACAGTACAATTTAAGTATATGTTTCAATTCCTTATAGGTAGACTCAAAACATACTTGGGTAGAGGTCGATATTACAAAGAACACAGGTTTCAATTCCTTATAGGTAGACTCAAAACTCTATCCATCTTTACAACCTCACTTTCTCACGATAGTTTCAATTCCTTATAGGTAGACTCAAAACCAGGTGCAAAGGATAGCAACGGTGAATATGTCGGGAAGTTTCAATTCCTTATAGGTAGACTCAAAACTACCATCGGGATACGGGACCCAGCTGCCATTTGTGTGTTTCAATTCCTTATAGGTAGACTCAAAACAGGAATATGCCCTTGAACAAGCCAGGGACTACGGTGTGTTTCAATTCCTTATAGGTAGACTCAAAACCTCGCTATGTGTAACGAATGGGAATTTTTTGTTACATGTTTCAATTCCTTATAGGTAGACTCAAAACTATGATGATAACTATATATTTTGGCGGTGTTGGCTCAGGGTTTCAATTCCTTATAGGTAGACTCAAAACGAATTAGTAAATATTAGAGAAATTATTGAGTATTTGTTTCAATTCCTTATAGGTAGACTCAAAACAAGCTACATCGTCATTTCAGTTGCGACATAGTCGGTTTCAATTCCTTATAGGTAGACTCAAAACGCCTGTTCAATAGACTTACTTTTTAATTCAGTATCGTTTCAATTCCTTATAGGTAGACTCAAAACCTCTTGTCTTTCGGTATCTTCCTTGCAGGTGCAACGTTTCAATTCCTTATAGGTAGACTCAAAACGTGTTATTTTTAGAAAAGGAGGTTGTGAAATGATTGACGTTTCAATTCCTTATAGGTAGACTCAAAACCATACTTATATTTACTTTTTCCCTTCCTAATTCTCTGTTTCAATTCCTTATAGGTAGACTCAAAACGGTATTTCACCTACAAAATTTTCAATAAGATTCATGTTTCAATTCCTTATAGGTAGACTCAAAACAAAAGAGGAATTTATCGCCGAGGCCTGGGAAGTCGTGTTTCAATTCCTTATAGGTAGACTCAAAACCCGTCAAGTACGCATAATAAGTCATTTTTAATAAATATCATTTTCAGGTATATTTTGTTAATAATCCGTTAATAGCTGAAATTACTTATATTTTATTTCCGTCGATCCCCCGGGATTTTTACATTATCGGATATCGACGGAAAATAAACACCCTCCGTTTTTAATATTACCAAAAACTATGATTCATTACAAACAGATTTACCAATCAAAAGTTTTCCTGAAAAAACTAATAGTAACCTTTATTTATCAACTTTCTGTCATCCTTACGCAGCCAAACCCCTGGCTGTTTTTGCTGCCCAGTCCTGCGTCAATAGCCATCTGAAGTAACTCACGTGGGCCATTAACGCTTAATTTGCAAGTATAACCCTTAATTACATAGTCTTTGTATTTAACAATATGTAACCTTGGCTGGGTAAGCGGTTCAAAAATCACCCTGCTTTTAGGTGGCTGTAATCCAGTATATGCAAAGTATTTTTTCCTAAGATTTTCCTCAACAATCCGGTTAAAATCGTCTTCGCCTGGTTGAAAGAAACATGTATATTTTCTTTGATCGGGTCTCATCAAAGTACTGTATGCAGTTATCGGCGATAAAGTTCTCAATATTACTTTGTCATCCAATACATCCTGTCTGTTTATTTCAATACTTTCAACTTCAAGAATGTTATTCCCTAGCTTTGCCTCCTTCTTCAGAATTGTGTTGGCAAAAGATTCACAGAAATGTTCATCAGGTGACGATACCTCAAGTTTTACAGGAGGTTTGAATACTATATTTTTATTTTCCCCGTCTATATGGGCTTTTCCCATAATATTGGAAAAGCAGAATAACTTAAACTTTCTCCCGTCACCATAACCCTTGTTGTGCAAAAATTCTGCCAGTTCCCTATCGATCATTTTGTAAATAAAACCCTGGACAATATGGTTGTAGTAAAGCGGAAGAACAATGTCTTCCGTTCCATTCAGCTGTATACATATATGCATATTTATTCCCCTGTCAAAAAGATTAACATTGCATATATTTATTTCGACAAAAATATTCCGAAATCCTTCCTGTCTTTACATAATTTTATTCATTTTTGGAACAGCTAAAACAGGCAAGAACAATTACAGTTCAAGGCTTTCAGACAGACTGCACTCGTCACCGGTAAAGCCGCCGTTTACGGATTCCTCTTCCTTCTGTTTCATTTTCCTGAAGAACCTTACTGCAAACGGGATTGCAGTGAGCATGCTTAAAGTATCCGAAATGCATTGGGTAATCTGTATCCCGAACAGTCCCAGAAAGGACGGAAGTATCAGGATCAGCGGGATAAAATACAATCCCTGCCTTGTCAGTGCAAGAAATGTCGCTTCCTTATTCAGGGCAAGGGACTGGTGGAGCATGTTTGTGCTTATTGTTACAGACATTAAAGGCAGTACTGCCGACTGCAGCCTCAGAACCAGTGAACCGATGCTTATAACATCAGGATCATCAGGCCGGAAAACAGCCATTATACCTGGTGCAAAAACAAAGGTCACAATTGCGGCCGCAGTCATCATTGCGCAGCCAATTATCATCGTCACAATATATGCTGAACGTACCCTTTTATAATCCCTGGCGCCGTAGTTATAACCGGCAACGGGCTGGAAACCCTGCCCCACTCCAAGCATAATTCCCAATACAATAAATGAAACCCTACCTACAATTGTAAATGCGGCCACGGCAGAATCACCGTACAATGCAACCCTGTTGTTCAGCAGTGACGATGAAATACTTGCAAGCCCCTGGCGAAGGAAGGACGGTGCCCCGATGCGTATAATCTCGGAATAAACATCAAACTTCCCGGATATCTTCATCGGGCTTATCTTAAGAACACTGTGCCTGCTTAATATAAACAGTAGCAGCAGGATCATGCTTACAGCCTGGCTTAGTACTGTCGCAATCGCAGCCCCGGCAATACCCATATTTAGAGTAAAAATAAATATCGGATCAAGAAAAATATTCAATATTGCTCCCGCAGATATGCCTATCATCGACAGCGCAGTCTTTCCCTGGCACCGCAGAAGATGATTCATTACAAAAGAGGCACACATTACAGGGAAACCGAGAAGGATGTAATTTGAATAGCTTTCCGCGTACGGCAGAATTGTGTCGGTAGCTCCGACGAAACGCAGAACAGGTGCCAGATACAGTTTGCAAAGCAATGCAAGAACGATTCCGCTTACAACCGACGCTAAAACACCCGAGGATGCAACCCGGTCGGCTTCTTCCGAATTGCCTTCTCCAAGGTATATTGAAATCCTGCTTCCGGCGCCGCTTCCGATCATGAAACCTATTGCCTGGAGAATAGCAGTGAGCGGAAATACTACTCCCACTGCACCGCTTGCGCTTGTCCCCAGCCGTGAAACAAAAAAAGTATCCGCAGCGTTGTATACTGAAGATATAAGCATGCTTACTATTGTCGGTGCGGAAAGCCTCAGTATGAGTCTCGTCATCGGGGTCTTGGTCATCAATTCATGCTGTTTCTTTTTTGATTCATCCATTGTGTTTCTGCTACATATCCTTTCCAGTACTACTAAATATATTAAACAATAATCTTTCGAATCGGTCAATAGCAGAACCCGGACAGGTTCAGTTTTTGTACATGTTCTGGTATTTGGGCAGTGTCACGTAAAATGTTGTGCCGGTACCAAGCCTGCTGTCGACGGTAATCTCACCCCTGCAGAGTTCAACAATCCGTTTTGCAATGGACAGTCCGAGACCGTTGCCATGGGTGGAACGGGACCTGTCGGCCTGGTAAAACTTGTCGAAAATATGCTTCAGGGTATACTCATCCATTCCCTTTCCGGTGTCGCTTATGCTGAAAAATATCTTATTCTCGGTTTCATGCAGCGTTATCGAGATTTTCCCGTTTTCATCGGTATATTTGATGGAATTGTCAATCAGGTTAATCCACAGATGGGAAAGCAACTCTTCATCACTGAATATTTTTAACTTGTCCAGGCTCAGGCTGATTTCAATGTTCTTTTTGCTCCACTGCTTTTCCAGGAGTATGACACAGTTTCTAATCTGCTCGTCAAGGTAATACTCGGTCTGGTTGGTTATAAACTGCTGATTCTCAATCTTCGAAAGAAGCAGAACGTTTGATGACATTTTTGTAAGTCTTTCGGCCTCGGATATTATGATCTCGGTGTATGCCTTTCTTTTTTCCTCGGAAAGGTTTTCATTCTGAAGCTGTTTTGCAAATCCCCGTATTGAAACTATCGGGGTTTTAAATTCGTGGGAAAAGTTATTGATAAAATCATTCCGGAACATTTCAATACTGCCCAGTTCTTCGGCCATATGATTGAAATTTCTCAAAAGAACCGCTATTTCAGAGTCACTGTTGATTTCAGGAACGCGTACGCTGAAATCACCCTTTGCAATTACTTTGGTGGCGTCAATCAGCTGATGCAGCGGTTTCAAAAACTTCTCGCTGACCACTGCCGAAAGGGACGTTCCTATAATACTGCTGACAAGCAGTGCAACAAAAGGTGAAAGAATCGGGGTCAGAAAAGGGAACGGGAAAAAATCCAGTGCATAGAAAAAGAGGAAACATACCGAGGTCAGTAATCCTGCTGTGATCATGATAAAAAATATGAAAAGCACCATTGTTATATTAAGTGATTTTATTCTTTTCATTTCTTACCACCGCCTTATATCCAAGGCCTCTTACAGTTACAATTTCAAAATCGTTGTTATCCTTAAACCTGTCACGGAGACGGTTTATATGAACATCCACTGTCCGCTCGTCCGTTTCAGAATTCATATCCCATATCTCATCCATTAAGTTGCGTCTTGTAAAAATTTTGTTCTGGTAGGACAGTAACTTGTACAGCAGCAAAAATTCCTTGTTCGGCAGCTCCTGAACGTTATCCCCCCGCCTGACGGTAAACGAATCATAATCAAGAACTGTTTCACCGATCACAAGCTTTCGCTCGTTTACTATCTGGGCACGCCTTAGCAGGGCTCCGATTCTTAATATCATTTCCTCTTCATCCACCGGTTTCACCATATAGTCGTCGGTTCCGGCAATAAAGCCCTTCTTTTTGTCTTCAGGGGCCTCCTTTGCAGTTACCATCAGGATCGGAATATTGTTGTTGCTCTCCCTTAATGTTCTTGTAAGGTCATACCCGTCCATGCGCGGCAGCATAAGGTCCAGAATGATTAAGTCCACATGATGGTTATCCATTTTTTCCAGCGCTTCTATTCCGTCCCTGGCAAGGATAACATCATAGCCGTTCTGTGTCAGTACGGCTTCCATAAGTTTTCCGGTACTGTAATCGTCTTCAACAACCATTATGCTGAACACACTATTTCCTCCCCCGTGCGGATATAACTGCATTGATTAATAATTCTACCAATAAAATATTAACTGATTGTTAACAAAAATAATCAGGACTTTTTTGATTTTGTTTAAATTCAGTTTATATTTAATTTTTATAATAACATCGTTCGGTCGCTGTATTCAATTTATTTTAGAAAAATTAACTGTTTGGATGGATTAAACAAAGCCTTCTGTGCTATAATTACTGATTAGTTGTCCAGGCAAAACCGAACAGGGAGAGATGGCAATGGAACGCTTAAGAGACAGGCTGATAAGGTTTATGTATGGAAGGTACGGCATAGATCAGCTTTACTATGCCCTTGCCGTATTATGCTTTATCTTGCTTGCTGTCAATTCTTTTGTACGATCCCCTGTCTTGTCAGTTATTATGTGGGTCGTACTTATTGTTATGATTTTCAGAACATTTTCCAAAAATATATATAGAAGGCGCATGGAAAATGAAAAATTCATGACGGTATGGAATCTGATTAAAAGAAAAATACTTTTAGCAGTTCGCAGAATCAGGGAGATACGCTCGCACCGCTATCGCAGGTGCCCTCACTGCAGGGCAATGCTGAGACTGCCGTATAAAAGAGGAAAGCATACGGTGCAGTGTCCCAAATGCAATAATGATTTTAAAATGCGTGTAATCATATAGACATCCGGATATTCATAAAAGGAGCTGAGTACGTTGAGAATATTGGTTGATGCAATGGGTGGGGACAACGCCCCCGGGGAAATTGTAAAAGGATGCATAGAAGCAATAAACGCCCAGGACGGTTTTGAAATAGAATTACTGGGGGATCCGAAGAAGATTGAAGAATGTCTTAAAAACGTGACTTTTGACAGCAGCAGGATCTTTATAACCGAGACCTTTGATGAAGTAACAAATTCCGACAAGCCGACCGAAGCAATAAAGACAAAACAGAATTCATCAATGATAGTCGGCATGAAAAAAATAAAATCCCAGAACGCAAATGTATTTATTTCTGCCGGCAGTACCGGTGTATTGCTTGCAGGTTCCCTCCTGATAGCCGGAAGAATCAAGGGTGTGGTACGGCCCGCACTGGCACCCGTTGTACCCTCGTTGAAAGGGCAGACCATGATTATCGATGCGGGAATGAATACCCAGATAAAACCCATTAATTACCTGCAGTTTGCCATAATGGGCAGCGAATACATGAAATATGTATACGATATTGAAAATCCGAGAGTTGGACTTATAAACGTAGGTACTGAAGAAAACAAGGGCAATGAAACGGTAAAGAGCGCCTATGAAATATTAAAAAACTCCAATCTGAATTTTGTAGGAAACATCGAGGGAAGGGATATCCCCGAAGGAAGGGTTGATGTAGTGGTGTGCGACGGCTTCGTCGGCAACACCATGCTGAAGATGATGGAAGGGACCGGAAGTTATATAATGTACCAGCTGAAAAAAATGTATTCCAGCAGCATGTGGGGTAAATTAAGCTACCTGATGATTAAACACGACCTGAAAAAACTGATGAAACAGATGGATCCTGAAGAAGTGGGCGGAACACCGATACTCGGAGTAAACGGGATAATCTATAAATGCCACGGAAACTCAAAGGCAAAAGCCATCAAAAATACAATACTGAAAGCATGCAGTTCGGCATGCAGGAATTTCATGGATCGTCTGACCGTTACGTTTTCGCAGATGGAAACCGGTAAAGCATAAAGGCTTTACCGGTTTTTTGGTTAACATCACCGAACTGGTATTGCCTTACGGCAACGTTCAGAACTGTGCCCTTAAATCATTCAGCAGCTTTTCAACTTCCGCAGCCAGGTTTTTAAGGGCTCCGTCCTCAAAAGGAGACACCAGGCCTGCTTCCTTAATCAAATCTTCAAACAGGGCCTCGCCGCCCTGCGATACAAACCGCACATACTTTCTGAATGCCCCGTCGTAATCTTCAAGCGACTCAAGAAGGAATTCAAAAGCTACAACCTGGGCGAGACAATAATCTATATAATAGAACGGGTGTTCATAAATATGCATCTGGTACTGCCAGCGCGTTCCCTTTGAAAGGTAAGGTATTCCCTCTGTGCTCAGGTACGGTCTGAACTCCGACTCTAGTTTTTTCCAGGTTTCATTTCTTTCTCCGGGTGTCATATCCGGGTTGGCATAAACAATATGCTGGAAATAGTCAACCATCGTACCGTAAGGTATAAATGACAGCGCGTCAAAAACATGCATATATTTATACCTGGTTGCATCCTTGCCGAAGAATCTGTCCATATATTTCTCCGCAAAAAATTCCATACTCATAGAATGGGTTTCGGCAGTTTCCATCCCACCCACGTTCAGTTCCAGAGCAAAGCGGTTATTCCTTGTCATGTATGACGCAAATGCATGGCCTGCCTCATGGGTTACAACATCAATATCCGCGGATGTACCGTTAAAATTGGCCAGAATAAAGGGCTGTCTGTATTTCGGGAAATAAGTGCAGTATCCTCCGCCCCATTTGTTTTTCCGTGAATCCACGTCAAATGCTTCGGTTTCCATCATCATGTCAAAAAATTCTCCCGTTTCCCTGCTCATATCACGGTACATTATCTGTGCCGCCCTGAAAATTTCGTCCCTGTCGAGTATCGGTTTCGGATCGCCGCCGGGCAGATAAACGTCATTGTCATACAGCTTAAAATCTTCTATTCCCATTCGCTTTGCATTTTCAAGCTTCAGCCTCGAAACAACGGGAACAATGTCCTTAAGAACGTTATTTCGGAATTTTTCGACCATCTTTTCATCGAAACTGATACGTCCAAGCCTGTAATATGCCAGTTCGATAAAATTCTTATACCCCATTTTTTTAGCCATCCTGTCGCGGACCTTAACCAGTTTTTCGAAAAGAGAATCCAGCTCCCCGGAATGCTTTTCAAGACCGTTGCCCAGGACTTCATAGGCTTCTTTTCGTGTATCACGGTCGTCATCCTTCATGTATCTGCGCAGTATCGAAAGGGGTATTGATTCCCCTCTGAAATCAAATGTCATTCCTGACATCAGTTTGGAATATTCCGTTGTAAGACGGTTCTCCTCAACCATGTCATCAATTATTTCGGGCGACATGGCTTTTGACGTTGCTTCAAAGTATTTAAAAAGCACAGGTGAAAGTTCTTTCTCCAGTTCTGACCTGAAAGGACTTTCCAGCATTGCCGTTGCATATTGATACAGGTAATTTTCGAACTTCGGACCTGCTTCGTCATAGTATTCCATTTCCCTGAGATAGAACTCGTCCGCGGTGTTTAATGTATACCGCATATGGGCAATGCTTTTGGCAGTACTGAATTCCTCCATTATCTCAAGCAGTTTTTCCCGTGCCTTCAGTACTTCACCTGCGGAACCTGCACTTCTGATTATTGCCAGGTTTTTTTCAATCTCGCCGGTGACTGATTCCAGTGACACCCTTTCGTACTTCAACTCAGATACTTTCATAACATAACCTCTTTTCTCCTGTTTAATCCCGGAAATTTCCTATATTTAATTATATCACACAGATGCATAACAAAACAAAATTACCCGCCCGTTCAAGGTTCAGGGCGGGTACAAGTTTGTATGTACCGGTCTTATAATTGTTGGGGGAAACTATAAAACCAGCATTTCTCTGTCTGCCTAAAATAATATAACAAAACATGAAAAAATGAAATCACCCGAAAGGATGAAAATATATTAATTTTTTATTACTTCAGCAAATTCAGTTCCTTTGCCTTGCTGACGACCTGAACTCTCCTGTTGACTCCCAGTTTTTCATAAATGTTTTTTATGTATGTTTTTACAGTATTTATCGTAATTAACATCCGTTTGGCAATTTCCTTGTTGGACATGCCCTCGGCAATCAGGCGCAGAACTTCCATTTCCCTTTCTGTAAGCATTTCTACAATACAGTCGTTATTTTTCCCGTAATCCTTTTTCAGGTATGACTGAAATTTTTTTACGCAAGCCACCTGGGATGACAGCACCTTCAGTCTTTCAATACGCTTTTGGTCAAACACGCCTGCAATAAAATTGTTTTCAAAGTACATAACCCCCAGCGCAATTCCCTGGAATAACACAGGAATGCATGCAATTGATTTTGGATTCGATTCCGCAATATAGGTATCAACGGCAAAAATTCCGGGCAGTTTTTCACAGTTCAGAACCACCGTCTCCAGTGTCCGTGCCACATACCTTACCACAGTTTTTGAGATATCCGGGTATTCTTCAAGGGGAGTGCTTTCGGCAACGGTCTTTCCCCTGTTGTTGTCCTTGCCCGATTCGATATAAAGCTCTCCGTTTATTTCGAGAATGAAATACCCTTTTGTGGCACCAATTGTCCGGATTGCAGCATCAATAAATTTAACAAGCAGCTGGTTTATGTCCGATTCGCTGTAAATATTTTCAACAATTTTGTCTATATAGTTAATTTCTGCGCTGTTGTTATCTGAATCTGAGCTTTCACCGGTTTCCCTTTCAATATTCCGTATACCTTCAGGTACCGCTCTGTCGTCGGCTTTAAACTCTCCAAAAACAACAACATCTTCCGTCAGTTCCGGGTATTTGTCTTTCAGCATCATTATTTTCGCGTATGCACCCCAAAGCCTGTAACAGTTGCATGCATCATTCATGTAAGTCCTTGCTATTTTTTTTAAATTCAATGATAAATAGAATTTAGCCGTAAGTTCGTTTGCAATTGCTTCATTGTTTATATGCCTGTTTTTCCTGGCCGATTGTATGGCCTTTTCATATAAATGCATGCTTTTCTCTCTTTTATTGTTTATCCTCGTAATTTCCGCCGATACAATAAGATACCAGTCCTCAAAATTTTCCGGGCAAGATTCCGCCCACTTTCTGAGTTTACCGTAATTCCTCCTCAATATTTTTCTATAATACTTTCGTTCCTCCGGTGAAAGTTCATTGAAAACTGCAGTAATGCTGATCGCATAATAGAAAATATATTCGCTCTCCAGCAGGAAGCCAAAAATCGCTCCCATTAACCGGCGGATTGCTTCAGCTTCAGCAAGTGCATTTCTGTAATCACCTGATAAATAATACAGCTGCATTTTCCGAATATGCCAGGTTGCAAGGGATGACTTGTCCTTTTTCACACACTCGGCAAGGTATTCGTTGTCCAGCTGCGGAGCTAATTCCGATACATGTTCATCATTCAATCCCATCAGGGCATTAACGATATTTTCATATATTTCAACATTAACCGAAAGATTTTCATGTTTGATTCTTTCTGCCACTTCCCGCTTTTTCCGTATTTCATTCATTATCTCAGGAAGCTTGACTCCCATTATATACCGATTTTCAAGAAGCAGGCAGTGTGAGTAACCTATGATTAACAAATCTCCTGCTTCCATTCCTGCCTGTACTGCCTTTTTCAGGTACATCAGGCCGATTTCGGAAGGCTGTGTCCAGTGACAGATAAGTGAACCCACAACGAAGTACACAATGCATTTCGAAGAACTTTTCCCGTATTTTTCCACGAGATTCAGGCTAATCCTTGCGTACTTCTCACCGTTCCTGTAATTTCCCAGTACACATCCCTCCGTGATTCCGTAGCCGGCATACCCGACGCAGGTCATCTCGGAGTTTCCATGCCTTAACGCATGATTCCCTGTTTTAAGAATAACAAAACTGTACAAGTCAGGGATTGTGGACATGGTTACAGATGACAATCGCGAAAGAAGATCTGCAGTCTTTATTTTTTCCGGTTTTGTCATTTCAGGCAGATGCTCAAGCGTCTCAATTTTTCTGCCAAGCATAAAAAATTTATACACCAGAAGCTCTTTCAGGTAATCAAATTTCGTGGGATTGACGGGTATCCGTACTCCAAGTTTTCTGAGTGAATGAATGCCCGTGTGAATTGCTTCCGTATACTTCCCCACACTTGCATACAATATAACCTTCAACCCGTACACATTTGCCCGTTCGGTATCGGTTCTTGCCTTATCGATAACAAGATCAAACAATTTTTCCGCATTTTCTATATTTACAGACAGATATTCGGTCTGCGCAAGCTCAAGGTGCAGTTCATAGCTTAATTTATAGTTTGTTTCCCATGAGTTTTCACCAAGCAAAGCTCGCCCTGCCCTGAAATACTGAAGTGCCGATGAATACGCGGCTGTAAGCTTCGCCCTGCGGCCTGCAATAAGGTTATAGCCCGCCAGTTTTTCCCTTTCTTCTTCATCGTTGATCAATTCTATGCTCCTGTTAAACTGGTCCATTATGAACATTACATTATCTTCAATGTTATCTGCCTGTTTAAGAAAGATTCTTCCTATTTCCAGATGTTTTTCCTTCTTCTCATGTTCAGGCACTGATGAGTAAACCGCCTGCTGAACACGGTCATGCAGGAATTCAAACTCATAAGATTCGTCAGTATTGTTTTCAAAATCATATAATTCCCTGCGTGAGACAATTAATCTTTCAATGATGGCAGGCATAAGGCATGAAAGTGCTTCATCCTCGTCTTTCAGGCAAACCTTTGAAACGGAATATAAATCAAACCTGTTTCCGATGCACGCTGCAACTTTAAGAATCTTCCGTGTTTCCTCAGGAAGCCTGTCCAGCTTCTGTACAAGCAATTCCAGTACGTCATCGCCCAATCTCAGCGCGTTAATTGCATCAATATCAAGTTTTAATTCATGCTGGTCAAAATATACAAGCCTCTTTTCAAATATGTGATTGAGCAGCTGACCCAGGAATAACGGGTTACCCCCGGTTATCCTGAACAAAGCATCCGACAGGATGTTTAAGCTTCTGTCGGCAACATGCAGGCACCCTGATAATATTTCCGAAAAATCCTTGTTCTGCAGTGGCTTAAGATTAAGAATACTGCATTTTCGGTTTAATTCCCCTGTATTTATCCTGTCCAGAAATTCTTTTAACGGATGATCTTCGTTCAGTTCATTGTCTCTTAATGCACCAATGAAAAGAGTGTTGCGAAGGTTCGCCTCCTGGCTTAAATATTTGAACAGTTTTAACGAAGAATAATCTGCCCACTGCAAGTCATCGATGAAAATTACAAGCGGATGATTTGCCCGTGCAAATACCTTCACAAAATCCCGGAAAACCATCAGGAAGCGGTTCTGTGCCTCATTTGGAGGAAGTTCATCCACAGGCTGCTGTTTCCCGATAACCCATTCCAGTTCGGGAATTACCTGGGCAATAACCGCACCTCTTCGCCCGAGGGCGTATTGAATAGCTTTTTTCCATTCATTCAGTTCTTTCTCGCTTTTTGTCATAAGCTGCCTTATAAGTTCTCCAAAGGCAGACGCAAAAGGCGCATACGGAATATTGCTTTTAAGCTGATCGAATTTTCCGCTTATGAAAAAACCTTTTTCGCCCACGGCGTGTCTCAGGCTTTTGTCTACCAGCATTGTTTTGCCTATACCGGGATCTCCGATTACAAGTATGGTCTCACTTTTTCCTCCGGTAACACGGGCCAGGGCATCCGCCAGAAACCGTTTTTCTGTTTCTCTCCCCACAAGTTTCTTAGGTGAAATGAAATACCCCGATACATCCCCAAGACCTATTCTGAATGAATGAATCTCACCTGTATTTGCAAGCTGATTCCGGCATTTCTTCAGGTCATACAGCAATCCGCCGGCACTCTGGTATCTTTCATCCGGTGATTTAGCCAGAAGTTTCATTATCATGTCCGAAACAGTCCGTGGAACAGTCGTTACTATTTCATGCGGCGGCTTTGCAATCTGAGATATATGTACGTTAATCCACTCTTCCCGGGTTTCCGCCTTAAACGGCATAACACCGGTTATTAACTCATACAGCATAACCCCCAGCGAATAAAGGTCACTGCGAAAATCAGCACCGATATTAAGCAGGCCTGTAAGCTCAGGAGCCATATATTCGTACGTTTTGTCAGAATTGAAAAATGCAGCTTCATAATTCGGGGAATATATAGAAACTGCACTGCTGAAATCTATAATATAAACTTTTTTGTTACCGGTTTCTATAACAACATTTCCGGGTTTCAGATCTCCGTGGATTATTCCGCGGCTGTGAAGCATTCCCAGGGTTTCTGACAGCTGTACTGCAATTGTCAGAAACTCGCTGAGATCAATTTTACGATTCTGCATGTACTTTTTAAGCGATATGGCACCCAGATCCCTGGCGATCAAGGCAATTACGGAATTTGTCTGCTCAATTTTCTCAGGCCTGACAATACCTTCAATACTGTTAAGAGAGCGGGTTATTTCATATTCGTGAAAAAAACTTGCCATTTTTGCCGAATTGGATTTGCTTTTTTTCAGAACTTTAATTATAACCGGAATACCGTTATTTATTGTATATCCCCTGTAAACTTTAACTTTGCTGCTTCCATATATTTGCTCCCTGATTACATAACCGGGCAATCTGAACATTAACAATACTTCACTCCTGTTTAAATTTTTGTTAAACCTATATCTACCGTTTTTCTTACCAGACAGTCAGCCGGTAATATAAAACTGGAAGCAGAAGAACCATCCCCTGCTTCCTTTTGTTTCTGTCTATATTTTGAAAAGTGATACTGCGTTCAGAAGTTTTTCAGCACTTTCCCTGACCATTCTTGCCAGTTCCATTACTTCAACGGCTTTTGCCGCAACCAGACCGGCTTCACCGGCCATATCCGTGGTTTCCGCAGAGCCTTCGGTCGCAGCAGCCGCAACATCATTAATGGCTTTCATAATGGAATGTACAGATGAATACAGTTCTTCCGAAGTTGCACTGAAATCGGCAACAATGTCATCTATCATCCGGGCGTCATTGTTGTATTTTTCTCCCGTTTCAACAAGCATATCGTAGTCCCTGACCACCTTGTTTTCCAAAAAATCAAGAACCTGTTCCGAGCATTCCGACAGGTTATGTACTGATTCCAGGACCTGTCTGGTTACTTTCTGTATTTCTGAAGCTGTTTTTCTTGAATTTTCTGCCAGGTTTCTTATTTCCCCGGCAACAACTGCAAATCCCCTTCCCGCTTCACCGGCCTGTGCGGCTTCAATCGTAGCGTTGAGGGCCAGGAGGTTTGTACGCGAAGCAATTTCCAGAATCGCATCCGACAACATACTTATTCTCTCTACTTCCCGCGCCTTCTCAATTGCTTCCCTCAGTTTCACGGAATTGTTTGTAAATATTTCAAGGGCGCTCTTTTGTGACATCATCGCATTCTCTCTCAACTCATTTGCCCTTCTGCTGACTTCGCTGGCCGATACGGCACCTTCCTGGGCCTTGTTTGCAATTGAATCTATAGCCTTTTCTATTTCGGTTGCAGTTGCATTCATTTCTTCTGCCATAGCAGATGTTTCTTCCATTTTTGCAGACAGTTCCTGGGTAATGGCCGACATTACATTGATTTCATCGGTCAGTTTGGACATGCTGTTACTTGCCGTCATAATCGCACTGTCCACATTGTTCGCTTCCTGAATTACGTTCCTGATTATTCCTGATACATTCTCGGTAATCTTTTTGAAGCCCCTGGTCAGTTCACCAATTTCATCACGTCTTTTTGCATATTTTTCATTAACTTTCGCAGTAAAATTCCCTTCAGACATCGTAATACAATGCTTTGTCAGTTCGGTCACCGGTTTTGATATGCCCATTCCCATCAGGTATGCTATAGCAGAACCTATGACAAGAATAACAGCCGTAATGATAAGAAAAGTTAATCTGAGATTATCGACTTCGGCCATCATTTCACTTTTGTCAACGGCAACTGCTATGGACCAGCCATATTCGGGAATCGGGGCAAATCCAACCATTTTGGGAATACCTTTATAGTTGTATTCCTCAAAACCCGTTTCTCCGTTCATCATTTTTCTCTTCACTTCGGTGAAATTCTCAAACCCGAAAGTGTTGTCGCTTCCTATTCCCTCCATTGTTGCAGAAGTAACCGAATCAACTTCTTCTTCGATGCCTTTTCCTGATGAACCCGGACTGCCTGACGCCGACGCCAAAAGGCCTTTTCCCGGTACCGGCAAACTTATCTGTTCGGCTAAGAGAACAGAAGCCGTTGTAGCAGCATCAACCGACATGGTGTCGATGATTTCCTTCAGCAGCTCTGTATCCGCATGAGCAATGGTTCTCCCCTGTTTATTTATTATAAATGCTTCACCGGTTTCTCCAAACTCTATTCTTTTTACAAATTCACTCAGTTCCATTCCGTCCCTGATTGCCATCAATACACCTGATATTTCGTTGTCGATTATAACCGGAACGGCATAACCCATGACTATTTTGCTCCTGTCTTCATTAAACATCGGATCTGTCACACATGCCGTACCTTCCATTGCTGTTTTGAACAACTCATGTTCCTGCATATTCAGTAGCTTTCCCTGCTCGGATATGGCCATACCGTTTCTGTTAATCAGCAACATACTTTCATGTCCCAGCCTCTGTGTTTCCTTTGAAAGCATGGATATTAACCCGGAATAATCACTGTTCGGGTCTTTCAGCACTTTCATTTCTTCCGCTGAAGCCATGAAGGTCAGAATATTCAGATGGTTCTGAATACTGTCCCGTATGGTCAGGGAAGCCTCCAGCGCGTATTTGGGTATTGTGTCATTGAGTACTTTGGTTAAAGATCTTGAAGAAGTAATGTACGAAACAGTGCCAAAAGCAATACAGACAGTCAAAAGAAGAATGCCAAACGAAATAATAATTCTTGAACCGATGCTTTTCATTAACTCCCACCCAAAGCCTTTCCTTTGTATTTAATAAAAAGCAGCAATGTATTATATTTACTCCTTTTTACTCCGCCGTAAACATACTTTTTAATTTATAAAAATACTGTTTCATTATATCATCTTCGGCAAATTTTAACAGAAGTTTATAATATTCGACCGCATATTATAATTTCTTCAATAAATACTTTTAAATTTCAAAAAAAGGGTGTCAGAAAACACCCTTGTCGCCGAATATATATTCACAGATCAGCATTTATTCCAGGATTCCGCTCCTTTTTACTGCTTCAACAGCCTTCTTAATATCATCTATATCCTGAACCAGGGCAATGCGTACATGCCCTTCTCCTGAAGGCCCGAAAGCACTTCCGGGAGTTATCATTACACCGGCCCTGTTAATCATGTCCATGGCAAAATCAACTGAACTTTCATATTTCGGCGGTATTTGTGCCCATACGAACATAGTTGCCGCCGACCTGTTCATATTCCAGCCTATACCGTTGAAACCGTCGCAAAGAATGTTCCTCCGTAGTTCATATGCTTCCCTGGTTACCGCCACACAGCTCTGATCCCCCGTGATTGCTGCAATGGCAGCTTTCTGAATGGGTATGAACATACCGTAATCCAGGTTTGATTTCAGAGTTTTCAGCCGGGATACAACCTCTTTATTGCCAACGCAGAAACCAATTCTGGCACCGGCAATTCCGTATGTTTTCGACAGCGAATTGAATTCAACGCCTACATCCCTGGCACCGGGGTAAGAGAGAAAGCTTCCTCCCTTTTTGCCGTCAAATACCAGGTCACTGTAAGCATTGTCATGAAGCACGATAATATCGTATTCCTTAGCAAAAGCAATAAGCTCATGATAAAAACTGTCGGGAGCAACCGCGGTAGTCGGATTATTAGGGTATGAAACGATAATCATTTTTGCCTGTCTGGCAATATCTTCAGGAATGTCCCGAAGATTAACGATATAATTGTTCTCCTTTTTCTGGGGCATATAATACAGTTTTGCCCCTGCCATACGCGGGCCGTCGGCAAATATGGGATAGCACGGATCGGGTATAAGGACCAGGTCACCTTCGTCTACAACGGTCATTGATATCAGCGGAAAGCCTTCCTGGGAACCCATGAGGGAACAGATTTCGGTTTTCGGATCCAGCTCCACGCCATACCTGTTCCTGTACCATACGCTTACCGCTTCAAGCAGTTCAGGCAAATCCCTTATCGCATAGGTGTAATTTCTTTCATCTGCAGCGGCCGAACATAATGCATCTATGATATGCCTTGCAGGTGCTATATTCGGAGAACCGACACTCAGGTCAATGACCTGCTCTCCTCTTGCAAGCCTGTTTCTTTTTATTTCAAGGAGTTTTGCAAATATTCCTTCATTGAGCTGATCAATCCGTTTTGAAAATTTCATCAGTAATCACCCCGATAATATTAAAGCAGTTATGTACTTCCAGTCAGATTGAATACACATATAGATTAGTTAATTTTAATACATTTATCCATATTTTTCAACCGGCTACAGTACTTTCGACAGGAATTCCTTTGTCCTGGGATGCTGAGGATTCGTAAAAATTTTCTCGGGGGTATTGTCCTCAACAATCTTTCCCTCGTCCATAAATAAAACCCTTGTGGCGACTTCTCTTGCAAATCCCATTTCGTGGGTGACAATAACCATTGTCATACCTTCATTGGCAACCTGCCTTATAAGTTCCAGAACTTCCTTGACCATTTCGGGATCAAGCGCCGACGTAGGCTCATCAAAAAGCATTACTTTCGGGTTCATCGCAAGAGCGCGGATAATCGCTATTCTCTGTTTCTGACCGCCGGACAGGGTTGAAGGATATACATCAGCCTTATCTTCAAGCCCTATCCTTTTCAAAAGCCTCATGGCGTTTTCCCTGGCTTCTGCTTTTATTTGTGCAGGTGTGGTGTTTATTTCATACAGGGGTTTCTTTTCGCTGGTAAACAAATTCCTTATCCTTATGAAAAAGTTTTTCATTTTCTTCCTGCGAAGGTCGGATATACCCGTGTGCACAGGCGCAAGCATGATGTTTTCAAGTACAGTCTTGTTGTTAAAAAGGTTAAACTGCTGAAAAACCATCCCCATGTGCCTGCGGTGTATATTTATATCAACCTTCATGTCGGCAATGTCAACACCGTTAAAAATTATCGAACCGCCGTCAGGATCCTCCAGGCAGTTAAGGCAGCGCAGAAATGTGCTCTTTCCGCTGCCTGACGGACCAATTATGGCTATTTTTTCGCCTTCCTTTATTGTAACCGTTATTCCTTTCAGAACTTCAAGCCCGCCATATCTCTTCCTTAAATCAATTACGTCTATCACTTTTTCTGAGGCTCCTTTCCATGATCCTCACAAGCAGTGCAATAAGCATGACCATAACAATATAAATCAATGCCATTACAAGGTACGGAACCATAAATTCATAGCTGTTGGTTCCTATGTAGTTAAAGGCAACATATAAGTCTGCGGCACCCACAAAGCTTACTACCGAGGTTTCCTTAATCAGCGCTATGAATTCGTTTCCAAGTGTCGGAAGTATGTTTTTGACAGCCTGAGGCACCACAATCTTAAGCATTGTTGTACCGTAACTCAGACCCAGAGCGCGTCCTGCCTCCATCTGACCGGGATCAACCGACATTATTCCGCTCCTCATAATCTCAGACACATATGCACCGCTGTTAAGACCAAATACTATAACACATACGTTCAGAGACGGTATGTTCAGGTTCAGCAGCGGCAAAACCACGTAATATGCCACAAGAAGCTGAACAACAATCGGGGAACCCCTGAACAGCCCGACGTAAAATGAACAGATGGCATCCAGAATTATCGGCAGTCGCTTATATTTCGGAAATACCTCTATTACGGCTATTATCGTACCAATAAGAATTCCTATTGCAAGACCGGCAACGGCGATATATACCGTGTTTTGAAGCCCGGTCAGAACCCTTGTATAACCGCCGTAGTTATAAAAAACTTCCCAGAATCTCTCAATTTTTCTTCCAAAGCTACCCATCACATATCCCTTTATAAGCAGTATTTTTATCATTATAACAGCTGCAGCAGTTATTTATCAATCGGTAATCAGCAACAGTTACATGCTTTTTCAGTCCGGATACCGAAAGTTTCACAAAAACGTTGAACCCGGTTTCCTTATTTCAACATTTCACCTGTAAACATTTTTAAAGGCCAGGCCGGTACCACTTCCGGCCTGACCCTGTACCAGAAATGAGCAATTTATCAGTTAAGTTCATTGATAGCCTTTACTATAAATTCAGCAGGTGCTTCATCAATTATTACATAATCTATATTTCCGTTAATCATATCCTGAATTGCAAGCGAACCGGACTTGTATCCCACGCATGTAACATTAAAACCGCTGAATCCCAACTCTTCATCGCCTTCTACATAAAACTGTCCTGTTGTACCGGCCTGAACACCGATCTTTTTGTCTTTGCCAAAACCTGAAAGTATGGCTTCAACGTCTTCAGCCGTTTTACAGTTGTCAAAGGTTTTATCCGTTTCTTTCACAATAAGTTTTTGTGATGCATTATAATATTTGTCCGAGAATGTTACATATTCTTTCCTGTCTTCCTTGATTGTCAGACCTGCCATCGCAATGTCTGCTTTGCCCTGCCCTACCGACAGGCAGACGGCTTCAAAATCCATATTGCTGATTACAAGCTCTTTACCAAGGTGTTCAGCCAGGAGTTTTGCAATTTCCATATCAATTCCGTAATATTTGTCACCTTTCATATACTCAAAAGGTTCAAATGCTGCATTAGTTGCAACAACAAGCTGATCCTTCGACGGATCCAGTGCAGCCGATTCGACCGCTTCAGGCTCACCGTCACCGAAGTATTTATCAAGAATCTTGTCATATGTTCCGTCCGACATTATTTTGGCTATAAACTTGTTTACTTCTTCAAGAAGCTCCGGGTCATCCTTTTTTACGCCAAATGCATATTCTTCCAGTGTCAGCGGAATATCAATAACCTTTACCTTCACCTTTGCTTTATTTTCCTGACTGCATCCGGCCAGTAAAGCCATAAACACAGCAATAACCATTATTATTGCCATAAATCTGAAATTCTTTTTCATCTGATCTCTCCCCCTTGTCTCTCCACCAATAAAATGAATAATTATACATTATATGCATAAATTTTTGTATATTTATAAATTTACAGTATAAATATGCATTTGTCAATACTTTTGCAAAAATAATTTTATGTATTTTAAGCATGTACACCATCTGCAAGCAAATTTTGGATTGAAAGGGTATTTCAGTTTGCTGACGGTATTTATTACCTGTTATAAATATTCATAAAAAACGATGTCCGGCTGTATAAAGGCACTCCGATTGACAATACTGCACTGCAATGCTATTCTATTTATGTAAAAAATTGCTGTTCAATATACCCATGTCAAAGAAATATGTTCACAGTGTTATCCGTTTTATTCCGGGCAATTATTTCCGTCGGGAGGATTGAAAATGATTGGCATGGTAATAGCGGACGACGAACTTATAATAAGGCAGGGGCTTTTGTCCATCAACTGGAACAACTACGGGGTTACAGTACTCGGTGCAGCTGCAAACGGCAATGAGGCCCTTTCAATGATAACTTCCGCGCATCCCCAGATTTTAATTACCGATATCCGGATGCCGGGAATAGACGGGCTTAAACTCATAGAAGCTGCAAAGGAGCAGATCCCTGAAATCCAGTCGATTCTTCTCACCGGGTATGAGGATTTTAACTATGCCAAAACAGCCATCAGCCTGGGTGCAATAGATTATATACTGAAACCTTCCGATCCTGATGAAATAATTGAAGCGGTTTTAAAGGCAAAAAGCAAGATTAATGAGATATTGCAGCTCAGGAATCTCGAATCACGATGTAAACTGCCAAAAACAAAAAACAGGGTTGTCGGCGAAATCCTGGAATATATCAGAAACCACTATCAGGAAGATATCAGTCTGTATACCGCAGCGGAATATGTACATATGAATCACATCTACCTGAGCCGCCTCTTTAAAAAGGAACTGGGAGAAACATTCCTGGAAACTCTTACAAAATTCAGGCTGGAAAAGGCCTGCGAACTTCTCTCAAATTTTGAATATAAAATTTACGAAGTATCGTCAATGGTTGGTATATATGATCCCGGATATTTCAGCCAGGTGTTTAAAAAATACTACGGGCTTACACCGACGGAATACAGGGAAAAGCTTTCATCCTCAGAGGGAGTGGAAAATGAATCAAAGTAATACAAAAGGAATGATTAAATATTTCCGTGACCTTCCCATTCACAAAAAGCTGGTTTTTTCATTTCTTCTTCTGGCCATCTTTCCGGCCCTGTTTATCGGTGTTTTTTCATACTACCGTTCGAGCGAACTGCTGAAGCATAAAACAGAACAGTACACAAATGATATTCTTATGGAAACCGGAAACAACATAGAAGATAACCTGCGCGAAGCCGAACGTCTTACATTTCATGTTGTTTCCAATTCAACAATACAGGAAGGGTTAAAAAAAAGCAACAAAGGTTTCGCCAATGAGCATGAAAAAATTACTGTGGAGAAGACCATCGATTCCCAGCTCAGGGGCCTTATTTCATCCGATTCGGACATTGCCGCAATCCAGGTCATATCAAACACGGGAATAATATATTATGTAAATCCGGCATCAATTTCTTTAAGTGACAATGAAGAAGAAAAAAAGATTCTCGAGAAAGGCCAGGGAAGTCCGTACTGGTTCAATACGAATCCTGCCACACAGACCTTAATGGTCGGAAGGGTTATTAACAGTCTCGATACCCAGGAAAAAATCGGATATGTGTTTGTGTACCTGAGGGAAAACAGTATTATCAATGCGTTCAAGGAAACCGAGCTGTTCAATACCGGTAAACTGTTTGTTACAGACCGGCATGGTTATATTGTATCCGCCAAGGACAAGAGTCTTCTCGGAAAACGCAATGAATTTACGACTGCAGAAGCCATAAACGGAATTATGAGCAATAATTTCACAACCGCTAAAATTGCAGGCAAAAACTATTATATATCCTACAGGGATATCCAGGGTACACCGTGGAGAATGGTAAGTTTCATCCCGTCGCTGGAATACGAAAAGGAAATTATCCGGCTGAGGAACTGGGTATTTTTTACTATACTGGCCTGCTGCCTTATGTCAATCGTGCTTTCAGTGGTAATTTCAAAAGGTATTTCAAAACCAGTGCGGGATCTCTCCGAAAGAATGCATGAAGTCGGCGAAGGAAATTTCAACGTGTATATAGATTACGATTCAAATGATGAAATCGGGGTATTGAGCAGGCATTTCAATGAAATGGTAAGCCAGGTAAGGCAGCTTATCAAAAAAGTTTACCAGGAAGAACTGCTCAAGCAGAAGGCTGAGCTTAAGTCTTTAAGGATGCAGATCAATCCGCATTTCCTCTACAACACCCTCGAATCCATCAACTGGATGGCCAGGATGCACGGAGTACCTGAAATCGGAAAAATGGTAAAAGCCCTCGGTGATTTGATGCGGGCAAGTATAGGCGGTGAGGATTTCATATCGGTAAGGGAGGAAATAAGGAATATAGAAAATTACCTGACCATTCAGAAATTCAGGTATGGTGACAAAATTGAAGCTGAAACGGATATAGCTCATGAAATACTTGACGCAAAAATACCAAAGCTGATCCTGCAGCCGGTAGTTGAAAATGCCATAGTGCACGGAATAGAAAACAAAATCGGCAACGGAAAAATAATAATACAGGGTTTTTTTGAAAACGGGACAATCATTTTGCAGGTAAAGGACAACGGTATTGGAATGGATGAAGAAGTAAGTTCGGGAATTCTTTCTGAAAACCATGAACCGGAAAACGGTGAAAAACATACCCATATTGGACTTAAAAACGTTGACAGGAGAATAAAAATGTACTACGGCGAAAAATACGGCGTAAATATTCAAAGCCGCAAAGGATACGGAACTTGTGTCAGAATAACTTTTCCCTCCCCAGAGGAAAATCCTTCTGTTGATGCATCATAATTTAAAGTTTATTTTTTCAAATATTTAGTTAATTTAGTCAAATCCCAGGAACCGAGAAATTTTTATAATAAAGACGTGGCATATTCCGGCCGCAAAAATAAAAAACAGGAGGAAAAACAGATGAGACGGGTATCTTTGGTATTGGTATGCATTGCTGTTATATTCGCTTCTCTGTTGTCAGGCTGTGACACTTCAAGTACAGGCAGCGCAAGCGGCGGACAAAAGACAAAACTTAAAATTGAAGCCTGGGGAATAGAAACCGACCCCAACTCCCGAATCATCAAGGAAACCGTGAGTTTGTTCAACCAAAGAAGCAGTACGGCGGAAATTGAAATCGAATTTACCGAACAGGAACAGTACAAAACAAAAATCGCAACACTTATGGCAGCCAACGAAGCTCCTGACCTGTTCAACACCTGGGCTGCAGGATTTTTAAGACCGTTTGTTACATCAGGCAAGGTATACAGCATAAGTGAAGACCTTGACAAGGATCCCGACTGGAAAAACAGCTACATAAACGGAATTTTTGAACCTTTCACTTTCAACGGTAAAATTTACGCCGCTCCTACCACACAGACAGTCGCATGTCTGTTCTATAACAAGGAAATTTTCGACAAACTGGGTCTGAAGGCCCCTGAAACATATTCCGAACTCAAAAACGTTATCCAGGTACTCAATGAAAACGGCATTATCCCCTTTGCACTTGGCAATAAGGCCCCGTGGGTAGGCGCAATGTTCAGTGAACTGGTTGCCAACCGAATCGGCGGAAGCGAACCCTTCAACAATGTATATGAAGGTACGGGAACATGGCTTGATCCGTCTTTCATCAGGGCCGGGGAGATTATGTATGAACTTGTGCAGATGAATGCATTCCCGGAAGGTTTCAATGCGCTGGACAACGACCCTGCACAGGAGCTGTTCAAGGAAGGAAAGGCCGCGATGCTTGTTATGGGAAGCTGGGCCATCCAGCAGTTAACCAACGATGAATCCCCGCTGAAGGGCAAAGTGGATGTTGCCAGATTTCCTGCAATAGAAGGCGGCAAAGGGAATATTAACAGCTGGCTTGGACAGCCTGACCAGAGTTTTGCCATAAGCACAAACTGCAAAAACAAAGAGGCAGCCGTTGAATTCCTCAAGACCATAGCATCAGGGGAAGTACAGGAAAAATTCGCTGAAGCCGGTAACCTTGTAGCAACAAAAACCACTATTGATCCTGCAAAATCCAACCCTGTGGCTATAAAAGTTGCAGAACTTCAGAAGGATATGGAAGAATTCTTCCTGTTTTATGATGTAGCGCTTGGAAGTACAATCGGAAATGAATACAACAATACCATTCAGGCAATTACCGCGGGCAAGAATCCTGAGGAAGCATTCCGTGCACTCCAGGAATTTACGGAACAAAACAGGGAATAAGCTGCGTTTGAATTTATTCAGCATGTCAGGTGGATACCCTCCCCCATCCACCTGACTGAATTTTTAATAACCCTTTACTTTTTATTTGTTAAATATTAAATAATACGAGGAAGCTTGCAGGGTGACAGTATAATGGAATTTATGCGTAAAAACAAAAAAACAATACTTGCTTTTGTATTGCCGGCATTAATTATATATACGGCAATTGTTATGATACCGATTTTATTTTCGGTCTATTACAGTTTTTTCAGGTGGAATATCCTTGATACGATAAAATTCACCGGTTTGAACAATTATATTAACCTGTTTTCAAAAGACGCCATTTTTATAAAAAGCATGAAAAACACTTTCCTTCTGATGTTCTGGTCGCTTGTAATACAGACGCCGCTGGCCATAGCACTTGCCATTGCAATCAGCGGCAGAATAAAGGGAAAAAGGTATTTCAAAACCGTTTTTTTCCTTCCGAATATTCTGTCAAGCGTTGCAATAGGACTGCTCTGGACGTTTGTATATAATCCCGAGTTCGGGATTGTGAACAGGCTTCTTTCATCCGTCGGCCTCGGAAAATTTATCCGTTTATGGCTTGCAGACGAAAAAACGGTAATGGGTTCGGTTATCGCCGTAATCTGCTGGCAGTTTGTCGGGTACCACATGATTATTTATCTTGCTGCCATAGAAAACATTCCGGCCGACCTGAAGGAAGCGGCATTAATAGACGGGGTTAATCAGTTCGGGATGATAATGCATATAATACTTCCCCTGATAAAACCAATAATCGGAATCGATACGGTTTTAATGGCTACGGGTTCGCTGCGCTTCTTTGACCTGATATATGTCATGACAAACGGCGGCCCGAACCATGCCAGTGAAGTTATAGCATCATACATGTATTACAAGTCCTTCAGGGATTACCAGTACGGTTACGGAAGCGCAGTTTCGGTTGTTTTGCTGATACTGTGCCTTATAGTAACCTTCATCCTGAAAAAAGCATTCAAATCGGAAGAAATACAGTATTAGGCTGCCCATTGTACATAAGGAGTGCTTAGTTAATGAGGAATACAGGAAAAGGAAGAAAAATCAGATTAGGCTCTGCTGCGTTATATACAATACTGACAATTATTTCGATTACTTGCCTTTATCCCCTGGTTTGGCTGATTTTAAATTCGTTCAAGACAAATTCTGAACTGTTCAGCAATCCGTGGGGAATTACCCCGAGCCCGGTGTTTGAGAACTATAAAACTGCCTGGTCGGCAGGCAAGATTGGAATAAGCTTTTTCAACTCAGTTTTCGTATCACTTGTTTCCATGGTGCTTACGATAATTATTGCAAGCATGGCGGCCTTTGCAATAACCCGGCTTAAGTGGAAACTTTCTGGCAAAGTCCTGGGTTTCCTTCTCCTGGGTGTAATGATACCCATTCATTCCACATTGATACCTCTTTTCCTGATGTTTAACAAGGTCAGGCTGACAAACAATTATTTGGCTTTAATCCTGCCCTATGTGGCCTTCGCCCTCCCAACTTCCGTTTTCATTCTGACGGGTTTCATGAGTACCATCCCGGGAGAAGTGGAAGAAGCTTTTATAATTGACGGCGGCAGCATGGCGGGAGTATTCTGGAAAGTCATCTTCCCGTTGTCCAAGTCTGCCATTGCCACAATATCAATTTTTAATTTTGTATCAATGTGGAATGAACTCATGTTCGCGCTGATTTTCATGTCCGATCCGGCCAAAATGACACTCCCGGTAAGCCTGACACGCTTTAAGGGACAGTATTCAACCAACTGGACGGTGCAGCTGGCCGCTATAGTAATAATGGTTATTCCAAGCGTTTTGGTTTACCTTTTCTTAAGTGACAGAATAATTGAGAGTATGACCATCGGAGCGGTAAAAGGATAAAAGTTTAAAGCCTTTTACCGCTTCCTGTTACATTTTTATCTCCTTATAAAGGGATGCGTATACTCCGCCTTTATTAATCAGTTCTTCATGGGTACCCTCTTCTTCAATGCCGTTTGACGTCAGAACCACAATTTTATCGGCATTCCTGACGGTTGAAAGCCTGTGCGCTATAACCAGAGTAGTTCTTCCTTCAGCAAGTACATCCAGGGATTCCTGGACAAGTCGTTCACTCTCATTGTCCAGTGCAGAGGTTGCCTCGTCCAGAATAAGGATGGGCGGGTTTTTCAGGAAAGCCCTTGCTATTGATATTCTCTGCTTCTGGCCGCCCGACAGTTTTACTCCTCTTTCTCCGACAAACGTATCATAGCCGTTTTCCAGTTCCATTATAAAATCATGGGCGTTGGCAAGCTTGGCGGCACGGATGATTTCTTCATCGGTGGCATCCGGCTTTCCATACAGGATGTTTTCCTTAACCGTTCCTGAAAACAGGTACACATCCTGCTGTACCATCCCGATATTTCTGCGAAGAGATTCCAGAGTAACTGTCCTTATATCCTTGCCGTCAATCGTAATGGAACCTTCATCAACCTCGTAAAACCTCGGTATTAAATTGCAGAACGTGGTTTTCCCGCTTCCCGACGGACCCACCAGGGCAACGTTTTTCCCTTTGGGTATGACAAGGTTAATGTTTCTTAACACTTCTGCCTTGTCATTGTAGCTGAAGGATACATTATTGAACCTTATTTCACCCTGGACATCTGTCAGTTCCTCGGCATCTTGGCTGTCCTCTATTTCAGGTTTTGTATTCAGTATTTCAAGAAAACGTTCAAATCCTGCCATTCCCTTCTGAAACTGCTCGGTGAAATTAACCAGCTTGTCAATGGGATTCAGAAATACATTTATAAAGAGGATATATGCCACAAGTTCCGCCGATGATATACTGCCATGGCTCAGGAATATTCCTCCGACGACAAGCACTGTCAGGTATAAAATACCCTGCAGCAGCTGGTTGCCAGAAAAGAATTTTCCCATAATTGTATAACTGGATTCCTTCGACCTGAGAAACTGCTCGTTGCCCTTGTCAAACTTCTGCTGTTCGATTGCTTCATTCGAAAATGACTTTACAACCCTGATTCCTGCCAGTGTATCCTGGGTCTGCGCATTTACCAGGGCAATTTTCCTGCGGTTATCTGCAAATATCGCTCTCATTTTCAGGTTGTAATGCGCCGTGAAAACAATTATGAATGATATAAGCAGCAGCAGGATTACGGTAAGTTTAACATTCATTGTCAGCATTATTGCTACTGCCCCGACAATCTTAATTGTCGATATGAACAGGTCCTCAGGGCCATGGTGAGCCAGTTCCGAAATATCAAACAGATCGTTTGTAATACGCGACATTAAAGTACCCGTATTGGCATCATCGTAAAAGGAAAAGGAAAGCTTCTGCAGGTGAGTAAAAAGATCCCTGCGCATGTCCGCTTCCATGCGTGCTCCCATTATATGCCCCTGTGCCGTTATATAGCGCTGGCAGAAATACCTGATTATATACAGCACAAGAAGCCCTGCTCCTGAAATAATAATTATTTTTACCATATCAGGCGGACGTTTGCTGTAAACCTCATCCAAAAGGTACTGCACCAGCCTTGGAAAAAAGAGATCAATTGCTGAAAGAACCAGAGCACAGAACATGTCCATAAAAAACATGCCCTTATAGGGGCGATAATACGATATAAATTTTCTTATTTTTTCCATCACCATCTACCCTGTCTGCGAATTTTGAGAAGAAAATATTGCAAAATCATACTATTTCATTATAAATGAACCTGAACAAATTACAAGATACTATTTAACTGTTAAAATGAGCCTGATAAAACGGACCCGGATAAATCACCGGACTGTTTTTGCAATGATAACCTCTCATCGCCATCCAATATTTTTTCTTTTTGATTTCATGCCTGTGAGAGTATTAATGACAAGAGAAGCAAGAATAATAATTCCGCAGTAACCTATCAGCGGATAGAGATATTTAACCAGGTTGGAAAAACCCAGACGGCTCGACAAAAGGGCTACAACCGTTGTACATGCCACAACATATCTTCCCTTTACGGGTTTTATCCCCAAATCGGTGATCCTTGACGTGAAACCATAGAGCGAACTGACTGCAGTTGTATAAATCTCTGCAATCAGAACAACGGCATATATTGCCTGCAGAACCGGTGAAACTGTACCTGCAATATAAAGCATCGGGACTTCGAGATTTCCTGTTTCGGTCATATGTGCAGAAAGCGCAAGATAAATCATCACGGCACCGAATCCAAGACCTGCACCGCCAAGTAGCGCACCGTAAAATATGTTTTTTCTGCTTTTCGCCTCGTTCCCGAGCGGACCCAGTATTGCAACCGACGTAACGGTATTGTAGGACACATACAAAATTGCTGCGAGAAACCAGTTATTGAATAAACCGCTTTTATCCGCCAGCGGAAGGACTGCCGACAGGTTTACCGGGTTTCGTGCCAGTGAAATAATACTGATTATCAACACAACAGACAGTAAAAAAGGCACAACGAAACTTATCGAATTTATAACTCCGTTTATACCTGTAAGTACGGTTAATGCCGTTATTACAGCCATAATTATGTTTCCTGCCGCAGCCGGAAGCCTTAACTGCTGTTCGAAAAGCGCCCCGTTTCCCGCCACCATAACTGAAAAGGTACCAAACAAAAAAACCGTTATTATTGAGTCGATTATAGTTCCGAAAAGCTTTCCTCCCGAATAACGGATAATTTCCATATGGGATCTGGCATGCAGCATATTTCCCAAATCCATTATCAAATACCCAAAAACAATGAACAGAAATGTCGCTGTCAAAAGGCCGCCTAACCCGTATACCCCGAACCTTGCGAAAAACTGCAGTATTTCCTGGCCCGTGGCAAATCCCGCACCGACTACGGTACCTATGTACACTCCTGCTGCCTTGAATGATGAAACACCCTGCTTCTTCACTTTTAATGTCCTCTAAAAAGTGTTCGTAAAAATAGTATGAAAAAAGGTATACAAAAAGAACCCTTTTCTTATTGAAAGGGTTCCTTTTGAGTATCAGTCTTCTTCATCAATGCTTATAGCTTCAACCGGACACTGCTCTGCTGCTTCTCTTGCCGCATCCTCTGCATCTTCAGGGATGGGTTCATCTATTGCAGTTGCTGTTCCATCATCATCCATACTGAATACTTCGGGGCACAAATCGGTGCACAGCCCACATCCTATGCATTTGTCCTTATCAACATAAGCTCTCATGAATACACCTCCACTTCCCCAATTGTTAAGTTTAGCCAATATTATTTTAGAATATTTGGGCAAACTTCAATAGTTTTTTTTATAACAAACTTATTATACTACATATTTGACTATTTTTCCGTATCCTTTGCTACAAAATTAATTTTATTTAATATAACTGAAAAAAATAAAAAACAGTTTCAGGAATTCATACCCTGTTCCTTAACTGTACATGGTACCGCACAAATCTTCCGGATAATTCTATTTTGCATTCAAATTGAAACTGACGATTCAGCGGGCAGGCAAATATATTGTTTACGGGTAAATCCTGTTATATAATGTAAATATAACTGAGTTTCGTCAACATACTGATAAAATCCGACACAGTTTCATTCAATATCAATAATAAATTAAAGGGTGGTTGAGGCAATGAGAAGAGATCTCAGGACGGTAATTCTGGTTCCGTGCATTCTGGCCTGCATACTTGCAGTACTTATTATACTTGACAAAAAGGATATATCCCTGATTCCGGTAAAAAGCAAAAGTCCGAAAAAAGTGGCTGTCGTGGTAACACCTACCCCGGGAGCTCAACCAACCCTGACACCGACTGTAACTGAGGAACCCACTCCCGAACCCGAACCAACAAACCTGCCTGCGCAGAGTCCCACAATTACTGCAGCGCCGACACCTGCTCCTACATCGGCGTCAACCCCGACACCGTCACCAAAACCCACCGAAACTGCAGTTTCCGAACCTGAACCCACACCGGCAGGTACGGCCGGGAACGGCCAGAATTCTTCCGAAGCAAAATATAACGCTCTTTATAAGGCAGACGGCGAAAACTATTCGCTGATAGCCGACGGCAATACAATGACATATATTGTCCTGAATAAAAAGGACAATTCGGTCAGGCAGACCGGATATCCTTTCCATTCGGTTTATGCTGAATTTCCCGGCGAGCAGAACGAACCGATTCTGGGATATAAAAATGATCATTTTGTGTTTATGTCAAACAACAGGATAGTTGCATCGGACGGGACACAGGAAGAAGTACTGTATGAGCTGGACGAAATTCCGAACATAAATTCCATAATTCAGAGCGAAAACAGGGTTTTGGCCGGCTTCATGGGTCAAATACTGTGTATTGTTGATTTGAGGAATTTTTATATTGAAACATACAATGAGTCTTTCTCACCCTCTTACCTGGTGTTAACAGATGATAACATGAGTTTCAGCAAAAAACGCAGGATACCCGCAGGACCGTATTATGAATTCCTGTACACGGCCAAAGAAGGCAAGGTAAGATTACATGCAATGATCAACGAGATTACTGACTATATCCTGGACAGTGAAAATGGTATGGTCACCATCAGCACGGTCGGAAATGACAGATTTCAGCTTGACTTAAAGGCAGACAAACTTACTGCCGAAAAGTCTTACGGCAAATACCGGACACTGTATCTGCCGGCTTACGGCGACGGCATTATAGAAGATCTCACCGATATACGCTTTATAAACCACAACAATGCTGACGAACAGGTGGTTCTTAAGGTACTGCCCGCTTCATACAAGGCAGATGTTTATTATAATTCATATTACGATACCTTCTTCTTTACTTTCTATATGCCCGAAAAGGAGAAACTCTTACCTGACGGAAAAGCAGGCAGGTTTACAATTACAGATTATTCTATAGTCTCACTGGCTGAAGACAAATTTTTCAGGGAATCCACGGTAAAAGAATTTCTGCTGTCCGCCGAGACACGAATCGGTACCGCTGAAATCTATCTGTTGGAGCAGTATGAAATATTCAACAATGAGTACGTACCATTTGAAATGGTTTACGCATGGATCCCAATCAAGAACAGCACAAAAGCCTACCAGCTTTATATGTATGTACCACGGGGCGAAAGCTATAAACCATACCTGGATTTTGTAATGCAGCTTATATCATAAAAACGGTTAATGCAGAGCCGGGGCTCTGCATTAAATTTTCAGTACCCTTTTTTCCTGTAGTCACTGTAAAGGTTATCTATCGAACGGTCATAAGTCCTTTCACCGTCTTTTGAGAAAAAGCATCCGGGCACTTCGCCGTTCCGCCGGTGATATGCCACACATTCACAGCATTTTCCGCGACGGGAACAGGGATATGTACAGGTACAGTTGATTTTGCTGTATTCGCAAGCCATTTTAAACCTCCGCAGTATAATATTTTACTATTAATTATAGGAATAACATCAATACTTTTCAACCAGGCGCAGGTACCCCTGCAGCGGCCTTGAAATATTTACGGTTATATTGGATTCCTGCAGTTTGAAAAGTATTCAGCTTTTATCCGTATTAAATTATGTCACTTTTGTGCCGATAAACAAATTATATTTCTACATCAATATATCAATATATCTTGAGGGGGGCAAAACTTTCTGGCTATGAAATTGAAGGAAGTATTTACAAAAATTTCAGGAGTTTTCAGTTTTAAAACTATACGTTCAAAACTTCTTACCGCGTTTTTATTAAACGTCATACCGGTAATAGCTTTGGGGATTGTTTCCTACTCCATTTCAAAAAATTCAATCATGCAGAAGGCGCAGACAGCGGCGATTGACGCCCTTACACAGTCCAAGAATTATCTTGAACTTATGTTCCGGAATCTGGACTCTGTATCCATGCAGATGCTCACTGATTCAAACCTGCAGGAATATGTAAAGGTAAGCAGGGATGATTTAATAAAAACCGTTGAACTCAAGGATAAAATCGACAAAACCATAAGCGGTCTTATAATAAATTTTGATTTTATATCTGACATAAATATCGTACTGGAAAACCAAATATCAATATCTTCTTCCAGTTATAACCTGTCTGTCATCAAATATGCCGATTTTCTGGAAGATGAGCTGACAAAAAAGGCTACGGCGTTTGACGGCAAACTGGTATTCGCAGGGAATCATGATTTCCTTGACCAGGTCAATACCCAGACAAAAAAATATGCCTTTACCACAGTGAGGGCGCTTAAGAATTTAACAGGCGGCAAAGCGTCGGGTTACATTTTTGTCGACGTAAAACTTACAAGCATCACAAGCCTGCTGGATCAACTGGAGAAGGGCAGTCAGGGCGAATTTCACCTCATCTCCCCTGACGGAAGGGTCCTCTCATCAACAACATATGAAAATGATTCCGAAGACAGTACTATTTATGACGAGGAATTCATACAGGATATTTTCAGGTATGGCATAGAAAAAGATTCGTATTTTGTCAAATACAAGAACAAGCCTTATCTGCTGTCATATACCTATATAGGGACATCGGGCTTTCTCCTTGTTTCACTTGTGCCTGAAAGCGTTTTTCTTGAAGCATCGCGCAGCATCCTGCGTTCGACGTTAATACTTGTAATTATAGGTTCAGTATTTGCCGTCGGTGTGGGACTTTACATGTCCATGGGCATGGGCAGGACCATAAACAGGATAATCAATACTGCCAGACAGGCTGCTTCCGGTGATCTTTCGGTACAGTTCACATCACAAAGAAAAGACGAGC
>Ga0134099_1000644_pt1 | contig 38508 bp, 36 predicted proteins | sample 10_taG_2_FD_105482 | JGI IMG/M metagenome (GOLD analysis project Ga0134099, IMG submission 105482) | Switchgrass degrading microbial communities from high solid loading bioreactors in New Hampshire, USA - 10_41_5_180_A2 metaG | ecosystem: Engineered > Bioreactor > Semi-continuous > Anaerobic >...
GCGATGATGCCCGTGCCCAGCCAGTCGTGGATGTCGCTGGCGATCAGCCGGCGCTCGGCGTCGCGCGCCTGCACCAGCTCGATCACCCGGCTGCGGGCGAGCGCCACCGCCCGCTCGTTGGACTGCCGCTCCCGGGCCGTGACCCGGTCCACCACGTAGGCCACCAGGAAGATGGTGCCGATGCGCAGGAAGACCTGCCCCCAGTCCAGCGGCACGCCGAAGGGGTTGAGGAAGAGGTAGATCAGCCCGTAGGCGGTCACGTTGATCCCCAGCAGGATGTACGGCGCCACCCGGCGCAGCACCACCGGGGCGGTGAGCGACATCAGGATGTAGGCCGGCCACACCTCGGAGCCCCTCCCTCCGGTCACCACGACCAGGGCGGTGAGGAGCACCGACCAGACGACGCAGTCGTACCAGAGCAGGTGGGGCCAGCCCCGGCTGCGCAGCCAGAGCTCCAGGAAGGCAGCCGCCGCAGAGACGGCGAACACGGCCACCACGGGCGGCCGGATCAGTTCGGTCCGCTGCGTGCCCAGCAGGTAGATCGCCACCAGAACCCCCCAGGCAATCTGCGCCTTGTTCTCGACCGGAACGTCGGCCCACCGCATGGCTCTGGTCGCCCCCCATTTGGTAATATGATGCTAGTCTAACCCTATTGTAGTGCTGTTCACGTGTAATTCCGATGCCATCTTGAGGGCCTGCTGCGGGCCTCTTCGGGGCGGACCCCTCCCCCGGCCGGGTTCCATCCTGACCGGGCTCAGCGAATCCGAGCCCACAGCGATTCCGTTCCGATGGCATCCCAACGCCTTCCCGATGCGATCCCCACGCCAGTCCCGGCGGGCTGCAGGAGGTGAGCACCTTGGAACTGCGGATCATGCTGGTGGAAGATCAGACCGTCGTGCGCGAGGGCCTCAGGCAGCTGATGGAGAGCGACCCGGAGTTCAAGGTGGTGGGCGAGGCGGCCACGGCGGCCGAGGCGGTGTCCCAGGCCGCACGGCTGAAGCCCGACGTCATCCTCCTGGATCTGAAGCTGCCCGACGGCAGCGGGCTCGACGCCGCCCGCCAGATCCTCCAGGGCAGTGACCCGCCCGCCATCCTCGTGCTCTCCACGTATGCCGACGCGGCGCTGGTCCGGTCGGCCCTGGCGCTCGGGGCCAGCGGCTACATCCCCAAGACGGCCTCCTTCGCCGAGATCGCGTCGGCGGTGCGCACCACCGCACAGGGCGGCGTCGTGATTCATCCGTCTCTGGCGGGTAAGCTCGCCGGCCGGGGCGAGGCGGAGCTCCGGGAGGAGGAGATCACCATGCTCAGGATGCTGGCCGAGGGGGCATCCTACGCGGAGATCGGCTCCCGGCTTTACCTGAGCGAGCGCACCGTGCGCCGGCACATGAACCTCCTGTTTGAGAAGATGGGGGTGCAGAACCGGACGCAGGCGGTGGCCGAGGCGATGCGCCGGGGGGTACTGAACTAGGAGGTTTGCCCCTTGGTCCTCCGGCTGGGCTACGTTGGCATCAACCTGACGCTTCAGGGCCGCAAAGGCGGCCCGCGGCTGCGCTCCATCACCGCCAGGCGGCTGGAGCCCATGGCGCCGGAGCAGCGGCGGCCCCTGCTTTACCAGGTGGCCCGGAGCAACCTGAAGACCTTGGAGGCGGTGATCCGCTGGAATCAGGAGCAGGGGATCCGCCTCTTCCGCATCACGTCCGACCTGGTGCCGCTGGCCACCCACCCCGTGGCGGCGGAATGGGATTGGGAGGCGGACCTGGCCCACGACTTCGCAGCCGTGGCCCGGCTGGCCCGGGAGACGGGGATCCGCCTGACCCTGCACCCCGGCCAGTTCGTGGTGCTGAGCGCCCCTGACGAGTCGGTGGTGGCCAAGGCGATGCAGGACCTGAGCTACCACGCCCGCATCCTGGAACTCCTGGAGCTGGGCCCCGAGGCCGGGCTGGTGCTCCACATCGGCGGCGGCTACGGCGACAAGCCGGCAGCCGCCAAGCGCTTCGTGGCCAACTTCGGACGGCTGGAGAAGCGCATCGCCGACCGCCTCTGGCTGGAGAACGACGACGTGACGTGGGACACGGCCGACGTGCTGGCCATCGCCCGGGAGGTCGGGCGGCCGATGGTCTTCGACCTGCACCACCACCGGGTGCTGCGGGAGGACGACTGGCTGCCGTGGCTGGAGAAGATCCTCCCCACGTGGCAGGGCGTGCGGCCGAAACTGCACTTCTCTTCGCCCCGTGACGGCCATCGCTCCCGCTATCACGCCGACTACATCGACCCGGCGGACTTCCGCGCCTTCGCCGACCGGGTCCCCGACCTGGAGGCCGACGTGATGCTGGAATGCAAGATGAAGGACAAGGCGCTCCTGGCCCTGCGGGAGGCCGTGCCGGGGCTGGGGTGAGCGCCGCCCACAGGGTGGCGCGGCGCACGTTGCGCGCGCCGCACGTTGGAGCGGGAGGCCAGGCGGGTCGCACCCGCAGTGAGGGTGGCTCCCGCCGCGCGACAAAGCCCGGGGTTGCGGGATTTCCCGCCCCCGGGCTTTTCAGTACTCGGGCATGGCGATGGTCAGATGGAGCTGGCCGGCCTCGGCCGTGAACGAACGGATCTCGATGCGCCGGCCGAGAGCCTGCGAGACCATGTCGCTCACCGGCAGGGCGAAGGCCGCCTCCTGTGCGCTGTATCCCTGCACGTTCACCCGCACGAACCGACCGGCCAGGCGGATCAGCCCCGGTGAGACGGGAATCCGCCCCAGGTAGGCCCGCCGGATGCGGAACTGGATCACGCCGCTCTCTGTCACTTCCGGCGCCAGCCAGAGCCGTACGCCGACGGGACCCGTCAGCCGGGCGGGCGCCAGATCGGCGGGGGGGCGCACCACGGCTTCCACCTGAATGGCGTCGTCGCCCAGGTGGCTGCGCACCCGGGAGAGCGGCCCGTCGGGCGAGCCGCCGGTGAGCAGGGCCGAGGAGATCATGCCGCTGACCTCCCGCTCGTTCAGGCGCAGGTGGACGTCGCCGCCGGTCCAGAAGGCCGCCGACTGCTCACGGATCTGCCGGGCGATCGTCACGTACGCCTCGGTGCCGCCCGGCCCCTGCTCGAAGTCGGCCACGGGAGCCACCAGTCCGGGGAGCGCCCACCAGAGGAGCAGCAGCGCAGCGCAGAGCAGCGCCGCGGCGGGAAGGTACCGGGGCAGGATGCGCGGTCGGGGCACGGAGCGGCGGGGCGCCACAGCGGATGCCTTCGAGGTGTGCAGCATCATGTCACCGACCCCGGTCGTGATAGTTAGTATACATATCGATTATATATCATGCTTGCGTAAGGATTCAACATGAGATACGGCCCGCACGCCGAGTCTTCCTCATGGCTGTGGCGGCGACGCCCGGGACGCCGTTGCCACTCCCTCCACCAGTGTCGACCTGTCGGCCGGGTCGGACCCGAGCGCACCAACCGGTCACATCTCCGTAGGAATTTGCGGATGAGTGACTAAAGTGTTACTGATTCGGATTTGGGGGGTTGGTGAGCGGATGGCAGACTACGTGTGGCAGCCCGACGCGAAATGGCGCAACGAATCCCGCATTGCCCGGTTCATCGCGGCCTGCGGCGTGGCCGACCTGGAGGAACTGCACGCCCGGGCGAAAGCTGACCCCGCCTGGTTCTGGGAGCAGGCGGTGAGAGACATCGGCATCGAGTGGTACGAGCCGCCCAGGCAGATCCTGGACCTGTCAGCCGGCGTACCCTGGGCCACCTGGTTCCGCGGGGCGCGCATGAACCTGGCCCACGAGGCGGTGGACAAGCACCTGAAGCAGCGCCCGCACCAGCTGGCCGTGCTCCACGAGGGGGAGGAGGGCGCGGTGCGCAGCTGGACGTACCGGCAGCTCTGGGCCGAGTCGAACCGGCTGGCGAACGGGCTGCGGGCGCTGGGCGTCGGCCGCGGGGACCGGGTGGGGCTGATGCTGCCCATGATTCCCGAGGCGGTGGCCGCCATCATCGCCCTTGCCCGGCTGGGTGCAGTCTTCACGCCCATCTTCTCCGGCTTCGCCCCCGGCGCCGCCGCCAGCCGGCTGGCTGACTGCGAGGCGAAGGTCCTGATCACCGCCGACGGCTTCTACCGGCGGGGACGGCCCGTGAACCTGAAGGCGGTGGCCGACGAGGCCGCAGCGCTGGCGCCCTCGGTGCGGCACCTGGTGGTGGTGCGGCGCACGGGCGGAGAGGTGCGCTGGACCCCGGGCCGGGACCTGTGGTACGACGACGTGGTGCGGGCCCAGCCGGCGCGGTTCGAGACCGAGCGGCTGGACCCCGAGGACCCGTGCATGATCATCTACACCTCGGGGACCACCGGCCGGCCCAAAGGGGCGGTGCACGTGCACGGCGGCTTCCCGGTGAAGGCGGCGCAGGACATGGCCCACTGCTTCGACGTGGGTCCGGGCGACCTGGTGATGTGGTTCACCGACCTGGGCTGGATGATGGGCCCCTGGCTTATCTACGGCGCCCTCTTCCTCGGCGCCACGGTCTACCTCTACGACGGCGCGCCCGACCACCCGGCCCCGGACCGGCTCTGGGACATGGTGGAGCGGCACGGCATCACCCACCTGGGGCTCTCGCCCACGGTGATCCGCGCCCTGGCCCCGGCGGGCACCGAGTGGGTCGAGCGCCACGATCTCTCCAGCCTGCGGGTGCTGGGCGGTACTGGCGAACCCTGGAACCCGGAGCCCTACCGCTGGTTTGTGGAGCACGTGGGCGGCAGCCGCTGCCCGATGATCAACTACTCCGGCGGCACCGAGATCTCCGGCGGCATCCTGGGCTGCGTGCCCATCCGGCCCATCAAGGTCTGCTCGTTCAACACCGTCGTCCCCGGCATGGCGGCGACGCTGCTGGACGCGGAGGGCCGGCCGGTGCCGCCCGGGCAGGTGGGGGAGTTGACGCTCACCACGCCGTGGGTCGGCATGACCCGGGGCTTCTGGCGCGACCCCGAGCGCTACCTGGAGACCTACTGGAAGCGTTTCGAGGGCGTGTGGGTGCACGGCGACTGGGCCTCCGTGGACGATGACGGGTTCTGGTACATCCACGGCCGGTCGGACGACACGCTGAACGTGGCGGGCAAGCGGGTGGGCCCGGCGGAGTACGAGTCGGTGCTGGTGAGTCATCCGCAGGTGCAGGAGGCCGCAGCGGTGGGTGTGCCGCATCCCGTGAAGGGAGAGGTGGCGGTCTGCTTCGTGGTGCCGCGCCCCGGCGCCCGGGCCGGTGAGGCCCTCGCGGGGGAGCTGAGGGAGCGGATCGCCCGGGAGATGGGCCGGCCCCTGTTGCCGGAGGCCGTCCACTTCGTCAGCGCCCTGCCCCGGACCCGCAACGGCAAGATCATGCGCCGGGTGATCCGGGCGGCGTACCTCGGCGGGAACCCCGGCGACCTCTCGGCCCTGGAGAACCCGGAGGCGGTGGCGGAGATTCAGCGTCTGCGGGGGGAGGAGGGACCGGCCGGCACAGGGAAATCTGTTGGCTGATGGACTGGCGAGCGGTCCGGACGGCCGGTCGCCCGTGTGCGCGACAGGGAGCGATCAAGGGAGGAAAGCCGCAGTGAAGTACACCCGTTGCCACACCAGCCTCGGCCCCATCTACGTGGCCTGGACGGAGAAAGGCATCGCCTGCCTGTCGCTGGAGGAGGAGGGCGACGAGGCGTTCCGCGCCTCGTGCCGGGAGTGCACGGGCCAGACCCCCGTGCGCGACGACAGCCGGCGGGCCGAGCTGGAGGCGGTGCTGGGGGGATGGCTGGCGGGCGAGCCCTACGACGGGCCCGTGGACCTCTCGTTCGTCAGCCCCTTCGAGCAGGCCGTGCTGGCGGCCTGCCGGGCAATCCCCCGCGGCGAGGTGCGCACCTACGCCGACCTGGCGGCGGCCGTCGGCCGGCCCGGGGCGGCCCGGGCGGTGGGCAACGCCATGCGCCGCAACCCGGTGCCGCTGCTTGTTCCCTGCCACCGGGTCGTGCGGCGGGACGGGACCATCGGCCAGTACAGCATGGGCGGCCCGGAGATGAAGCGGCGCCTGCTGCAGCTGGAAGGGGCTCTGTGAGGGGTTATCCCGGCAGGGTCTGGAGAGACTATCCGCCGGAGGGATGGCCCATGAAGATGGAGCTTGTCGAGCAAGAACTGAGGACCTGGGGTGAGATTCTCATCACGACCTCAGGCGGCCAACACTTCGAGATTCACCTTGGCGACACGGAGTTCGACAGGGAGAACCGCGTGATCCGGCTGAAGTCGCCCCAGGCCCTGTTCGTGATCGACGGCGACTCGGTTGAGACCATTCAGAAACACTACGGTCACCTGGACAACGACTAGAGTGGCAGGGGTCCTGCTCGGGGCCCCTGCCCCGTTTTGGGCGCCGCGGCCGTCCGTCCGGCCCGTCCCCTTGGTCGCCCTTTCCCGGCCACCGGGTGCGAGGGGCTGCTGTCCGCCGGGCGTGGCCCGGTGGGGACGGGCCACGCCCGGACCAACGGATGCAGAAACCCTTATGAAAAAGCACTAGACTCGCGGGGGTTGGATAGCAACCCTTCGGGGATTGAAATATATGCAGTAGAGCAATAGAATCATTATAGATTGACCGCCTCTGGAGGCGGTCGGAAGAAAGGAGCTGAGTCGCAGTGAAGATGGAGTTCGTTGAGAAGGAACTGAAGGCCTGGGGCGAGATTCTCGTCACGACCTCCGGCGGCCAGCACTTCGAGATCCACCTGGGTGACACGGAGTTCGACTACGAGAACCGCGTCATCCGCCTGAAGGCGCCCAACGCCCATCACGTCATCGAAGGCGACTCGATCGAAACGATTACGAAGCATTACGGCCACAAGGACGACTAGGCGAAAACGCCGGTCCAGTGTCCGTGATCGCGTTGCGGAAACAGAAGAGCGAGAAGGGCAAGCCCTTCTCGCTCTTCTGTTTCCGGCCGCTAGCCCAGCAGCGCCTTCAGGTCCGCCTCGGGGGTGGTGGTGAGGTGCAGGTCGAACTGCTCCTGCAGCACCTTCAGAACGCCGGGCGTGATCCAGGCGGGCGGCTTCGGGCCCAGGTAGATGCCCCTGATGCCCAGGGAGAGGAGGCTCATCAGCACGGCCACAGCCTTCTGCTCCATCCAGGAGAGCACGATCGAAAGCGGCAGGTCGTTCACGCCGCAGCCCAGGGCCTCGGCCAGCGCGGCGGCGATGCGGATGGCGGCGATGGCGTCGTTGCACTGGCCCAGGTCCAGCAGGCGGGGGATGCCGTCGATGGTGCCCAGGTCGAGGTCGTTGAAGCGGAACTTGCCGCAGGCTAGCGTGAGGACCAGCGTGTCCGGCGGGGTCTGCCGCACGAACTCCCGGTAGTAGTTGCCCAGCGATCCGGGCGCGTCGCAGCCGCCCACCACGAAGAAGTGCCGGATCTTGCCCGCCTTCACGGCCTCAAGGATCTTGTCGGCCATCGGCAGGACGTTTGTGTCGGCGAAGCCGGTGGTGAGCGTCACCTCTCCGGGCCGCTCTTCGCAGGGCGGCAACGACAGCGCCTTCTCGATCACCGGGGTGAAGTCCCAGTTCTCGATGTGCGGCACGCCCGGCAGCCGGCTGGCGCCCACGGTGAAGATGCGGTCCTTGTAGCTGTCCAGCGGGATCTGCACGCAGTTGGAGGTGCCCACGATCGCACCGGGGAACTCGGCGAAGAGCTTCTTCTGGTCGCACCAGGCGGCGCCAAGGTTGCCCACCAGGTGCGGGAACCGCTTCAGGCCCGGGTAGGCGTGGGCCGGCAGCATTTCGGAGTGGGTGTAGATGTGGATGCCCTTCCCCTCGGTTTGCTTCAGCAGCTCGTAGAGCGCCTTCAGGTTGTGGCCGGTGACCACGATGGCCGGGCCGGCGACCGTGCCGGTGGGAACCTGCGTCGGCACCATCTCGCCGAAGTTGTCGGTGTGGGCCTTCTTCAGCATCGTCATGGCCCGGATGGTCATCTGGCCCGCCTTCATGTTGAGCTCCAGGAAGTGGTTCAGGTCGAAGTCCACGTTGGTGAGCGTGGAGTAGAGCCCCTCGGCGAAGAAGGCGTCGATCTCGGGGTCGGTGTAGCCCAGTTCACGGGCGTGGTACGTGTAGGCCGCGATGCCCTTCAGGGCGTAGATCAGGTTCTCCTGCAGGGCCTGGATGTTTTCGTCCTTCCCACAGATGCCCACCTTGGTGCAGCCGGTGCCGTGGGCGGTCATCTCGCACTGGTTGCAGAACACGTGCCTCAGCTCCTTTGCGAATGCTCGTCTCCGGTATAGCGCAGCCCCCGCACCGGCCCATGTGATGTTTTTCACAGGCCGTACTCAAATGAGCCAAAGAGGTCATGGCCAGCCCGCGGTGTAGCACTTTGGGTCAGCAGCCTTCGCCTGATGACCATTTGCAGGACGTTGCCCCAGACCGAAGGAGCCAGACGGTCAGGGATGGAAAGGAGTAGGCGAAGTTTGTAATAGATGGAACCACATCGTCCAGGCTTCGTCTAACTAGGCATGAGGTTATTCATACGGCTAGTTGAGGAGAGTGGTGCTGTGAAGCGACTCACCGCCGCAGCGCTGTTGTTCGCCTGCCTGATTCCCGTCCCCGCAGAGGCCGCCACCCTGCGCCCCATCGACCAGGACGGCCTCAACGTCCGGTCCGGTCCTGGCACCGAGTACGCCATCCTCGGCGGGCTCGGCTTCGACCAGGAGGCCACCGTGCTGGGCCGGGAGGGACAGTGGTATCGGATCCGGCTGGACTCCGGGCTGGAGGGCTGGGTGGCCGGCTGGTTTTCCCGGGTGCTGTTGGAAGACGAGATGCGCTACGCCGTGGTGGATACCGACGTGCTCAACGTCCGCCGGGAGCCGTCGCTGGACGCCCCGGTTCTGACCCGGCTGTACCAGGGGCAGTACGTGCGCCTGCTGGAGATGATCCCGGAGTGGTGGCGCGTTCAGCTCAGCGACGGCACCGAGGGCTGGGTGTTCTCCCAGTACGTGCAGCAGGCGACGCCGCCCGATGCGGGCACGCAGCCGGGCTCGGGCACGGCGCCCGCCCCGGCTCCTCAGCCTGAGCCGCCGCCTGCCGCGCCCGCCGGCACCGTGCCCGACATCGCCTTCACACCGCCCACGGCGCCCGCCGTGCAGCCGGGCAAGGTGGTGCGGGTCTCCGCCGAGACGGGCATCTACGCCGGCCCCAACAGCGAGGCGCGCCGGACGGACACCGTCTGGCCCGGCGAGTCCCTGCAGCTCCTGGACGCCAGCGGCGGCTGGCTGCGGGTGGTCTCGCCCCAGGGCCGCTGGGGCTGGCTGCCCGGCTCGCTGGCTGAGGTGACCGACGGCGACCTGCGCATCCAGGTGAGCGAGACGGGCTGGAGCCTCGCACGGCAGGCGCCGCAACCCGCCAGCACGGCCGCACCGGCCGAGGGCGAGGCGGTGGTGGGGGAGAGGGGCGCCACCCTCTACCTGATCCCCGCGGTGTCGGCGCGGGTGCTGGACGAGCTGCCGCCCGGTGAGCCGGTGGAGGTGCTGGAGCACGACACCGGCTGGGTGAAGGTGCGGCGGGCGTCGGGGCAGGTGGGCTGGACGCGCGCCGGCTTCGTGCGGGAGCGCAGCACGCCGCCCGCAGAGGAGCCGGCCGGCGGCTCCCCGACCGCCTCGCAGGGCTTCAAGGTGAGCATGAGCCAGACCGCCCCCGGCGTCTACCGCCTCGAGGTGGCGGCGCCGGACCAGCCCCTCGGCGAGCCGGTGCTGCAGAACGGCAGGCTGTGGATTCCCTTCGCCACCGGCCTCACCGCCGAGCGGACCATGCCGCTGAACCTCCTGGGGGTGACGAGCGCCACCGTGACCGCCGACGGCCTGCGCCTCGCGCTCAGCGGCGAGCCGCAGGTGACGGTGGAGGCGAGCCTTAGCGGCAACCTGCTCATCACCCTGCGGCCGGTGCTGGCCGGGATCCGGCAGGAGACGGCGGGTGAGAACCGGGTCGTGCACTTCCAGCTGAGCGCAGCGGTGCGGCCGGAGGCCCGCGCGGCGGACGGACAGATCTTCGTGGACTTCCCCGGCGCCGTACTGGGGCCGGTCGAGGTGCCCGCGGGCCTGCAGGTGGTGCAGCATGCCACCGGGGTCCGGGTGGCGGTGGCCAGCAAGCGGCCCTTCGCGCTGAAGGCCGCTGACGGCGGGTACGACCTGGTCATCTACCCGCCGGGCCTGGCCGGCAAGGTGATCATGCTCGATCCCGGCCACGGCGGCGACGATGGCGGCGCCGTCAGCCGTAACGTGGGCGTGGTGGAGAAGGCCGTGAACCTCGACGTCGCGCTCCGGCTGCGGGCGCTGCTGGCGGAGAAGGGGGCCGTGGTCTACATGACCCGGGCCACCGACCGGCGGGTGGCGCCTGAGCAGTTCCTGAACGCCGTGGACGGCGAGCCCTGGGACCAGCTGGACCTGCAGTACCGGACGATGCTCGCCAACGCCCTGGGGGTTGACCTGTTCCTCTCGCTGCACCACAACTCGGGCGAGAGCCTCTCTCAGGGCACAGAGGTCTACTACACCAGCGCCACGCTCAACGGCGCCCGCTCCCGGGAACTGGCCCAGCTGCTTCAGGAGGAGCTGGTGGCGGCCCTGGGCACCCGGGACCGGGGCGTGTTCGACGACACCATGTTCGTCACCCGCAACACGCTGGCGCCGTCGGCCCTGGTGGAGGTCGCGTTCATCAACAACCCGACGGAGGGCCCCCGCACCGTGGACCCGGCCTTCCAGAAGGCCGCCGCGGAGGCGATCGTGCGGGCGCTGGAGCGGTTCTACGCCGAGCGGTAGCGCCGCCTCACGACAGGGCAGCGGCCCCGGGTGGCGGTCTCCCCCTGGCAGGGGGACCGCCGCCAGGGGCCGCTTGCAGATCCCTGGAGCGGGAGCAACTTTCCAGCCGTGGTTCGAACGTGTATACTGTCCTAGTGATAAGATTCCGAGAGCCGGCCGAAGATGCAAGGGATGCAAAGGGGTGGTATGCGCATGCGTTTGTCAGCCCGGGCCCGAATCCTGTCGCCCTCTCCGACCATGGCGATTGACGCCAGGTCGAAGCAGATGAAAGCCGAGGGCATCGACGTCGTCAATTTTTCGGTGGGGGAACCCGACTTCGACACCCCGGACGCCATCAAGGCTGCAGGTATCGCCGCCATCCAGCAGGGAAAAACCAAGTATACCCCCTCCGCAGGAACCCTGGAGTTGCGGAAGGCGATCTGTGCGAAGCTGGAACGCGACAACGGCCTGAAATACCACCCCGATGAAATCGTCGTCTCCAACGGAGGCAAGCAGTCGCTCTACAACGCCTACCAGGTAATCCTGGATCCCGGCGAAGAGGTGATCATCCAGGCCCCGTACTGGGTCTCCTACCCCGAGATTGTGCGCCTGGCCGGCGGCGTGCCCGTGGTGGTGGAGACCGATGAATCCACCGGATTCCGCATCACCGCCGACATGATCCGGGAGAAGCTCACCAACCGCACCCGGGCCATCAACCTCAACAGCCCCAGCAACCCCACGGGAGCGGTGCTCACCCGGAAGGACCTGGAGGAGATCGCGGCGCTGGCGGTGGAGCGGGACCTCATCATCGTCACCGACGAGATCTACGAGAAGTTGCTCTACGACGGCGCCGAGCATGTCTCCATCGCCAGCTTCGGCGAGGAGGTCAAGAAGCGGACCATCACCGTGAACGGCCTCTCCAAGGCGTACGCCATGACCGGCTGGCGCATGGGGTACACGGCTTCCGAGCGCATCTTCGCCAAGGCGATGGCCGACCTGCAGTCGCAGTCGACCTCCGGCCCGAGCTCCATCTCCCAGGCCGCCGCGGTTGCGGCCCTCACGGGCAGCCAGGAGCCCGTGGAGCAGATGCGGCAGGAGTTTGACCGCCGCCGCAGGCATATGATGGAGCGGCTGAACCGGCTGCCGGGCTTCTCGGTGAAGGTGGCCCCGCAGGGGGCGTTCTACCTGTTCCCCAACGTCTCCGGCCTCTTCGGCGAGACGGTCGCCGGGCGCAAGATCGAGACCTCGGACGACCTCGCCGAGGTGATTCTGGAGCACGCCCAGGTGGCCGTGGTACCGGGGACGGGCTTCGGCGCGCCGAACTACATCCGCTTCTCCTACGCCACGTCGATGGAGCGCATCGACGAGGGGCTGGACCGCATCGAGCGGCTACTGGCGCAGGGGTAAGAACACGCCTGTCCGGGGCCGGCGCGTGAAGCCGGCTCCGGACAGTCCCGCAGGGAGCGAGCCGCCGTGTGGGTGTTGCCAGAGGTCAGGCCGGCCGCACGGCGGGCGGTGACCAGCGGGCGGGCAGAATCAGTCAGCGTCAACCGGGAGGTCATCCGGGATGGAACTGCAGCGTCGTGCGGCCGTCGTGGGCATCGGGGTTTCCAACCTGGCGCTGATTCGTTACCTGGTTCACAAGGGGGTCAGCGTCACCGCCTGCGACCGGCGGTCCGCCGCGGAGCTCGGGGAGCGGGCGGCGGAGCTTCACCGGCTCGGGGTGCGGCTCGTGACGGGCGAGGGATACCTGGCCCCCCTGGCCGACCACGACCTCATCTTCCTCACCCCGGGCATGCCCAAGCACCTGCCGGAAATCGAGGCGGCCCGGCGGCGGGGCGCGGTGATCTCCGGCGAGATCGGCCTGGTGCTCGACCTCTGCCGCGCCCCCGTGATCGGGGTGACGGGCAGCGCGGGCAAGACCACCACGACCACGCTGATCGGCGAGATCCTGCGCGCCTCTGCCCGCGAGATCCACGTGGGCGGCAACATCGGCACGCCGCTCATCGAGAAGGTGGAGGCGATTCCGCCCGAGGCCGTGGTGGTGCTGGAGCTCTCGTCCTTCCAGCTCCAGCTCGTGCGCCGCTCGCCCCACATCGCCGTCATCACCAACATCAGCCCCAACCACCTGGACGTGCACGCCACCATGGAGGAGTACGTGGAGGCGAAGAAGGGGATCTTCCGCTGCCAGTCGCCAGCCGACTGGCTGGTGCTGAACGCGGACGACCCCCTCGTCCGCTCCTTTGCGGACGAGGCCCGCAGCCGGGTGGTGCTCTTCAGCCGTCGGGGCGACCCCGGCGGCAGGGACGCCGCCTTTATCCGGGACGGCCAGCTGGTCTGGCGCCGGGGCGGCCAGGAGCTTCCCACTCTGTTGGTGGAGGAGCTCAGACTGCCCGGCCTGCACAACCAGGAGAACGTCCTGGCCGCCATGGCGGCCTGCTACCTCGCAGGCGCGCCGCTCTCGGCCGTCCGCGAGGTGCTGACCCGCTTCACCGGCGTCGAGCACCGCATCGAGCCGGTGCGGGTGCTGGACGGAGTGAAGTGGTACAACGACTCCAAGGCCACGTCGCCCACCGAGGCGGTGGCGGCGCTCTCGACGCTGCCCGCGCCGATCGTGCTCATCGCGGGCGGGTCCGACAAGGGCATCCCCTTTGACCCCATCGCCCCGCTGGTGAAGGAAAAGGTGAAATGCCTGATCCTGACGGGGCCCACCGCCCCCAAGATCGAGGAGGCGGTGCGACGGGGCGGCTACACCGGGCCGGTGCACCGGGCGGCCGACATGGCCGAGGCGGTGGCTCTCGCCCGGGCTGCCGCCGTCTCGGGAGACACCGTGCTGCTCTCCCCCGCCTGCGCCTCGTTTGACGCCTACCGGAACTTCGAGGAGCGGGGGCGGCACTTCAAGTCGCTGGTGGAGGCGCTGCAGTGAGGAAGGACCTCTGGGTCATCCACCTGGACATGGACGCGTTCTTCGCCTCCATCGAGCAGCGGGACAACCCGCACCTGAGGGGAAAGCCCGTGATCGTGGGCGGCTTCCCCAACTCCCGGGGCGTGGTGTCCACCTGCTCGTACGAGGCGCGCCGCTTTGGGGTGCGCTCCGCCATGCCCTCGCGCGAGGCCCTCAGGCGTTGTCCCCAGGCGATCTTCATCCGGCCCAACCACGCCAAGTACGCCGAGGTGGGCCGGCAGGTTCGCGCGATCATGCGGCGGTTTACAGACGTGATCGAGCCGCTCTCGATTGACGAGGCCTTCCTGGACGTGTCGGGTCAGGACGCCGTGCACGTGGCCCGGGAGCTGAAGGCGGCCATCAAGGCGGAGCTGCAGCTCACCGGCTCTGCGGGCGTCTCGTACTGCAAGTTCCTGGCCAAGCTGGCCTCCGACATGCAGAAGCCCGACGGCCTCACGGTGATCACCTGGGAGCGGGCGCAGCAGCTGCTCCCCACCCTGCCGGTGCGCAGGCTGTGGGGCGTGGGGCCGGCCACGGAGCAGGCGCTGAACGCCCTGGGCATCTTCACCTGCCGGGACCTGCTGGCCTACGACCTGGAGACCCTGCGGAAGCACTTCGGCAAGCGGGCCGACGAGCTGGTGGAGCTGGCCCGGGGGATCGACCCGAGTCCGGTGGTGCCGTACCGGGAGGCCAAGTCCATCGGCGAGGAGAACACCTTCCCCGTCGACCAGACCGACCGGGCCTACCTGATGGAGCTGCTGGAACGGTATGCTGACAACCTGGCGGCGGAGCTGCAGCGGCAGGGGCTGGCCGCCCGCACGGTGACGGTGAAGATCAAGTGGAACGTCTTCGTCGAGCGCGGGCCCAAGGAAGGCGACTTCCTGCAGATCCCCCGCAGCCAGACCCTGCCCATGCCCACCAGCGACGCCCGCACCATCGGCCGGGTCGCCAGGGAAATCTTCAGCCGGGTGGAGTGGGAGGGGCGGAAGGTGCGGCTGCTGGGGCTCTCGGTGCACAACCTGGTGAAGAAGGGCGAGCTGTTTCAGGCGTATCTGCCGCTGTAACGCCGGGGTGGACTTCCTGAGGTGGTATATACCACAACGGCGGCGCTGGTAAGCGCTCGGCGGGTAGTCAATTCGGGTTCCGTACGGGAGTGTCTGCATGCTAACCGAAACGCAGCAGGCTGCGGTTGCCGCCCTTCAGCAGGCGGTGGAGGCGCACGATGGTATCGCGCTGAAACTCAACTGGGACTGCCTGAGGCGGACCGACCGCACCGATCCGGATTTCCTGCGGTATCAGGACGGGCGCCTGATCGGTTTTCTCGGTGGTTGCGGCTTCAGTTAAACAAAGAAACTGTGCGGGATGGTGCATCCGGACGTGCGGCGGCGGGGGCACTTTCAGGCGCTCTACGACCAGGCGATGGACTACTGCCGCAAGGCCGGCTTCACGGAGATTCTGCTGAACAGCCCCACGGCTTCCGAGGCCGGACGGGCGTTTCTCCGGAAGCAGGGCGCCCGGTATGCCTTCACCGAGCACCAGATGAAGTGGGCGGGCGCCACCCTTCCGGCGGCGGATCCGGGCCTCCTTCGCCCTGCCACTCCTGAAGACGTGGAGACGCAGGTCCGCCTGGATGTCGAGGCATTCGGGACGGACGAAGCCGACGCACGGAGCATGAACCGCCGGATGCTTCAGGAACCCGGCACAACCACGTACATGATCCTGCACGAGGGAACCGCCGTGGGCAAAATCCGGGTGCAGCGGAGTGGAGCCGAAGCGTGGCTCTACGGGTTCGCGGTGTTCCCCCGCTTCCAGGGCCGGGGCATCGGGCGGCGGGCGCTCGAGACCGTCGTCGCCCGGCTCGCGGCCCAGGGCTGCGCGGTGTTCCTGGAAGTGGAGGCGAGAAACGCCCGGGCGCTGCAACTCTACACCTCGGTGGGTTTTCAAGTGGTGCAGGGGCAGGATTACTACTACCCCGGGCCTGTCAGCTAGTCCGGGCGCCGACCGGGGCGCCCTCTCGTTGGAGCGGGGCTGTGCCCGTGTGGGCACGGCCCTTTGCAATGGCTACGGTTCGGTGGAAGAAAAGTGGGACAGGCGCGGGAAGAACGCCAGACGTGGTGTGGCGGTCTATAAAATGGACCCGGAGGGAGGGCAGACGATGCGAACGCTCCTGTGGTTGGTGATCCTGCTGTTGCTGGCGGGCTGCAGTTCGGGCTACAAGCCGGGCACCTACGGCTCCCAGCGGGTCGAGGAGCCGGCCGAGTATGCCCGCAGGGCGATTCCCGGATGGGCCCGGGCGGAGCAGGAGGGGCTGGTAGTGGCCTTGGACCGCACGTTCGCCATTCCGGACACCGACGCCCGGGTGAGGCTGGATGCGGTCTGGTACAGCCCGCTCCGGACGTACGTGCTCTACACGACCACGGGCAGTCCCTTCATGGCCACCTGGATTGAGACGGATTGGGGCATCGGGATGGGAGACTGGGGGCCGAATCCTTACTGGCACGGATATGGAGCGTTCTCCGCCGAGGGGTTCCACCAGGTGATGATCCTGCCCCCGGTGGAGCGGCCGCTTTCCGCCGATGCCGTGACCGTGGAGGTCACGAAGTGGTATGCGATGACGCCCGCCAAACGCGACCTCGCCGAGCCCGGCACGCACTACGCCCCGCTGGTGTTCGAACTGCCTGTGCGGGAGGAGTACCTGGACCCCGCGCCGGAGCAGTTCCCGCTCGACCTGGAGGGCACCGGGCTGGGCCGCACGCTGCGGGTGGACCGGTTGGAGGTGAGCGTCGGGCAGGCCAGGCTGCACGGCCGTATCACGCTGCTCCCCGGTGAGCACGACCCCGCTCTCGGCGCCGACCTGGTCTTCGGCGACACGGCCCGAGACATGGTCGATTTTGACCGGGAACCGGACGGCAGCTTCATCGCCACTTTCGAGCCGCCGGACGAGTGGCCCGTCCCGGTCCGCCTGAAACTCCACGGCATCGGGTTCGCAACCGAGCAGGTGCTGGAGGCGGTGATTCCGTGGGGCCAGTTCGGCGGGCAGGAGGTCGTGGTGGAGCCGGCTGACCTGGTGGTGATGCCGTTCTACGACGGCGCCTACCGCCTGCACAAGGTGGATGAACGGGGCGTCAGCTTCGAGATCATGAAACCCGACCGCCTGCCGCGGGTGACTCCGACCTACTCGATTCCGAAGGTGGAGTTCATCGGCCCGGGTGGGGAGACGGTGACGAACATGCAGACCGGAGGCGGGCACATCGGCGAGGGCAAGCAAGGGGTCAGCTACCTGTTCGCGGACGAGGCGTCGCCGGCGATGCGGGCCGCCGACGAGATCACCGTGCGCCTCATCCACCCCGAGGCCGTGCTGGACCTGGACGAGACCTGGATGCTGGTCGATCGGTAAGCCGCGATCACAGCAAGAAAGGCGCTTCGCTGGTCGGAGCGCCTGATCGCGCAGGGGTAAGTTCGCCTAACCACGCCCGGACGGGCCATTCTGGGGTGAACTCGAGTCGCACGGGGCTGCTCATCTCTGCTGCACAGACTCCCGGATGATCCGGTTGGTCTCCTCCGGCGCACCCTGATTCGCGTTGTGCCGGGCTCCCCGCACCAGATGGAACGCCACGCCCGTCTCCCGCCCCCATGCCGTCATCGACTTCTTGATGTTTCCCGTGGCGTCGTGCTTGCCGAGGATGAGCAGGGTCCGGTCGGGGTAGCCCTCCCCCGGCTCGTCCAGAAGTCGCCAGCATAGCGGGGCCGCCTTCCTGCAGGCGGCCCCTTCACACTTCCGCGCGCAGCAGCCGGTCTGCCCGGAGCAGGCCGGCGCCCTGGGCGGAGACCGGAACCTCCGGCAGCCACTCGGCGGTGGCCTTGAGACGGGCGCGGATGGCTGCCGGTCCGAGGCCGGGGCGCACCTGGAGCAGCAGGGCCGCCGCGGCCGTCACGTGAGGTGCGGCCATGGAGGTGCCGCTCATATAGCCGAATGCCCCGCCCGGGAGCAGTGAGAAGAGCCCGGTGCCGGGGGCCACGAGATCCACCTCCGGCCCGCGGCTGGAGAAGCGGGCCAGCCGGTCGCGGCGGTTGGAGGCCGCCACCGCGACGACCTCCGGGTAGACCCCCGGCGTGTCAACGCTGCCGGCGCGTCCGTCGTTGCCTGCCGCCCCCACCAGCAGGATGCCGTGCCGGTCCAGGGTGCGGATCGCCCGGGCCAGCTGCTCGCTGGCCTGTCGGTCGGTGCCGAAGCTGAGGTTCACGATCTCGCATCCCTGCTCCAGGCACCACCGGAGTCCCGCCACGATGTCGGCGATGCGCCCCACGCCCTTCCGGTCGAAGATCTTCACCGGCCGGATGCGCAGCGGCGGCGGCCACACCGGTCGCTCCCGCTGCAGGGCCCCGGAAGCCACCGCCAGGATGCCGGCGATGTGGGTGCCGTGGCCGTGCTCGTCCTGGGGCGGCTTGCCGGGGCTCAGGAGGTTGATGCCCGGGCTCAGCAGGTGCCGCAGGTACGGGTGCTTCAAGTCGACGCCGCTGTCCAGCAGACCCACCTCGACCGGCCTGTACTGCACCCGCTCCATGCGCACCAGCCGCCAGGCCTCGGGGAAACCGGTCCGCCGGATGTGCCACGGGGGAGACTGCCATACCGATCGGCCCATAACATAGGATCGCTCCTCTGGTCGGCAGGCGCCCGGAGCCCGCCCGGGTCTCACCCATCAGTACGGCACGGCGGGCCGGATTGCTACCGGCGTGACGTGTGCTTTACTTTTTATGGCACTCCCCGTATAATACGAGAATTGGGTCCTGCGTTGTGGACCCTGATTCAGGTGGGCAGACTTCGCCTAAGGAGCGCGATGACACATGAAGCGAACGGACCTGCGCAATGTGGCGATCATCGCCCACGTCGATCACGGCAAGACCACGCTGGTCGACGGTCTGCTCCGCCAGTCCGGCGCGTTCCGCGCCAACGAGCAGGTCGCCGAGCGCGTGATGGACTCCAACGAGCTGGAGCGGGAGCGGGGCATCACCATCCTGTCCAAGAACACCGGGATCATCTACAAGGGCGTACGGATCAACATCGTGGATACTCCCGGACACGCGGACTTCTCCGGCGAGGTCGAGCGGATCATGACGATGGTGGACGGCTGCCTCCTGGTCGTGGACGCGGCCGAGGGGCCGATGGCGCAGACCAAGTTCGTACTGCGCAAGGCCATGGAGGCGGGCCTGAAGCCGGTGGTGGTGATCAACAAGATCGACCGCCCCGACCGGCGGATCGCCGAAGTGGAGGACGAAATCCTCGACCTGTTCATCGAGCTAGGCGCGGACGATGACCAGCTGGAGTACCCCGTGATCTACGCCTCGGCGCGCGACGGCGTGGCGACGTACAGCCTGGATGAGGAGGGGAAGGATCTCCGGCCCATCTTCGACACGATCCTGGAGCACATCCCCTGCCCCGAGGGCGACCCGGACGCCCCGCTGCAGGCGATGGTCACCTCGCTGGACTACGACGAGTACGTGGGGCGCGTCGCCATTGCCCGCATCCGGCAGGGTACGGTGAAGGCCGGCCAGCAGGTGGCGGTGGCGAAGCTGGACGGGAGCGTCGTCCGGTTCCGCGCGGCGCAGCTCTTCGGCTTCCAGGGGCTGAAGCGGGTGCCCCTCGAGGAGGCGTCGGTGGGCGACATCATCGCCATGACCGGCCTGGAGGACGTGAACATCGGCGAGACCATCACCGATCCCGAGAACCCGCAGCCGCTGCCGCCCATCAAGGTCGACGAGCCGACGATGCAGATGACCTTCCGCACCAACGACTCGCCCTTCGCTGGCCGGGAGGGCAAGTACGTCACCTCCCGCCACCTGCGGGCACGCCTCTTCAAGGAACTGGAGCGGAACGTGGCCCTGCGGGTGGAGGAGACCGATTCCCCTGACGCCTTCATCGTCTCCGGCCGCGGCGAGCTGCACCTTTCGATCCTCATCGAGACCATGCGCCGCGAGGGTTACGAACTGGCGGTCTCCAAGCCGAAGGTGATCTTCCGCAAGGACGAAAACGGCAACCGGCTGGAGCCGCTGGAACAGCTGATCATCGACCTGCCCGAGGAGTACATGGGCACGGTCATGGAGGCGCTGGGCACGCGCAAGGCCGAGATGACCAACATGGTCAACCACGGCAACGGCAACGTGCGCCTGGAGTTCATCATCCCCGCCCGGGGCCTCATCGGCTTCCGTTCGGAGTTCCTCACCATGACCCGCGGCTACGGCATCATGCACCACGTCTTCTACGACTACGGGCCGTACCGGGGCGACATCCCGACCCGCACGCGGGGCTCCCTGGTGGCCTCGGAGGCGGGCGTGGCCACGCAGTACGCCCTCTACCAGCTGCAGGACCGGGGAACGCTCTTCATCGAGCCCGGCACCGAGGTGTACGTGGGGATGGTGGTGGGCGAGAGCAACCGCGGGCAGGACATCGACGTGAACGTCTGCAAGACGAAGCACCTCACCAACATCCGGGCGGCGGGCTCTGACGAGAAGCTGCTGCTGGACCCGCCCCGCCTGCTCACGCTGGAAGAGGCGCTGGAGCAGATCGACGACGACGAACTGGTGGAGGTCACGCCCAAGTCGATCCGGCTCCGCAAGCAGTACCTCGACCCGCTCATCCGGGCGCGGGTGGCCAAGGGGAAGGAGATCAACGCCGAGGTGCTGCAGCGGCTGAAGCAGGGGCGCTAGCCGCCCGAGCGGGGGTACAGACGGCAAACCAGTGGAGGGCAGGGATGCCCTCCACTTTTGCATGCGGCGGGCGTTGGGCCGGCCGCACACGGCAACAGGGGGTGCGGCCTCCCGGGACCGGATAAGTCCGAGTCGGCCCGGCCGTGTACGCGGGTGCCGACCGGGCCGAATGGGGTACGCTACCGGAAGGCGTGGCAAGGTGTGGCAGCGGCGCGATATCCAGAGATGGGCGTTCGACAGGAACCGCTTGCCAGACGGTCGAAAGGTTAAGGGGCATTGGTTTCGAAGGAGGAGTCAAGAGTGCGCGCATACGACATCATCTACCGCAAGCGTATGGGTAAGGAACTGACCACCGAGGAAATCCGGAGCCTCATTGCGGGGTATGTCTCGGGCGAGGTGCCCGATTACCAGATGTCGGCATGGGCGATGGCCGTGTGCTTCCAGGGCATGACGGCCCGCGAGACCGCCGACCTGACGATGGCGATGGCCGAGTCGGGCGACATGATCGACCTCTCGGCGATCCGTGGCCGCAAGGTCGACAAGCATTCCACCGGCGGCGTGGGTGACAAGGTCTCGCTGGTGCTGGTTCCGCTGGTGGCGGCCTGCGGCGCTCCGGTGGCCAAGATGTCCGGCCGGGGGCTCGGGCACACGGGCGGCACCATCGACAAGCTGGAGTCGATCCCCGGGTTCCGGGTGGAGCTCACCAAGGAGGAGTTCGTCGACCAGGTGAACCGCGTCGGCTGCGCCGTGGCGGGCCAGACGGGCAACCTGGTGCCCGCCGACAAGAAGCTGTACGCCCTGCGGGACGTGACCGCCACGGTCGACTCGATTCCGCTCATCGCGTCGTCGATCATGTCCAAGAAGATCGCCGGCGGTGCGGACGCGGTGGTGCTCGACGTGAAGGTCGGCTCGGGCGCCTTCATGAAGAACCTCGACGACGCCTTCCGCCTCGCCGAGACCATGGTGGCCATCGGCCGGCAGGTGGGGCGGGAGGTCGCCGCCATCATCTCCGACATGGACCAGCCGCTGGGCCACGCCGTGGGCAACGCGCTGGAGGTCGCGGAGGCGATCGAAACCCTGCGCGGCTTCGGCCCGAAAGACCTGGAGGAGATCTGCCTCCGGCTCGGTGCGCAGATGCTCCGCCTCGCCGGGGTGGCGGCGGACGAGGCCGAGGCGCGCCAGCAGCTGCTGCGTGCCCTGCGCTCGGGGCGCGGCCTGAACAAGCTGATCGAGATGGTCGAGGCCCAGGGGGGCGACTCCACCTACATCCGGCAGCCGGTGAAACTGCCTCGGGCCCGGCGGGTGGTGCCGGTCGTGGCCAGCGAGGGCGGCTTCGTGCAGTCCATCGAGGCGCTGGAGGTGGGCGTGGCGGCCATGATGCTGGGCGCCGGAAGGGAGACCAAGGGGGCGCCCATCGATCTGGGCGTCGGCGTCGTCCTCCGCAAGAAGGTGGGCGAGGCCGTGGCGCCGGGCGACGTGCTGGCGGAGCTGCACGTCAACTCGGAGGCCCGCCTGGCCGAGGCGCAGGCGCGGCTGCAGGGGGCCTACCGGATCGGTCCTGAGAAGCCGGCCGAGCGGCCGCTGGTCTATGGCATGGTGACTGCGGCGGGGACCGAACGGTGGGTGTGATGGTCCCCTGATGGGTCGAGGGTTGGATGGTGCGCCCGGGGGAGGCAAGGTATGATAGGGACAAGGGAAGTGGTCTCATGCGCAGCCTGACGGCGAAGTTCATGGTGGGCATCACGGGCCTGGTGCTCGCGGTGCTCTTCATCGCTCTCTCCTGGGACTTCGCCTACCAGCAGCGGCAGGCCGACGCCGACCTCCTCGCCAAGGCGAGCCTCGTGGCCAAGCAGCAGCAGGCGACGCGCTCGTTCATCTCCCGCTCCAGCGGCGGCGAGTACGTCCACGGCGAGGCCCGCCCGCTGGAGCCCGCCGACGTGGGCCGGGGGGTCAGCGACATCTTCGAGGACCTCTCCAAGTCGCAGGTGAAGCAGACGAACCTGGTGCCCCGCATCCCCGAGAACGCACCGGACGAGTTCGAACGCGCCGCCCTCGAGTACTTCCTCCAGAGCGACGAGAACAACGAGGTGTGGCAGCGGGTGACCCTGGAGGACGGCACGCCGGCGTTCCGCTACGTGATGGCCCTCCGGGCCGAGGAGTCGTGCCTCCGCTGCCACGGCGAGCCCAAGGGCGAGCTGGACCCCACGGGCTACCCCAAGGAGGGCCTGAAGCTCGGAGACCTGGCTGGGGCCATCAGCGTGACGCTGCCCATGCGGGAAACGCTGGCCGCCGCGCGGGCCGAGTCGATCCGGCTCGCCGCCTTCGTCGTCTTTCTGGCGCTGTTCTGCTTCGGCCTGATCTGGATCATCCTCCGGCAGCAGATCGCCGCCCCGCTGGAGGAGCTGGCGGCGGTGGCCACGAGCGTCGGCATGGGCCAGTTCCTCATCAGCAAGGAGCGGCTGCGGCCCCTCCGGGCCAACCACGAGACGGCGGTGGTGGCCGACGCCTTCGAGCAGATGTCAGACCGGCTGCGTGAGCTCTACACCGGCCTGGAGCAGAAGGTGGCGGAACGCACGCGGGAGCTGGAGGAGGCGAACCAGGCCCTGGAGCGGGCCTCCCGCTACAAATCGGAGTTCCTCACCATGATCTCCCACGAGCTCCGCACGCCCCTGACCTCGATCATCACCTTCACCGAACTGCTCCTGAACGACCCGCGGCTGGAGCCGGAGCAGCGCGAGTCCCTGAGCGAGGTGCTGGAGTCCAGCCAGAAGCTGCTGAACATGATCACCAACCTGCTGGACTACTCCCGCCTCGAGGCGGGGAAGGTGAAGCTCTTCCGGGAGATGCTGGACCTCGCCGATCCCGTCCGCGACGTCGTCCGGACGGTGCAGCCGCTCGCGGAGAAAAAGCGGATCCTGCTCACGGTGGACTGCCCGTCGGGCCTGCCGCTGGTCTCCGCCGACCCCCTGCGCGTGTCGCAGGTGCTGATGAACCTGCTCAGCAACGCCATCAAGTTCACCCCCGAAGGGGGGCGGGTGTCGGTGGAGTGCCGGCCGGTGGGCGATGAGCTCCACGTGACCGTGCGGGACACGGGCCCCGGGGTGCCCAGGGAGGAGCAGGAGGTCATCTTCGAGGCTTTCCGGCAGGGCGGAGCGCGTCGGCCGGAGGGCTGGGGGCTGGGGCTGGCGCTCTCGGCGTCCCTGGTGAAAGCGCACGGCGGCCGGATCTGGGTGGAGTCGGAACCCGGGGCCGGCGCTGCCTTCACATTCACGCTACCGACCTGGTCGGAGCAAGGGAGCGGAGGCTAAAGCAAGGGAGCGGAGGCTATGGCGAGCACGAAGAAGCGGATTCTGGTGGTGGATGATGACCCGAAGATCCTGAAGGCGCTGGATCAGGCGCTGCAGCAGGAGGGGTACGAGGTCTACCGGGCGGAGGACGGGCTGGAGGCGCTGCGCCTCGCACAGTCGCTCAAGCCCGACCTGATGATCCTGGACATCATGCTGCCCAAGATGGACGGCTTCGAGGTCCTGGCCCAGCTGCAAGCGACGGACAGCATCCCCACGCTGATCCTCTCGGCCCGCGGCGAGGAGATGGACAAAGTGGTCGGCTTCAACGTGGGCGCCGACGACTACCTGACGAAGCCCTTCCGCCTCTCCGAACTGTTGCTGCGCGTCAAGGCGATCCTGCGCCGCACCTCGGGTCCGGCGCGGCCTGCCGCCGAGGAGCAGGTGCTCCGGTTCAGGGACATCGAGATCAACCGCTCCTCGCGCACGGTGGTGGTGCGGGGCCAGCCGGTGGAGCTCACGCCGAAGGAGTTCGACCTGCTCTGGCTCCTGGCCAGCCACCCGGGCCACGTCTTTAGCCGCGAGGCGCTCCTGCAGCGAGTGTGGCACTCCGACTACTCGGGCGACGAGGCCGCCCTCACGGTCTGCGTGCGCCGGCTGCGGGAGAAGATCGAGCGGGATCCCGGGCATCCCGAGTTTGTCAAGACCATTTGGGGCATAGGCTACAAGTTCGAGGCATAGTATCCTTAGGTAACGATTTTGTCCCTGTTAGGTTTGGGCAATATCGGCGAAAGGATTGTGATAGAATCGGGCGCTACCCTGAAGGTGAGAACGTCCGCCGTTCAGGGGGTGCTCGATTTGTCACATGTCCTCCACGCCGTCGGGCTGCAGCTGCTCTCGTGGTCGTTCGGCCTTTCGGCCGTGTTGGCCTTTCTGGACAGCCGCAGCGGCCCGGTGCGCGATCATCCGCCGCTGGGCTGGCGCGTCGCAGGCATGCTCTCCGGCCCCCTGGCCGGGCTCGGCTGCCTCGCCCTGCTGGCCGGCGGCGCCGAGCGGTGGGTCTGGCTCGGCCTGGCCCTGCCCTACGCGACGATGGCCCTGGTTGCCTCGTGGACCTGGTTGCGGCGCGTCCGGTTCGACCTCCGGCGCCAGCGCGGGCGGGAGGCGGCCATTCTGGGGTTGATCGCGGTGCTCTTCGCCAGCCTCTGCCAGACGGGCGGTGACCAGCTGCCTGCGCTCTCGCTGGCCGCGTCACTGGGCACGGCCGCACTGGCGGGCGGCCTCGGCATCCTGGCGCTCTGCAGCGCCGTCGGCGGGGAGCGCGATGAGGTGGAGGTGGAGGCGGACTGCGACGGGATCCCGGTCCGGGCTATCGCCACCGGCCTTGGCATCACGTTCCTGGCCGCCACCGACGTGGGCCGCGGCCTGCTGCTGGGCGGCATCACCTTGCAGGCCCCGCTGGGGTTCTGGCTGGCCGGGTCGCTTCTGTTGCCGCTGGCGCTCCTGCTGGTGGGCCAGCGCCGGGCTTCGTGGAACTGTCCCGCACTGTCGTCGGCCGCGTGCGCGGCGGCCCTGATCGGACAGTTTGCGCTGCAGACCGCCCTCATCGCCTGAGTCCGGCCGCTTCGCCCGTTCATCGCAGACAGAGAAAGACCAGGGTGGATTAGCACCCTGGTCTTTTGATCTATCCGTCGGAATCGGGGCCTCGAGGGGGTCAGCTCCCCACGGGGAAGTGGCAGGCCACCTCGTGGCCCGTCTCCACGGTCACCAGCTGCGGGTCCTCCGTGCGGCACCGCTCCTGCACGTAGGAGCAGCGGTTCTGGAACCGGCAGCCGGGGGGCGGGTTGACGGGGCTGGGCGGGTCGCCCTCCAGGAGGATGCGCTGCCGGGTGGTTTCGATTTTCGGATCGGGAATGGGCGCAGCCGAGAGGAGCGCCAGCGTGTAGGGGTGCATCGGGTGCCGGTACAGCGTGTCGCTGTCGGCCAACTCGACGATGCGACCCAGGTACATCACCGCGATGCGGTGGGAGATGTGCTTGACCATGGCCAGGTCGTGGGCGATGAACAGGTAGGCCAGCCCCAGCTGGGCCTGCAGGTCTTCCAGCAGGTTCACGACCTGCGCCTGAATGGAGACGTCGAGCGCCGAGATCGGTTCGTCGCACACGATGAACTGGGGCTCCACGGCCAGTGCCCGGGCGATGCCGATGCGCTGCCGCTGGCCGCCCGAGAACTCGTGGGGGAAGCGGTTGGCATGCTCGGGCAGGAGGCCCACCAACTCCAGCAGGTGGTAGATCCGGTCCATCCGCTCCTGGCCGGTGGCCAGGTTGTGGATGTCGATGGCCTCGCCGATGATGTCGGCGGCCGTCATGCGGGGGTCAAGGGAAGCGTAAGGGTCCTGGAAGATCATCTGCATCTTGCGCCGGTAGGGGAGGAATTCCTTCTCGGGCAGGTGGGCAATCTCCTTGCCCTCGAAGTAGACCTCGCCCGCGGTGGGCTTGTAGAGGCGGAGGAGCGTGCGGCCGACGGTGGTCTTGCCGCAGCCCGACTCGCCCACGAGGCCCAGCGTCTCGCCGGGGCGGATCGAGAAGCTGACGTCGTCGACGGCCTGGACGGCACCGATCTGGCGGGGAATCGGGAAGCCGGCCGTGATCGGAAAGTGCATCTTGAGGTTCTTGACCTCGATGAGCGGCTTGGCCTGCTCGTTCACGGCTCCGACACCTCCTGCTCAGGGTTGACGGGCGGAGCGTCCGGGTGCAGCAGCCAGCACGCCGCCTGGTGTTCGTCGCTGAGCTTGGTCATCTGGGGCTGCTCGGCGGCGCAGATGTTCATGGCGTACGGGCAGCGGGGGTGGAAGGGGCACCCGGGCGGTGGTTGCAGCATGTTGGGCGGGGAGCCTGCGATGGCCTCCAGCCGCGCACGCGGCTGGTCGGGGCGCGGCACCGCCCGGAGCAGGGCCCAGGTGTACGGATGCCGGGGCTCCTCGAAAATCTCGGTCACGGTGCCCACCTCGGCCACGCGGCCGCCGTACATCACCGCCACGCGATCCGCCATGCCGGCGACGACGCCGAGGTTGTGGGTGATGAGCACAACAGAGCTGTTGAACTCCTTCTGGAGCCGCTTCAGCAGGTCCAGGATCTGGGCCTGAATCGTCACGTCCAGAGCCGTGGTGGGCTCGTCGGCGATGATCAGCTTGGGATTGCAGGCGAGCGCCATGGCGATCATCACGCGCTGGCGCATGCCGCCGGAGAACTCGTGGGGGTACTGCTTGAGCCGTCGCTCCGGCGCCGGCACGCCCACCAGGCTGAGCAGCTCGATGGACCGCTTGTCCGCCTCGGCGCGGGAGAGGCCCAGGTGCTGCATCATGCCTTCCCGCATCTGCAGGCCGATGGTCAGCGTCGGGTTGAGGCCCGTCATGGGGTCCTGGAAGACCATGGCGATGTCCTTGCCCCGGATCTTCCGCATCTCGCGCTCGGGGAGGCTGATCAGGTCGACGCCACCGAAGATGGCCTTTCCTTCGGTGCGGGCGTTGCTGGCCAGCAGGCGCATCACGGCGAGCATGGTGACGCTCTTGCCAGAGCCGGATTCGCCGACGACGGCCAGGCACTCGCCCTCCCGCACGGTCAGGTTCACGTCCCGCACGGCCTGTACTTCGCCGGCGTAGGTCGTGAACGTGGTGCGGAGTCCTTCGATGGTGAGAATGGGGTTCATGGCCGTTCCTCCCTATCGGCGCAGCTTCGGGTCCAGCGCGTCACGCAGACCGTCGCCGATGAAGTTGAAGGCGAGTGAGACGATGATGATCGCCGCGGCCGGGAAGGCCAGCTCCCACGGGTAGGAGCGCAGGCCCTCGAAGCCGTTGGAGGCCAGCACGCCCCAGGACGCCATCGGGGCGCTGACGCCGAGGCCGATGAACGACAGGAACGCCTCGGTGAACATCGCACGCGGAATCGAGAACGTGAGTTCGACGACAATCGGGGCCATGGCGTTGGGGATCAGGTGGCGGAAGACGAGCCGCCTGCGGCCCGCGCCCAGGGCCCGCGCCGCCAGCATGAACTCCTGTTCCTTGAGTGCCAGCACCTGCGCCCGTACCAGTCGCGCCATACTGGTCCAGTAGACAATGCCGATGGCGACGAAGATCGAGGTGAGCCCCTGCCCCATGATCACGGCCAGCAGGATGACGTAGATCGTGAGCGGGATGGTATCGATGATGTCGACGATGCGCATCATGATGTTGTCCCACTTGCCGCCCAGGAGGCCGGCGGTGGCGCCGTAGGTCACGCCCACCACCAGCTGCAGCAGGCCGGCGAAGAAGGCCACGGCCAGGGAGATGCGGCCGCCGTAAAGCGTCCGCTCGAAGAGGTCACGGCCGTGTGCGTCGGTGCCGAACCAGTGCTGCGCCGAGGGCGGCTGGTCACGCCCGGCCAGGAACTGCGTGGTCGGGTCCCAGGGCGTGAGGAGGGGGCCGATGAAGCAGGCGATCAGGAAGATGACGATGGTGATCAGGCCCAGCAGAGCCAGCGGGTTCGCCTTGAAGCGGCGCCAGGCGTCGGCGGCGAAGCTGATCGGCGGCGTGGTGATCCGCTCGGCCGCTTCCTGCCGGTTGGGGAGGGGCGCAAAGCGCTGATCAGCGGGAATGGCCATTCTGCGTTACCCCTCCTTCTCCAGGCGTACACGGGGATCGATGAACGCCAGGACGATGTCGGCGATCAGCGTGAAGCCCACCAGCAGCAGGCAGAAGAAGAGCGTCATGCCCAGCGTTACCGTGTAGTCGCGGTTGGTGATGGACTGAACGAACTCCCGGCCGATACCGGGGATGCCGAAGACGTTCTCCACGATGAAGCTGCCGGTCAGGATGCTGGCCGTCATGGGCGCCAGCGAGGCGATGACGGGTACCATGGCGTTCTTGATCATGTGGCGGTAGATGACGACGATCTCACGCAGTCCCTTGGCCCGCGCCGTGCGGATATAGTCTTGGTTGATGACCTCGAGCATGCTGGACCGGGTCAGCTTCACGATCCAGGCCAGGTTGTAGCTGGAGAGCGCCAGGACGGGTAGGACGATGTACCGTAACTTGCCGTCGCCCCAGGTCGCCGACGGGAACCAGCCCAGCCTATACGCGAAGACATACTGCAGCACGCCTGCTATGACGAAACTCGGTGCCGCAGCCGTTAAGATCGCCAGGCCGGATATCGTTCGGTCGGTCACGCCGTTGTGTTTCATCGCGGCGAGGATCCCCAGCGGGATGCCGACGATGATCGAAAGGAGCAGTGAGATGCCACCCAGCTTCGCCGAGACCGGGAAGCCGCGGTTGATGACATCGTTCACGGTGAGGCCCTTATACTTGAAGGAAGGCCCCAGGTCCCATACCAAGACGCCCTTCAGATAGTCGAGGTACTGTTCGTGGATGGGCTTGTTGAGGTTGTACCGCCGCTCCAGGTTCTTGAGGATCGCTGGCGGCACGTTCCGCTCCGAACTGAACGGACCACCGGGCAGCGCTCGCATCAAGAAGAACGTGGCCGTCACCACAACGAAGGCAACCACGAACATGGTGATGATGCGTTGCAGCAGGTAGCGGGCCATCGTATCCCTCCATCCCGGTGAGGCGGAATTGTGGGAAGCGCCACCGCGGTAAGCCACGGTGGCGCTTCCTGCACCGTCCTGGTTTCCGGGGCTACTCTTACGGGTTACTTCTTAATCGAAGCGTCGCGCAGGTTCAGCGGCGAGGTCAGCGGCATCGACCACCCCTCGACGTTCTTCGAAACCATGACGACCCGGGTGTAGTGGTAGATGGGCAGAATCGGCATCTCGTCCATCAGGAGGGCCTCAGCATCGTGCATGGCCTTCATGCGCTCGACCGGGTCGGCGCTCTTCTTGGCAATCGAGACCAGCCGGTCGTACTCGGGGTTGCCCCAGTTGGTGTCGTTGTTGCCGCCGTCGGTGACCCACATGTCGATGAAGGTCATCGGGTCGATGTAGTCGCCGATCCAGCCGGCCCGGGCGATCTCATAGTCGCCGGTCTGACGGCTGTCGAGGTAGACGGCCCATTCCTGGTTCGTCAGCTCGACGTCGATGCCCAGGTTCTTCTTCCACATCTCCTGAATGGCCTCAGCGATCTTCTGGTGGGCCTCAGAGGTGTTGTACAGGATCGTCAGCTTCGGGAAGCCCTGGCCGTTCGGGTAGCCGGCCTCGGCGAGCAGCTGCTGGGCCTTCTGCACGTCCTCGGTGAAGAAGTCGCCGCCATTCTTCCGGAAGTCGTTCTCCGAGCCGCTCGGATCCGGAATGCCCTCGGGCACGAGCGAGAAGGCGGGAACCTGGCCGGCCTTGGTGATCTGCTCCACGATCTGCTGGCGGTCGATGGCGTAGGTCAGGGCCTGGCGGACCCGCTTGTCGTTCAGCGGCTCCTTCTCGACGTTGAACAGGTAGTAGTAGATGCCCAGGTCAGGCAGAATGTGCAGCTCGTCCGGATAATCGGCCTTCAGGCGATCCAGCTCGGCGACGTTGACGCCGGACTCGACGATGTCGAGCTCACCGTTCTCAAACATCGTGGTGACCGTGGACTCTTCCTCGATCAGGTAGAACTCGATCCGGTCGAGCTTGATGTTCTTGGCGTCCCAGTAGTTGGGGTTCCGCTCGACAACGATCTTCTCCTTCTCGGTCCAGCTGACGATCTTGAAGGGGCCGTTGCCGATGGTGGTCTTGGTATCGCGGAACCACGCCTCGGGGTTGGCCTCAACGCTGGCCCTGTGCACCGGATAGTAGGTGTGGAAAGCGGTCAGGGAGAGGAAGTACGGGGTCGGCGCCTCGAGGGTGACCTGGAGGGTCTTCTCGTCCAGAGCCACGGCGCCGAAGTCCTGGGACAGCCGCTCAAACTCGGCTGCGATCTCCTCGTCGGAGGCGTTCTCCCACTTGGGATCGCTGGTGAAGGTGTTCATCTGCTCGGCGCCCTTGATGTAGTACAGCTGGTAAGCGTACTCGGAGGCGAGCAGCGGATCGAGGGCCGACTTCCAGGACCAGACGAAGTCCTGAGCGGTGAGCGGGTCGCCGTTGGACCACTTCAGGCCGTCACGGAGGTGGAAGGTGAAGACCGTGTTGTCCTCGTTGACGTCATAGCTCTCCGCAGCGCCCGGAATCGCGTTGCCGTTCTCGTCCAGCCGCATCAGGCCTTCAAACAGGGCGATCTCCACGTGGGCTTCGGGAAGACCGGTGCTGACGCGCGGGTCAATCGTCTGCGGGTTGGTGCCGATGTTGATCCGGATGACCTGGTCGCTGTCCGATCCGCCCGAGGAGCTGGAGCACCCGACGGCAGCCAGCATCACGACAGCCAGCATGCCTGCGACGAAACGACGCATGTGTGCAGACCTCCCTCAGTCATCTGTTTCTCTGTGTGTGCGGATACTGGAACCACTGGTCCGGCCGTCACCTGCCTGGCCGGTCTCGGCTGAGCCACCTCCTTTGAGAGCGCAACCCAGACAGGGCGCCGAGATATAAGGAAAGTTTCCACAAGTTTCGCGCCGGACCATCTCAGCGCTTTATCTGTGGAAAACACCAAAGTATATTCGGTCCCTCTGCGGAGATATCCTTGTCGCCAGGCAATATCGCGCTAGAAACACTCATCAGAACACCTGATCCAGGATGTGATAGTTCGAACAGTAACAGCAGGCCGACTAACCGTCGACCTGCTTGCCTTCTGTGCCGCGTTCCGCCCTGCGCTCGATGTACTGCACGAGCCGGATCGCAGCGAAGCTGGCGAGGGCCACCAGACCCAACAGGACAAGTACCAGGCTGAACAAGGGCAGTGCGTCAGCCAACGCCCGGTAGGGGGTGACCCCGAAGACCCGGCCGATCCACCAGAAGCCAACTCCGGCAGCGATGACCCCCATCACCGCTGCCGTCATCCCCATCTGCCTATGAAGCCGCGCCTTCAGCGCGCGCTCAACCTCTTCATGCGACCCGCGGTGCATGCGAAGCGCAAGCCCTCCCCGTGCGGGACTAGACGGCTTCCACGGCCCGGACTTCCGGCACCTGCTGGCGGATGGCCCGCTCGATGCCCATCTTGAGCGTCATGGTGGACATGGGGCAGCCGCCGCAGGCGCCCACCATCCGCACCCGGGCGACGCCGTCCTCGACGGAGATCAGTTCCACCTCACCGCCATCCATCCGGATCGCGGGGCGAATCATGTCCAGCGCCCGCTCGACGCGTGCATACAGATCCTCAGCCATGCTCGTTCACCCCCGCATCGGTGCGACTGGGTACTTCAAACCCGCCTGTTCGGCCATGTTCAGTGTACCACAGCGCTGTTGCTGTGAAAAGGCAGTCATAGGGACGGAGCATGCTGGCCGATCAGGTGGCGGATCTGAGAGAGGAGCACTTCCAGCCCCGCCTCGTTGTGGGCGCCCTCGGGGATGATCACGTTGGCGTACCGCTTGGTGGGCTCCACGAACGCCTCGTGCATGGGCTTCACGGTGGTCAGGTACTGGTGGATCACCGAGTCGAGGGTGCGTCCGCGCTCGTTGATGTCGCGGATGATGCGGCGGAGGATCCGCACGTCGGCGTCGGTGTCGACGTAGACCATCAGATCGTACATCTCCCGCATGCGGGGGTCCTCCAGGACCATCACGCCCTCCACCACGATGATATGAGAGGGCTCGATGCGTACCGTGCGGTCCTCCCGCAGGTGGGTGGCGAAGTTGTAGACGGGCCGTTCGATGGGCCGGCCCGCCCGCAGCTCGTGCAGGTGGTGGATGAAGAGCTCGTTGTCGAACGCGTCCGGGTGGTCGTAGTTGAGGCGGGCCCGCTCCTCGTACGTGAGGTGGCGGTTGTCCTTGTAGTACGCGTCGTGGGGGAGCAGCGTGACGTGGTGCGGGAACTCAGCGGCGATGCGGTTCGCGATGGATGTCTTGCCTGAGCCGGTGCCTCCTGCGATGGCGATGACCGCCCTCGGGACTGGCATGAAAGATTACCCCCTTCGCGCAGGTGCCGGAGCCAGTAGTCCCCGTTCGATTATGGCCCAGGGGCGGCGAGGGCGCAAGGACGTTCTGGCCCCGAGAGCGCAGCCCTGTGCCGGGGGACGTGTTCCAGGGCCGTGATCCGCGCGGTCTCGGCTTCGCCGGCTTGCGTACGAGGCCCGTGCCGCCGGTCAGGTTGGGCGACAGCAGTTTTGCCACATTCGAGTTGAAAAAGTGGTCGAGTTTGGGTAGTCTAGCAGGGGAGACCGTTCCTCCGCGCCAAGTTCTGGCGTCAAACGAGGTGAAAAGAAACATTTAGAATGAGATAGGAGGGTTTCCTGATGGCTTTCCAGCTTCCGCCGCTTCCGTACCCCACCAACGCGCTCGAGCCTTACATCGACACGCAGACGATGGAGATTCACCACGGCAAGCACCACGCCACCTACGTGAACAACCTCAACGCTGCGCTGGAGGGGCACGCAGACCTGCAGGCCAAGTCCGTTGAGGAGCTGCTCACCCAGATCGACAGCATTCCCGAGTCGATCCGCACGGCCGTGCGGAACAACGGTGGCGGCCACGCCAACCACAGCCTCTACTGGGAGATCATGACCCCCGGCGGTGCCAAGGAGCCCACGGGCGAGCTGGCCGAGGCGATCAAGGCGGCCTTCGGATCCTTCGAGAACTTCAAGAGCGAGTTCGCCAAGGCCGGCGCGGGCCGCTTCGGCTCCGGCTGGGCCTGGCTCGTCGTCACCAAGGACGGCAAGCTGGCGGTCTACTCCACAGCCAACCAGGACAGCCCGCTGATGCAGGGCGACACGCCCATCCTGGGCATGGACGTGTGGGAGCACGCCTACTACCTGAAGTACCAGAACCGCCGGGCCGACTACATCCAGGCGTTCTTCAACGTGATCAACTGGGACAAGGTGGCCGAGCGGTACGCCGCAGCCAAGAAGTAGTGCTGCACTGACCCACGAGGCCGCTGTGCCCGGCATGCCGCCGCCTCCCTCGCGCCATACTAAGCGCGAAGGAGGCGGAACGGCATGGTGTACGATGCGGAGGAGAACCGGCTGACCGAGCAGGAACTGACCTTCGTGCGGCACGCGCTGGACGCGGAGTTCCTCGCCCTCAAGAAGGCGCACCACTACGCAGCCGAGATGGAAGACCCCGACGCCCGGCGGCTCATGCACGAGCATGCCGACATCCACCACCGGCGGATTGACATGCTGCTGGCCCTGCTGGACGCCCCCGGCGACATTACGAAGCACGCCAAGCTGCTCCTGCAGTCTGGGGGAGGGTACCACCGTGCGGATGGCTGACGTCGACCGGCTGCGCGACTGCCTGTGCAGCGCCAAAGAGCTGGCCAGGCTCTATGCCGAGGCCGCGCTGGAGTCCACCAACAACGGGGTGCGGGAGTTCTTCCTGGCCATGCACGGCGAGGAGACCCACAACCAGGAGGTGCTGTTCAGCTTCCTGCGCACCCGCGGCGAGTATCCGATCCGGTGGGCATCGCCCGAACACGTCGCCCAGGTCCGGAGGCGGTTTCAGGCCGAGCACGACCAGCTGGGCCTCACCGAGCCTCCCTCCGTGCGGCGCTACCACACGGCCGACCCGAGAGCGCACCCGGCCCACACCGAACCCCCCGGGCACTACCAGTAAGACCTTCCCTCCTCAGCACTTCCCGCCCCGCCCGCTCGGGGCGGGATTCCTTGTGTTACCATGGAGGCGAGAGGAGGGAGGGGCATGGCCCGCATCCGTGTGGGCACCTGTGCCTGGTCTGATCACGAGGATTATTACCCCCCAGGGCTGCCGCCGCGGGAGCGCCTGACGTACTACGCCCGCCACTTCTCGTTGGTGGAGGTGGACAGCACGTTCTACCGGCTGCAGCCGGCCCGGTTCTTCGCCGGGTGGGCGGCCCGCACGCCGCCGGACTTCCGCTTCAACGTGAAGGCCTACGGCGCGCTGACGCGCCACCACCGCGAGCCGCACCCCGGCGAGGAGGACCTGATGGAGGTCTTCAAGCGCTTCGCCGAGTCGGTGGAGCCGCTGCGGGAGGCGGGGAAGCTGGGCGCCCTGCACTTCCAGTTCCCCCCCTGGTTCACCTGCACGGAGGAGTCGCGGGAATGGGTGCAGGTCTGCCGGGAGTTCTTCGCCGACCAGGTGGTGGCGGTGGAGTTCCGGCACCGTTCGTGGTTCACCGAGGAGAACCGGGAGGAGACCCTCCGGTTCCTGCGCGCGATCCGGGCCGTCCACGTGGCCTGCGACGCGCCGCAGGTGGGCTCAGGGACCGTCCCGCGGGTGGTCGCGGTGACCGACCCGCGCCTGGCGATCGTCCGCTTCCACGGCCGCAACACGAAGACCTGGTATATCAAGGGGGCCAGGACCACGGCCGAGCGCTTCGACTACCTGTACAGCAAGGAGGAGCTGGCAGAGTGGCTGGACCCGATCCGGCAGGTGCTGGCGCAGGAGGCCGAGGAGGTCCACCTCCTGATGAACAACAACCGGTCCAACTACGCGGTGCGCAACGCCCTGGACTTGATGGAACTGCTGGGAATGCCCACGCCGCCGCGGGATGAGCGGGGCGTGCCGCTGGCCCCCGGCGCCCGGCAGAATCCGGAACAGTTGCGACTGTTCTGACTGTGGCACTGCGGTCGGATCGCGTTTGGGAACGCTCTTGCATAACGGGCCGAAGCTGTGCATGCTAATCTTGTAAGATTGTTGTAAGATACCGCCACGCAGGATAGTTCAGACCGGAATGATTTAGCAATAATTATACACGATGCTTTCATATGTGGGGGACAAAGGAGGCAATAGGAGCCATGGCAAGGCAGGCTGGCCTGAATGCGCGGCGCCTTCCCATGGGGGATGAGTCCGGAAGCCCGACTGGTCGTCGCCTCACCGCGGCGAACGAAGAGGCGCTGGGCATGATGATGGAACGTTACGGCGGCGCCTTGCTTCAATACGCCCATCGCCTCGTGGGCGACATCCACACCGCTGAGGAGATCTGCCAGGACACCCTGCTGAAGGCCTGGCAGCACGGCGACCGGTTCCGCCAGGAAGGGCACCTGCAGGCGTGGCTCTTCCGGGTGGCCCGCAACCGTGCCATCGACCTGCTCCGGCGGCGGCGCTACGCCGCGGAGGAGCCGCTGGGCCACTCGGTCAGCCGGTCTCCCGGGCACCTGGAGGAAGAGGCGGAGCGGGCCCTGATGACGGAGGCCCTGCTCGGCGCCCTCGCCGAGCTTTCGCCGCAGTATCGGGTCGTCATCGAACTGCGGTTCTTCCGCGACCTTGGCTATCGCGAGATCGCCGAGCGGCTGGCGATTCCCATCGGTACCGTCAAGAGCCGGCTGAACTACGGCCTGAAGGGGCTGGCGCGGATCCTCGAACGCCGCCGCATCGCCGGCGACGTCTGCAGCAACTAGCGCCCGCCGCAGCGCCGCTTCTGCGCTCCACTGCTCTGCTATAATGGGTGGAGACCGTCGTGAAGGGGACACGCCATGAGCAGAGCGGTGGTATTCGCAGCAGGAGAGGTTTACGACATCATGCGCGTGCGCCGCCTGGTGGGGCGGCCGGACCTGGTGATCTGCGCCGACGCCGGACTGCGGCACGCCCGCGCGCTGGGCCTCCGGCCCGACGTGCTGCTGGGCGACTTCGACTCGCTGCCGGCGGATGTGCTGGCCGCCGCCCGCGTGGAGGGCGTGCCCATTCTGCAGGTGCCGGTAGAGAAGGACGAGACCGACACCGAACTGGCCCTCGCGGAGGCCGTGCGCCGGGGGGCCGGTGAGGTGCTGCTGGTGGGCGGCTCCGGCACCCGGCTCGACCACACCGTCTCGAACCTGCTGCTCCTGCCCACCTGCCCGGTGCCCGTTACGATGACGGACGGCAAGAACATCGCCCGCGTGCTGCGGGGTGGGGAGTGGCTCGAGGTTCCGCGTGAGGCCGGTTCCTTCCTATCATTGGTGCCGCTCAGCCCCGCCGTGACGGGCGTGACGGTCACCGGCGTCCACTGGCCCCTCAGCGGTGCGACCCTGCGCTGGGGCGAGTCGCTGGGCGTTTCCAACCGGATCGTGGACCGGTGCGCCCGCGTCAGCGTGGGGGAAGGATACCTGCTCGTGGTTCAGGCATGGGACTAGACAGTTCCGCTCGCTCCGGGCGGAACGGGATGCTGTCGTGCCCGGGAGTCCGCTCCCGGGCCTGTGTTGGCGTGGGGCTATGCACATCAGGCTGTTTGCGTTCGATCTGGATAACACCCTCGTGGACCGGTCCGGGCGGATCTCCGCGTCCAACCGCTGGGCCGTGGAGGCGGCCCGCGCGTCCGGTGCGGAGGTGATCCTCGTCACGGGCCGGTCGTGGCGGTCGACCCTGCCCCTGTACCGGGAGCTGGGGATGACCGGGCCGGCCATCTGCTACCTCGGCGCGCTGGAGGTCGCCGACGGGACGGGACGCGTGAGCTCGCACCGCCCGCTGTCGCCGGAGGCCTGGGAGCGGCTGCGCCGGCTCGCCCTGGACGAGGGGCTGGCGATCACTGCGGCGCTGGCGGTCGCTGGACAGGGCCCATCTCGTGGTGCAGGATTGGCCGGCGCCCCGTTCGCCGTGGACACGGCCCTTGCCACGCGGCGGGCGGACGACTTCAACGGCTGGGAGGACTGGAACCCCTACACGGAGATCGATCCCCTGCTCGGGCGCCTCCCCGGGCCGCCGACCCTGGCGGCGGTGTACGGCGACCGGTCCGTGAGGCGAGTGCTGGAGGCGTTCCCCGCAGGGCTCCCGGACTCGCAGTTCGACCTGAGCGACCGCATTCCGGGCGAGACGGTGCTCCACATCTGGCACGCCGCCGTGGACAAGGGCACCGCCCTGGCCGGCTACTGCCGCCGGCGGAACATCCCGCCGGAGGCGGTGCTGGCCGTGGGCGACAACACCTACGACGTTCCCATGGTCCGCTTCGCCGGCATCGGGGTGGCCGTGCCGGGCAGCCATCCGGCGGCCCTGGAGGCCGCAGACTGGGTGGCGACGCCGGCCGAAGCGGTGGCGCGGGCCCTGCGGCTCGGGGGGTGACGAGGTGCGGGAGAGTACGCCGGCGCACCGGGCCCCGCTGGTTCGAACGGCGCTCCGCTCGCTCCGGCTCGGCTGGGCCGCGCTGCGCCTGCCGGGCCGGCTGCGGCGCGCCCTTCCGCCGGCCGGGCGTGCACTGATGGACTCGCTGGCCGGGGCGGGGCATGAGGTAGCCGTGGTGGGCGGGGCGGTGCGCGACCTGCTCCTGGGCCGCACGCCCAAGGATTGGGACCTGGCCACCAGCGCGTCCCCCGACGAGATCCTGGCGCTCATCCCGGAGGGGAAGCAGATCGGCGTGGCGCGTGAGACCGGCACGGTCCTGGTGCCGCGCGATGGCGTGGTCTATGAGATCACCCCGTACCGCGGGGGCCATCTCGCCGCCGACCTGGCCCTCCGGGATTTCACCATGGACGCCATGGCCTTCGTGCCCGGCCGCGGATTTGTCGACCCGCTGGGGGGCCGCCGGGACCTGGCCGAGGGCCTCCTGCGGGCCTGCGGGCGGCCGGAGGATCGGCTGGCGGAGGACCCCCTGCGCACGCTGCGGGCGGTGCGGCTGGCGGCGGAGTTCCACCTGGAGATCGAGCCCGCCCTGCTGCGTGCGATCCGGGAGGCCGCCCCGCTGCTCTCCCGGGTGGCGCCCGAGCGGATCGGCACCGAGTTCGGCCGCCTGCTGGTGACCGACCGCCCGGCCTGGGGCATGCAGCGTCTGCGGGAACTGAACCTGCTGGAGCAGTTTGCGCCGGAGCTCCTGGAGATGGTGGGGGTGGAGCAGAACCAGTATCACGCCTTCCCGGTGTGGGAGCACGCCCTGATGGCCCTCGCCCTCGTGCC
>Ga0134099_1000645_pt1 | contig 38496 bp, 32 predicted proteins | sample 10_taG_2_FD_105482 | JGI IMG/M metagenome (GOLD analysis project Ga0134099, IMG submission 105482) | Switchgrass degrading microbial communities from high solid loading bioreactors in New Hampshire, USA - 10_41_5_180_A2 metaG | ecosystem: Engineered > Bioreactor > Semi-continuous > Anaerobic >...
AAAGTCCAATTCCCTGCCGCCTCAGCGAAGCAGCTTGATTATCTTAACACGCCGTGCCGCTTTTGTCAACACCTTTTTTTCTTGAACTTTTTACCGGCTTGCATCTGCCGACTAAAGCTCCTGATGTTGTCCGCCGCAGCGACAGCTTTTACATACTAACACATCAGCCTTATATATGTCAAGCGAAAATATTCACTTAAATTTTGCCAAAAAAAATCACCGTCTAATCTTTAGACAGCTTTTTGACCGCGATCACCCTATTGCCTTTTTTATTGTGATAAATCTTGTTGCAGAGATTTTCTACGATTAATATGCCCCGGCCTGTTTCTTTAAAGTCCTGCAGGCTCTCAACATGCTTTAGGTTTTCCCTGCGAATGAGCTCATAATCGTACCCTTGCCCCTGGTCTTCAATTATAAAAAACGCGCTGTCATCTTCCAAAACACCGGCAGTGATCTTCACAAAATAATCCGGACAGCAGCAATTTCCGTGCTTAATTGCATTCAGCAGCAATTCATTCAGAATTACCTTTACATCAAATATTACTTCTTCGTCCAATTCGCCATACACATTTTGAATGCTGCTTATTATATCCGATATGGTTTCCTTGATAGAACCTATATTGCTAGGTATTTTTGCACAATACGTTTTTAAAATAAACAAGACTTTCCCATCCTTATATCAATGAGTAATAATGAGTTGAATTTTTCAGTTGATTCTGGGTTAAGTGCACAGCCGATATTTTGTCGTCAATTATTAATACCAACCAACGTCCTTATTTAAACAACCACAGAAATGACACCCTATATATTATTGCCTTACTACTGTTGCAATATCTTTCTGAAGCGATCCAAGACCTTCCTCTCCAGCCTTGAAACATACATCTGGGAAACTCCCAGCTTGTCTGCAATCTGTTTTTGGGTCTTATTGCCGAAATACCTCATCTTTATAAATTCTCTTTCGGCCTGGTTAAACTTGTCCATGCTTTTCTTAAGGAAATCCCTGTTTTCTATTTTCTCAAAAGTGCTATCCTCCACACCTATAGTCTCATGCAGCTCAAGGTCGTCATCGGAATATACATTCTGGTCCAGAGACTGAATGCTGTATGCATTCCATGACTCAATAGTCTCCAGAACGGTTTCTTCACTGATATTCAGATAGCTCGCTATTTCATCAACCCTGGGTACCCTTTGCATCTCATAATACAATGTTTCTCTGGCTTGATTCACCTTCTGGTATATCTCATATATTCTCCTGGGGATTCTGATAATGGCACCCTTATCCCTGAAAAACCTCTTTATCTCACCTATAATTGTCGGTGTGGCAAAGCTTACGAACTTCACGCCCTTATCCAGGCTGAAACGCTCCACTGCCTTTATAAGGGCAATACATGCCACCTGGTATATGTCTTCATACTCTATGCCTCTGTTTAAAAATTTGCGCGTCAGTATATCAGCCAAGTAGAGGTACTTATCCACTATTTTATTCCTGTTTTCTACAGTGGGGTTGTTTTTATACTCTAAGAATAATACCTCTTCATTGTCCACGTTAGGCTCAGAGTTAATTGTATCAACATTCTGATTGTTAGCTTTCATCATCTAATCGTTCTCCTCAATTGACTTGGACATGGCCAGCAGAAAATCTTTTTCTGAGCAAAATTCCACCTTATCCATCAATGCATTTATTATGGACAAGCTCAATTCATCATTTTTTTCATCAAAGATGCACTTCAGTGATTTATCAGGGCAATCAAAAATTATATCCAGCTCTCCTTTTCCAATCCTGAATGTTATTTTGTAGCTGGATGCCACTTGACTTCCTGTGCTAATCAATTTATTGCATACCTCTGAAACCGCCACCTTAATGTCCTCAATCACTTCGATGTCAAAACCGACTCTATTGGCAACACCTGCTGAAGCAAGCCTGGCTATGCTCACATATTCTGCCTTGAAAGGCAATACCAGTTCAACGTCATCCTTAACCACACTCATTAAATAATGCTGCTCCTTTCAAATCCGTGAGTAGCATATAGGATTCACCTATAGCACATCACTCTATTAAAAATAATTTGTCCAGCCCCGTAATCAGAAATAGTTTGTGAATATTCCCCCTGAGATTTGATATTTTAATATTTCTGTCTTTTTCCCTTGCTTTTTTAAGGGCTCCGACCAAAATACCCAATCCCGTGCTGTCTATATATGTCAAGTCTTTAAAATCCAGCCTGATGTCCGAGTCATTCTGATCAATCAAACTATATAATTTATCTTTCAGCTGCTGAGATGTATATATATCCACTTCACCCGATATTGCAACATCTATCAAGTCGCTGTTCTGTTTTTCCCTGAATATCAGTTCACTTGCCATGTGTTCCCTCCTATAATGATTTAATCACGATATAGATTCGATTATGATAATTGGTATGAGCAATTTAAAATGTTAATATTTTGTATATTACATAATACATGTTATTACATTATATCATATGAGCAGCATAAAAGAAACCGGTCGGATATATAGAAGCAGGAAGGGCAAAACTCCCTTCCTGCTGATTTCATGTACTATTTTATGAAGATTTCCATAACTTTCATTGCCTTTTCACGGTTTTTAGTATTTGCTGCAATTGCTACTATCTTTTCTTCTCCATAAATGGGCATATCTTCAAAAAACTCACTGTTGCTTATATCAATCCCGTATAGATGCCTTTCCCCGGTCTCTTCATTTTCCAGCCAGTAATCCTTTGTAAGTTCTTCGGATATACCATTTTCTTCAGCATAGGCATCCAAAACATCCATTGCTCCTTGCTTTCCATACAGCTCATACTGATTCCTGTCAAAAATTAATACGTCAATCTCGGAAGCAGCCAGCATTGCCATAAACTTCATGCGCATGGTATACTCCATCTCGACATTGGCACTTTCAAGGTCCTGTGTCATTGTCATCACCTGAATTGCCGGTTCTTCGACTTCAGGAACACTGTTTTTTATCTTTTCAGCCAATGCCGTGGTATCTTCAGCATAAAACTCCCCAACCAATGCTACCGTTATGTCTGGCTCCACGGCTGTAACACAACTCCTGATGGAAACTGCCACTACTATCAACGCAATGATTCCAATTAATATATGTTTTTTATAGTAATGAAAAAAGTTATTGACTTTCTTATCATCAAAGCCCATTTTTCTGATCAGGTTGTTGACTTTTTGATGCAAAGGAGATATGGGCTCAGGCTTCATAGCGCTTTTTGACTTATACTCGGTCAGTTCCCTGTAAGCCTCGGTTATTGCATTCCACTCTTTTTCTTCCTCTTCGCTTATATCTCCTGTAGCTCTTTTCGCACGGTATGCTTTAAGCAAAACATCATATCTTTTTTCTATTTCCTCTCTGGTTGCTCCATCCCTTACACCTAGTATTTCGTAATAATTTTTGGCTTCACTCATACCGTATTCCCCCCAACAGAAAAACATCTATAGCAAGATACATGGGCAATCCGTCTCACGCTCGCTTAAATTTATATATAGCACATTTTAAGCTGACAAGTCAATTAATCCCGGGGTTTCATAGTGGGGAACAGCAAAACATCCCTTATGGAGTAGGAATCAGTCAAAAGCATCACCAACCTGTCAATTCCTATACCAAGGCCGCCTGTGGGAGGCATACCATATTCCAGGGCGGTTATGAAATCCTCGTCCATCATATTTGCCTCCTCATCACCGGCTTCTCTCTTCTTTACCTGTTGTATAAATCTTTCCCTCTGGTCTATTGGATCATTCAGTTCGGAATAAGCATTGCCCATCTCGCGGCTGGTGATAAAAATCTCAAATCTTTCAGTCATATCAGGCTTGTCCGGCTTCCTCTTGGTCAGGGGTGATACTTCAACGGGGTAATCATATATGATTGTCGGCTGAACAAGATGCTCTTCCACAAATTCTTCAAACATCAGATTCAGTATTTCCCCTTTGGTAAGATTGCCCTCGACACTCAGGTTTTTCTCCTTGGCAACCCTGCGGGCCTCCTCGTCACTGCTTATCAGTTCAAAATCCACTCCCGTATATTTCTTGACTGCTTCAACCATAGTCATCCGGTTCCACGGAGGTGTCAGGTCTATTTCCTGGCCCTGGTACACAATTTTCGTTGTGCCCAATACTTCCTGGGCAGCTGTAGAGATGATCCCCTCAGCCAATTCCATCATGCCCTTGTAATCGGTGTATGCCTGATAAACTTCCATCATGGTAAATTCAGGGTTATGCTTTACAGACATGCCTTCATTTCTGAACATCCTACCCATTTCATATACCCTTTCGAGGCCTCCCACTATAAGTCTCTTCAAATACAGTTCAGGAGCAATCCTAAGATACATGTCTATGTCAAGGGTATTGTGATGGGTAACAAAAGGCCTTGCGGCAGCTCCTCCAGGTATTGTATTCAAAAGCGGCGTGTCAACTTCCAGGAATCCCCTGTCATCAAGATACTTTCTTATGCTCTTTATGATCTTGCTTCTGGTAATAAATGTTTTTCTGACATCAGGGTTAACAATGAGGTCAACATACCTCTGCCTGTATCTCAAATCCGGATCTTTCAATCCATGCCACTTTTCAGGAAGGGGTTGGAGAGACTTGGCTAAAAGCGTGATTTCTGACACCTTTACTGAAATCTCCCCTTTGTGGGTTCTGAATACTTCCCCTTTAACTCCCACTATATCTCCTATATCAAACTTTTTAAACTGTTCGTACTCTTCTTCCCCAACGCTGTCTATCCTTACGTAAAGCTGTATTTTCCCATATCTGTCCTGTATATCGCAAAAGCTGGCTTTTCCCATACCTCTTTTTGACATCAGTCTGCCTGCCAGAGACACAAATTGGCCTTCCATCTGTTCAAAACTTTCAATTATCTGCTCTGTGTTGGCGGTAACATCATATTTCACAATTTTAAACGGATCTTTACCGTTCTTCTGAAGTTCAACAAGTTTTTGTCTTCTCACTCTCAGTATTTCATTTAGGTCTTGCATTTCCTGATTATTTCCCGTATTCTCAGCCATTCTCTTTCCTCCCGTGTTACTTGAGCATCTTTAACTTTAAAGTCATCGGAAATTATATCGATAACTATATTTAATTCTAACATAAACAAGCTTCAGTTAATGATGTAATTTGCAAGGTATGAGTAGAACTTTCCTGCCTCTGGATTCTGTTACTATAAAACATCGATAACGTCTCTGAATATAAAAAGCTAAAAAGAGGCAGTTATCGATGAAATGTGCAAGATTATGCTTGTTGCGTAAACAGTTTTACTTCACAAGTTCAAATCAAAAATTCAATTTAGATTGTATGGCATAAAAAAATTTCTATTTGGAGATGTCCAGGATTTTAAATTTGATCAACCCTGCCGGTACAGAAACATCTACAATGTCACCCTTTTTCTTTCCTATCAAGGCACGTCCTACAGGAGACTCATTGGATATTTTATACTTTTCCGGATCGGCTTCTGTCGAACCAACAATATAGTACTCAACTTCTTCATTATATTCCAAATCAAGTAATTTGACCTTTGAACCTATACCAACCTGGTCAGTCATTATATCTTCTTCGTCAATAACCTTTGCATTCTTCAGCATGTTTTCCAGCTGTGCAATCCTAGCCTCCATGTATGCCTGCTCATTTTTAGCCTCATCATATTCGGAATTTTCAGATATATCACCAAATGAAAGTGCCTGTTTTATTCTTTCGGCAACCTCTCTTCTTTTAACACCCTTTAAATACTCCAGCTCGTCTTCCAGTTTTTTTAAGCCCTCATAAGTCAATACTATTTCTTTATTGGTCATTTAGAGCCTCTCCTTTACCTAATTATTTTGTGTTGATAATATATGTATTAGCAACACATTTATTCTAAAAACAATATATAACCAATACTTTTCTATATAAAAACATAAACAGCACTGAATTAATAAACAGTGCCTGAAATGAGAAGCAATATTGGGGTTACTGAATTATTTTAAATAATTATAGAATACAAAGTTTATATTGTCAAGAATTAAGCAAAATAAATTCCAGGCTTCCAAAGCGAGAAAACCGGCCTTGTCAATGCTATATTCTGCGTTATGGATTACAGGAATATACCTGACAGATAATTGCTTCCCATTGGCATTTTAGAAAACGAACCATCAATGTTTGAAAGATTGAAATAAAACCATCCTTATCCAGCACTTGCCAAGGGCAGGCAATGGACGGCCAAGGGCCAGACTTGATGATCCGGCAGTCAAGGCACTGGCACACCAAAAACTAATTGGGCACTTTATAGCACTATATCTTTAGGTTCTATCATGCTTCTTCTGCCAAAGAACTCCTTTATGGAACATCCACATTTTACAAATGCATCTGACAACCCTTTGACTGTTGATTTGTCCATGCAGTCTTTGTAAAGGTCATATTGACCCGTCACTTTTTCTTCCAGCCCGGCAATAAAGAGAAGTATGGTTTCAATGAGTTCCGTTTCCCCATATGTTTCCATAAGCACATGATCAATTTTTTGTGACATATCCTTTCCCATCCTTATTTTAATTCCATTCAGTATGACATTCTCGCAGCTGAGTTCATTTATTTCATCTTTCCCATAGTTCAAAATAACGGCCTTTGGGTTTATTCTTGCCCTTGGTGAAATACCGGCCAGATTTCCCAGGTTTATTATCAGATCCACATCTCTCAGGCTTTTTCTCAACTCATTGGTTACCCTCACACTAAGCCCGGTATCCTCATATATTCTGGCCATATCTGCATCGACAGTATCCCTGTCTTCAGCTATGACGGTTATGTATTTGACCATAGGCGACAACAGATCCACTATTTCGCGAAGTTCGGCCCTGTTCTCCCCTTCTATTATGCATATGTCCAGTTCGCTAATCAAAATCCCTTTCTTTTCATATATCTCCTTTAATATATATATCAACAAAGACTTAAAAAGGAGCCTGCCAGTGGTTTCCAACTTTATGCACCCTTTCATCAGCACACCGTCCGGTATACTCCTGGGGAGAAAACACTTTATGTGGTTTTCTCCGGTAAACTGGCTAAAAAATTTGTTCAGCCTGCTTTTATAACGAGAGATTTCATCAACCCTGTAAGGAAGTCCGACAGTATATAATAATAAATCCTCCATAAGTTCGATTTTCCTGACCCAATCCTCCCAGGACGGTTTGATGAAAAGGCTTTTCAGGCATGAAAATGAATGCCTGATAATGTTTTTTCTGCATAACTGCCCATCGCCTTCAGGCTTAAACGTTACCAAAGCAAAGCTTCTCATGGTAATTATCCCCTTTTTATTATAGCTCATTGCATAACACATTGCTCTGCCGGTGCTATCGTAAAGCTATAAGAATATTTATTGGTTTGAACTCGGCCAATTGAAACGGATGATTGCAGAGTAAATCCATCCCATTTGCGGTTAAGGTATCAGTACAACTAATTATGTAATAAAATATTATTTGCATGTTGGGAGAAATATGCCCAGAAGCTAAAAAGGGAGCAGGTTGTTTCCTGCTCCCTTCCGCTGTTCGGTCTGTTATACAGGCCCGCATTAAATTTCAGATTCCCTGTACGGCATATCCATATCGATATGCCTTTTTGACACCCAGCTGAACTATGATATTGCTTTTACAGCCAGTCCGGAGAACGTTCGCTTTCCTTAAGTATTACGTCATGAGCACCGCCTTCCACAATGCTTGTGGCCGATACCAGGGTGATCCTTGCTTTTTGTTGCAACTCCTTGATGGACATGGCACCGCAATTGCACATCGTAGATTTGATCTTGCTGATGGTGGAATCCAGATTGTCCTTTAATTTTCCCGCATAAGGAACATAGGAGTCCACACCTTCCTCAAACTCAAGATTCGTCTTGCCTCCCACATCATATCTCTGCCAGTTGCGGGCCCTGTTTGAGCCTTCGCCCCAGTACTCCTTGACATAATTTCCGCCAATTTTCAGTTTTCTTGTGGGGCTCTCATCAAACCTGGCAAAATATCTTCCCAGCATTATAAAGTCCGCTCCCATGGCCAATGCCAAAACCATATGGTAGTCGTGGACTATTCCTCCGTCTGAACATATTGGAACATAGATTCCGGTTTCCTTAAAATACTCATCCCTTGCCTTTGCCACCTCTATAACCGCAGTAGCCTGGCCTCTTCCGATACCTTTCTGCTCCCTGGTTATACATATGGACCCGCCGCCTATGCCAACCTTGACAAAATCTGCTCCGGCATCAGCCAGATACCTGAATCCGTCACTGTCTACAACATTTCCACCGCCTACTTTTACTTCACCGTTATAGTACTCCTTGATATATCTGATGGTATCGTACTGCCATTCGGTATATCCGTCGGAGGAATCTACACACAAGATATCAGCTCCGGCATCCACCAGGGCAGCCACCCTTTCCTTATAGTCCCTGGTATTGATTCCGGCTCCCACCATAAGCCTTTTGTGGCTGTCCAAAAGCTCGTTCGGGTTTTCCTTATGGCTGTCATAGTCTTTTCTGAAAACCAGGTAGACCAGGTGCCCTCTTTTATCCACTATCGGAAGACAGTTCAGCTTGTGCTCCCATATCATGTCATTGGCCTCACTGAGCGTAATACCCTCCTCGGCATAAATCAGTGAGGAGAGCGGAGTCATGAATTCCTCTATTTTTTGGTCCAGGGAAGCCCTGCTCAAACGGTAATCCCTGCTGGTGACAATTCCCATAAGCTTGCCGGTGGCTGTACCGTCTTCAGTTATGGCAACAGTAGAATGTCCCGTCTTCTCCTTTAGCCTCAAAACATCCCTCAGTGTATCCTGGGGTCTAAGATTGGAATCGCTTACCACAAAACCCGCCTTGTACTTCTTTACTTTTCTCACCATTTCAGCCTGCTGTTCGATCGGTTGGGAAGCATATATAAATGAGATTCCTCCGCACCTGGCCAAAGCTATAGCCATGTTGTGGTCCGATACCGACTGCATTATTGCTGAACATAACGGCAGATTAAGCATCAGCGGTGACTCTTCCCCGTCTCTGAATCTTACTATAGGGGTCCTCAGCGAGATATTATCAGGGGTGCATTCTTTAGTTGTAAGGTTTGGTATTAGTAAGTATTCGCTAAAAGTCCTTGAAGGCTCATTGTAAAAAATCGCCATTTAATTCCTACTCCTTTCTTCAAATTACACGTTTTTACATCATACATTATTTGCATATCGGCTAAAACAAATAACAACCCGGAGAAAAAACGTTTTATTTGATTGCTTGCATACTGTATTTTGTAGAAGATTTTATACTAATGAATCTTCCGTGTCAAATGAAACTTTTCATCCGTATGGAACAGTATAATAATGAAATGTGGATTTGTCACCCGGTGAATTTCATCGAAAGCCACCCTGATTTACTGTAAACACATATATAATCGTTTATACCTCCTAAATCCGGAATGTACGTGTGGAAAATGCCGGCACAGCGAGCCGGGTTATACAGTTAGAATTTATCCCTTATCATTCACTGTATGCATACTCTATGCCGCTGTTTGCTTCCTGCCATTCATTGTAACTCTTATACTCCTCAAGGTTTCTGCTCAAAACCTCCCATATGTCAGGTGTTTCATCTCCCCTTTTCCACGCTGCCACTCCTGCAAGGTTGTACTTTTGGGCCAGGGAAGATTTAAGGTTTATGGATTCTGCGCTCTCAATCCAAATCTTATACTTTGCCCCGTCCTTTTCGAATTCGGCATAGAACTGACCGCTTTCATCATCCCACACTACCTGGGCATCATTTTCCTCAATTATGGCTCTGGCTTTTTCCATTGAAGGGGCTTCCACATGGGTAACTTTTATTGCGCCATTGCTGTCGGTCTCCTCTTTCCATAACCTTGTATAAAAGGGAAGTCCCAATAGCATTTTTTCCCTTGGTATGGACTCAAGGGTTCTGACAAGCTTACTTTCAACCCATTTCAACTGGGCAACCGAACCGGCTTTAGGACTGGTGCTCCAGTGCTGGTCATAGGTCATCACCATCACGTAATCAACGATTTGCCCGATAGCTTCCCTGTCATAACAGAGGGAGTAGTTTTCACTTCCATCGGGCACTCCTATATCCATTGAAACGACAAGACCCTGTTCTTTAAGGAGCGGGGTCAGTTCCCTGACAAACTGGGTCAATGCATCCTTATCTTCTATATTGATATTCTCAAAATCTATGTTGATTCCATCCAGATCATACAGGGCTGCATAGGAAAGCAGCTGACGTATGGCATTGTCCCTTGAATCGGTATTGTTTAAAAAATCTCCCGTCATTTTCACATCATTAAAAGTGTTGCTAAAAAGGGCCCATACCTGATATCCACGTTTATGAGCCCATTCTACATATTTTGCACTTGCCCTGTTTATGAGATCCCCCTCGGCATTGGCAAGCTGAAACCAGGTTGGTGAAATTACGTCCAGCCCTTTCATTTCGCCGATCTGTGTCAGATCCGGAATGCCATTGTACATCATATGCCATACAAGACTTATCTTCCCATTTTGGGGTCTCCAGGCAACATTCCCCGTATATTCCTCCGGAATCCTTGTGACAACGACTTTTTTAACAACCACATGCTTCTTTTGTATATAACCGACTATCCCCTCTTCAGTCCTGACCTTATACCATTTTTCATACTCTTCAAATATCCTGAGTTTAGGTACGTCTTCACTTTCCATATCTTCATTAAGACGCTTCAAAATCGGAGATTTCACAGAACGGTCTTTACGGACTACGGCATCTTCGTCTATAGGTTCAGCTATTTGCTGTACGCTGCTTTTAAAGTCGATGGTGACAACATTGCTCTCCTTGATATAGTTAACCTCTATGCCATAAAAATCACTCAGAAATTCAATAGGCACATATACCTTATCGTCCGCAATTGTCACCGGTATGTTCAGTTCTACAGGCTCATTGTTCACGTAAGCGCTCAAACTGTCCGTTTTCATTCTGATAACCCTGTCCTTTGTAGTTATCGTAACTTTTTGCAAGGCTTCATCCCAATAAATATAAGGGTCAATATACTGCTTTATTGTCTCCAGGGAAAGACAAACCTCTCCATCAATTATTTTCGGTTCATCTTTCAGCACCTCGCTTTCCAGGACCAGGTACAACCTGCTCTCTTCAAATGCGGGCACCACGTTCTGGTTGGGTTTAAAAAAGTAGATATACCCTCCTATGAAAATTGAAATAACGAGCAATGTAAATAATATAAGCACCCTGTTTTTCTTCAAACCTCGAACCCCCGTAAATATGTTTTCTGCCTGTATACCTTGATCGTTCTGCTTATATATGACTTTCTTTGCGGCGATCTTGTTCCTTTTTATAAAACTATGATTCAATTATACTATCAATCACCCCATAAAGCCATGCAAAATATTAAAACCGCAAATCAGCCTTTTTAAAGTGTTCTTGTCCCTTCATGCATTATAAAAGCGAAAAGACCCTGACTGAGTTCTTTTCGCTTTCCATGACCTTGCCTCGCAATTTTCAAATCAACGATACGATTAAATAAAAACTTTCCTCGGAATAAATGTCTTAAAAGAATTGAGCATTTTTTCACTGGGTTCAAAGAAAATTATCGTTCTTTCTCCCTTGTAGTTGAGAGTTGCAAAATATATATCCGGAGACTTCATAGAGCTCACCAGCTCCAAACGGTTCTTTATGTTCCTGGCCTCATGGTCATATTTATCGCTGTTTAGTCTTGCCACCACATCAAACTCTTTGCAGTTTGCACTGAAAATTCTCTTCCTTTTCCTTTTTGACACTATCTTATCCACATCCAGATCGCCATTGGTAACAATATATTCATATTCAACATCCCGTGATGTAATTAAATAATACATAAGATATATGATACCTGCATTTATAACAAGCCACAGCGAACCTATGTAGGGAATAATAGGCACAAACAGCATTATAACAAACCCTGCAAGAATTATACCTACAGTTATTAAATGATCCTTTGCATCCTTTTTTCTTTTCACAATCTTTTCCATAAAAACATCCATGCTGAAATCCTCCCTGCTTATTCATCTCTTTGCTAAATTAAATTGTATCATACCATAATTGTATAAACAACTGAAAAAGGTATAAAAAAAGGCCTATGAGTTTCATAGACCTTTCCTTATATTTTCATCTGGTTCCTTATTTTTATCTATTAATACATTCCGCCCATTCCGCCTGGTGCTCCTCCTGGAGCTGCCGGTTCTTTCTCAGGTATATCGGCAACCAGACTTTCAGTGGTTAATACCATGGCAGCTATGGAAGCAGCATTCTGCAGTGCTGACCTTGTTACCTTAGCCGGGTCAACTATACCTGCTTCAATCATGTCAACATATTTTTCAGCCAATGCGTCAAAACCAATTCCGGGTTTGCTTTCTTTAACCTTCTCAACAATAACTGAACCTTCCAGTCCGGCGTTGATTGCTATTTGTCTTACAGGCTCTTCCAATGCCTTTACTACTATCTGTACACCGGTTCTCTCATCCCCGGATGTAGTTTCAAGCAGCTTCTCCACCTTGGGTATTGCATTAACCAGAGCTGTTCCGCCACCAGGAACTATACCCTCTTCAACTGCAGCTTTTGTTGCAGCGAGAGCGTCTTCTATTCTCAATTTCTTTTCTTTCATTTCAGTTTCAGTTGCAGCTCCAACCTGGATTACAGCAACGCCACCGGACAGCTTGGCCAGTCTTTCCTGGAGTTTCTCTCTGTCGAAATCGGAGGTGGTTTCTTCTATCTGAGCTTTTATAGCGTTGATTCTCTTCTTGATTGCTTCCTGGCTTCCTGCGCCATCAACTATTATTGTGTTTTCCTTCTGAACCTTAACCTGTCTTGCTCTACCCAGCTGGCTCAGCTTGGTTTCTTTCAGATCCAGGCCCAGTTCCTCACTGATGACCTGACCTCCTGTGAGTATTGCTATGTCTTCCAGCATAGCTTTTCTTCTGTCACCAAATCCAGGAGCCTTGACAGCCACGCAGGAGAATGTACCTCTCAGTTTGTTAAGTACAAGAGTTGACAGAGCTTCGCCTTCAACATCTTCAGCTATTATGACAAGTTTCTTGCCCTGTTGTACAATTTGCTCAAGCAATGGCAACAGGTCCTGAATATTGCTCAGCTTCTTGTCGGTGATAAGTATATATGGATCATCAAGAACAGCTTCCATCTTTTCAGTATCGGTTACCATGTAGGCAGATATATATCCTCTGTCAAACTGCATACCCTCTACGATTTCGAGGTTGGTTCCCATTGTTTTCGATTCCTCAACGGTGATAACCCCATCATTGGTAACCTTCTCCATGGCATCTGCTATGAGGTTGCCTATAACTTCATCGTTTGCTGATATGGAAGCTACTCTTGCTATATCTTCCTTGCCCTTTACCTTGCGGCTGACTTCCTTTATACCTTCAACAGCGGCGTCAACTGCGGCTTGTATGCCTTTTTTGAGTATCATTGGATTAGCCCCTGCAGCTACATTCTTCAAACCTTCCCTTATAATAGCCTGAGCGAGCAGGGTAGCTGTAGTCGTTCCGTCACCTGCCACATCGTTGGTTTTGGTAGCGACTTCCTTTACCAGTTGCGCACCCATGTTTTCAAACTCGTCTTCCAGCTCAATTTCCTTTGCTATGGTAACACCGTCATTGGTAATCAGGGGTGAACCAAATTTCTTGTCGAGAACTACATTTCTTCCTTTGGGACCCAGTGTAATTTTTACTGTATCAGCCAGTTGGTTAACGCCTCTTTCCAGCGCACGCCTGGCGTCTTCGCCGAATTTTATTTGTTTTGCCATGTTTTATTACCCTCCTTGATAACTCCTTTTGCTTACACATGATAATATATTTAATACATGAAACTATAGTGCTTTAAGTACTGCCTTGTTTTAGGCTCCTATTTCCAGGCTTAATTATTCAACTATCGCCAATATGTCACTTTGCTTGAGTATTGTATACTCCTGTCCGTCAAATTTTACTTCGGTACCTGCATATTTGCTTACAATGACCTTGTCTCCTACTTTTACTTCCATTTTTACTTCTTTCCCGTCAACAGCTCCACCGGGTCCAACTGCAATTACTTCAGCCACCTGTGGCTTTTCTTTTGCTGAACCGGGTAGAACGATACCGCTCTTTGTTGTTTCTTCACTTTCCAGCATCTTGATTACGACTCTTTCACCTAAGGGTTTTATTTTCATAAAAAAATACCTCCTTTTAGCCTTATAGTTGTTAGCACTCACTCCCATTGAGTGCTAATCACATAAATAATATTATATTCTAACCGTTTTTTAATCAAATATGCGTTTTTTGTAAATAATATTGTTTTTTGATGATTTTGCCGTTTTTCCTGCTAAATTTGAACAATTTCTCTGTTTTTCTCAATATTAACATGTCGTTATGGATGAATCAGGATTTTTTAAATGCATTGTTAATATCATGCAAAAAAGGTGACAGCATCACCCTCTCATCCCTTTATGGAACACTGGATTCATCAAGAATAGCACAACCTGTATAAAGGGGGCTTTTCAACCCAAGAGATTCCATCATACCCCAAAGAATATATCAAAACTCTTCAACCGTCTGGTTATTGATGCGGGAGACACGTTGTACTTTTTTGCCAGACTGTTTTTTGACACCCTGATCAAATTCAGACTGCAATAAATATACTCCAGTGCAGCAGCCCAGACTTCTTTCTTTCTGATTACCGGAACTTCTCCCGGATTAATTTTTCTTACATAATCCATCCATATATTCCTCAGTTCCTTTTCATAACCTGACCGGTATATATATTCCTTGTTATTCACAGCGCATTCAATCACACTATCCAGTTCCATTTTCCACAACGTGTTTTTCTGAGCTACCTCTCCGGATATTTTCCTTATGCAGTTGCACAGCCTTTTGGCATCCACCGTGTCCGTACCCTTGCACAGGTTCCTATACATCTCCGTAAGTTCCTGAAATTGCGACTTGTAATCCACATTCAGACCCGTCAGCAAATTTATCTGTTCTTTTACCTGCTCGGTATTTCTCCCATAGGAGTATAATACAGCCAGGTTGCACAGGGAAAACATATTCTCAGGCTGAAGTATGAGAACGCTTTTTTCCAGGCTTATTGCTCTTTTCAAATCTCCGGACAAAAAACAGGCAACCGCCAAATCATTCCTTGCTTCCACTGCACGAGGCTCTTCTTCCAAAGCTTCTTCAAGCTTTGCCGTGGCCTCATCAAACCTCATCTCGGCCAGAAGCTTTTTCCCCTCCTGCAAAAGCTTGGTCGGGCTTTTCCTTTTTCGTTTTCTATAGGGAAAATTTTCGTAAAATTTTATATAGTATAGGATATCATATGCTTCTTCTGTAAACATGCCATACGGATCATAGGTAACGTACTTTTCAAAATACTCTCCTGCTTTCTTTAAATTGTTGGAGTCAAAATAGTTGCATCCTATGGCAAAATAACATTCCGTCAATGTGGGATCGATATCTCTCAGTATTCTGACAAGTATCGCATTGGATTTATCGGTTTCCCTAAGTTCAGCATATATCGTTGCCAGATTAAACAGATAGTCGGACTTGAAAGGTTCTATTTGAACAGCTCTATTGAGTAACTTCAGAGCCTTGTCATACTGCTTCCTGTCAGCATATTTCAGTCCTGCCTTAAAAAACAGCTCCGCGCTTCTTTCATATGATATCACTTTTTCTTTCTCCAAATTATCACCTACTAACATAATCCAGTTCAAGCCATTGCCTGCACCGGAAATAAATAAAGCAAAAGCATTACCTTCTGCTCTTTAGCTCTTCATATATGTCATCCAGCTTTATATCCCTTTCTACCAACAGAACACAAAGATGGTACAGCAAGTCTGCGATCTCGCCCCTGATCTCCTTTTGACTTTTGTTTTTGGATGCAATTATTACTTCTGCAGCTTCCTCCCCGACCTTTTTCAATATCTTGTCCAGCCCTTTTTCAAAAAGATAGTTGGTATATGAGCCTTCTTTCGGGTGAATCCTTCTGTCTGCTACTGTATCATAAACTTCCTGAAGTATTTGGGATAAATCTTCAGCTTTCTCTGTATGGCCATTCCTCCGGTTTCCGGAATCCGCCTTCCTTAAGACCTGTAAGTCTTCCTCAGCTTTATCCTCCGTCTTGTTTCCGCCCTGAGCATCCTCCAAATTAAACTTTCTGTAAAAGCAGGAACGATGCCCGGTATGGCAGGCCGCTCCGGTCTGCTCAACCTTTACCAGCAAAGTGTCTCCGTCGCAGTCATAGCTTATGGATTTGATCTTCTGAAAATGGCCTGAAGTCTCGCCTTTCAGCCAGAGCTTGTTTCTGCTCCTGCTCCAATAATGAACCATACCGGTTTCCAATGACTTTTCGACAGCCTCCCTGTTCATATATGCCACCATCAGGACTTCATCGGTTCTGTTGTCCTGGGTTACTACCGGTATCAATCCTTTATCGTCAAATTTCAATACATCAAAGATGTTATTATCCATCATGCCTCCTGCAATCAGTTGTTGTTTTATTTCTTGCTACTTTCTTACTATTATAATATATATAATATAACCAAACGCTTTCAATGAGCAAATTCATATTCTAATATCCAATCCTTTTTCTTTCAGATAAGCTTTCAGCGCAGGAATCTCCAGCTCTCTGAAATGGAAAAGAGAAGCCGCCAGAGCCGCATCGGCTTTGCCTTTTGTCAAAACCTCGTAAAAATGCTCCATATTGCCTGCACCACCTGAAGCTATTACAGGTATCCCGACATTTTCAGAAATTATGCGGGTCAGTTCTATGTCATATCCGTTCTTTGTACCGTCACAGTCCATGCTGGTAAGCAGAATCTCCCCGGCACCCAGCCGCTCCACTTCCACAGCCCATGCAACAGCGTCTTTTCCGGTATTGATCCTGCCTCCGTTTATGTATACTTCCCAACCGGTGTTGTCCTGTTCCCTTTTGGCATCAATTGCCACCACCACACACTGGCTCCCAAAGCGCCATGCCGCTTCGGCCACCAGTTCGGGCCGCTTTACTGCAGCCGAATTTACGGATATCTTATCCGCCCCGGCTTTGAGTATTTCCCGAATATCATCCACTTCCCTGATTCCACCGCCTACGGTGAATGGAATAAATACCTGTTCTGCAACCCTTTCCACTACATCCAGCATTATATTCCTTGCATCGCTGGTTGCGGTTATATCGAGAAAAACCAGTTCATCAGCCCCGGCCTTATCATAAACCGCCGCTATTTCCACAGGATCTCCTGCATCCCTTATGTTTACGAAATTCACACCTTTGACGACCCTGCCTGCATGTACATCAAGGCAGGGGATAATCCTCTTGGTAAGCATAGGCAAATCTCCCGTCCATAAAGTTATGTAATCAGTTTATACAGGCTGTGCATATAAGTCAAGCAGCTCATATTTCAAGTTGCATGTTTTTAAATTACTATCTGAAGTAGGAACTTGTGTACATATAATATAAACATAAAGCAATACAATGTTTATTTTGCAGCTTCCAACGCTTCTTTCAAATCTATGTCACCGGTGTATAATGCTTTGCCGATTATGACTCCTGCAACACCGATGTCTTTCAGTCTCTTGATATCATCGATGCTTCTTACGCCACCCGAAGCGATGATGTCCACTCCGACCTCTCTCACCATTTCCTCCATGGCTTTGAAATTCGGCCCGCTTAGCATTCCGTCCTTGGAAATGTCAGTGTATATGATGGTTTTTGCACCCAGTTCCTCCATTTTCTTTGCAAAACCAATAGCAGTGAAACTGCTGGTCTTTGCCCAGCCTTCTATAGCCACCATCCCATCCCTTGCATCAATGCTTATGGCTATGCTGTTTTCAAAATTATGCAAAGCCAGCTTTACCAGTTTGGGATCCTTGACTGCCGATGTTCCCAAAATTATGCGTTCAATACCCTTGCAAAGCACAATCTCTATGGTTTCAATAGTTCTTATGCCACCGCCCACCTGGACGGGTATGCCAAGGTTTACCGCCATCTCACTTATGACTGCAATATTCTGCGGCTCGCCATACCTTGCGCCATCCAAATCCACCACATGCAGGTACTGTGCTCCAAGCCGCTCCCATTTCAAGGCCATCTCCACCGGATTGTCGGAATAAACGGTAACATCGTTGAACTTCCCCTGGGCAAGCCTTACACATTTTCCGTCCTTAATATCTATAGCCGGATAGATTATCATATTTCTTCCTCCCGTAAACATGGATCATTTATTGTCATTTATCATTTTAAAGAAAAGCCTTTATCAAATTTATGTCAATGACAGACTGTCTTCTCTCAGCAATTGCTTTATTTATACCCTTATGCCTGCCATTTTCACGAAATTTCTCAGCATGGCAATCCCTACTTCACCGCTTTTTTCAGGATGAAACTGCACTGCAAATATTTTATCCTTCCCTATGGCAACATCAAAATCTATCCCATAATTTGCAGTTGCCACTATAATATCCCTGTCTTCCGAATCCAGATAATAGGAGTGCACAAAATATACAAATGGGTTTTCAGGCAAATTTTCGAACAATGCGCAGTTTTTCTCCAGTTTCAGCATATTCCAGCCCATATGTGGCACTTTTAGTCCCATATCAGTAGGCAGTTGCTTTATTGCTCCCTTAAATATGCCCAGGCCTTCAACCCTTTCCCCGCCTTCTTCGCTATATTCAAACAGCAACTGCATACCCAGGCATATTCCCAAAAAGGGAACATCATTTTTTACAACCTCTTTTACCACATCAATCATACCGGCTTTGTTCAGGCTTTCCATGGCATCTGCAAAAGCACCTACTCCCGGTAAAACTACAGCATCTGACTGAATTATTGTTTGCCTATCGCTGGTTATGACTGTATCGCATCCTATAAACCCAAAAGCTTTTTCAACACTTCCCAGGTTTCCAACCCCATAATCTATGATTGCAATCAAGCCCAAAATCATCTCCTGCCCAGTTTCATCAATATTCACAGGTTTCCCAAATCCATTGTTCCGACCCGGTCTTCAGAATTTTTCACATTTCGGTCGGTATTATCATGCATATCTTTTGTTTAAGCATGATCTTCAGAGTTTTACATTTCACTCAGCTTTATTATTTGCTTGTGCTTATTCTTTGCTTTAATACAGCTGATCAGACAAGCTTTTTACCGGTAATGCGTTCATAGGCTTCCAGATATTTCTTCCTCGTCTTTTCCACCACATGGTCCGGCAGTACCGGGGCTGGTGGGTTCTTATCCCATGCTATGCTTTCCAGATAATCCCTGAGATACTGCTTGTCAAAGCTCTTTTGGGGTCTTCCCGGTTCATACTCATCCATCGCCCAGAATCTTGACGAATCCGGAGTAAATATCTCATCGGCCACCACCAGTTTACCGTCCAGTATGCCAAATTCAAACTTGGTGTCGGCCAGTATCAATCCTCTGCCTTCCGCATGCCTGCTTGCCTTGTTATAAAGCTTCAGGCTGTAGTCCCTCAGCCGGTTCGCCAGGTCGCTGCCTATAATGTCAACCAGTTGCTCAAAGGTAACATTCTGGTCATGGCCTTCCTGTGCCTTGGTCGATGGTGTGAATATAGGCTCCGGCAGCCTGTCTGCCTGCTTCATGCCCTCCGGAAGCTTAATTCCGCAAATGCTTCCGGTTTTATTATATTCTTTCAGCCCTGAACCTTCGAGGTAACCCCTGACGATGCATTCCACCGGGATCATGTCCACTTTCTTGACAAGCATGGATCTTCCCTGCAATTCATCCTTAAACTGTGAAAGTTCTTCCGGGTACATGCTCACATCGGTGGTTACCATGTGGTTGCCGATGACGTCGGATGTATAATTAAACCAGAATTCCGAAATGCTGTTGAGTACCCGTCCTTTGTCCGGTATCAGGTTTGGAAACACAACATCAAAAGCGGATATCCGGTCTGTAACCACTATAAGCAGTCTATCTCCGAGGTCGTAGACATCTCTTACCTTTCCTCTTATAAATACGGGACGTTTTATAAAACTCGTATCACCTATCAGCATGAACTTGACTCCTTCCTTTTTTCAATGGTTCTCCTGTGTTTATATAAAATCTCCATTGCCAGGTCTTCCTGACTTGCTGATGATATTCCTATTCACCTAAAGCAGCGTTCCTTTGGTGGACATTACGCCTTCCACCCTGTCATCAAGCCTGCTGGCCTCATCCAGAGCTCTGCCGAACGCCTTGAAAATCGCTTCTATTATATGATGGTTGTTGCTTCCGTAAAAAACTCTGATGTGCAAATTCATACCTGCATTAAAGGCGACAGCCCTGAAAAATTCCTCCACCAGCTCGGTATCCATGCCACCCACCCTGTCCTGGGTGAATTCTGCATCAAACACGAGAAAAGGTCTCCCTCCAAGGTCAATGGCAACCATCGCCAGAGTCTCATCCATGGGGACAAGGGAATGGCCATATCTTTTTATTGACTTTTTATCACCCAAAGCAGTACGTATAGCGCTCCCCAGCACAATCCCTATGTCCTCAACGGTGTGATGAGCATCGACATCAAGATCTCCCCTGGCTTCAACAGTAAGATTGAAAAGGCCATGCTTTGCAAATAAATTGAGCATGTGATCAAGGAAACCTATCCCCGATTCAACAGCGGACAGCCCCATGCCGTCCAGCTCCAGGCTAAGCTTTATATCCGTTTCAGTGGTTTTTCTAGACATTTCAGCTTTTCTGTTCATTTTATCCTCCGCACCAATCAAATTTATTATAACAGATGCATATCCACCTGTTCCATAAATTATTCAAAATTTGCCGGGCATATATGATTTAATTTGTTTGTGCCGGCTAACCTACTATGTCTTCCAGCACCTTTATCAACTGCTCCATCTCAGGGTCCGTACCTATGGTAATCCTGAGATAATTGTCAATCCTTGGCCTGTTGAAGTACCTTACCAGGATTCCCTCTTCCCGCAGGCTTTTAAACAGGTACTCAGCCCTCATGGACTTATGGCTGGCAAAAACAAAATTGGCCAGGGAGTCTGTAACCTTAAATCCCAGCTTTTCAAGCTCCGGACCCACCCATTCCCTTGTCCGGATGATCTTGTCCCTGGTCTTTTCATAGTATTCCGTATCTCTGATGGCTTCCTCTGCTCCCATGAGTGCAGCACGGTCAAGGGTATAGGAATTGAAGGAATTTTTTACCCTTTCCAGCCCTGCAATCAAATCAGCATGCCCCAGGGCAAAGCCTACACGAAGCCCGGCAAGGGAATGGGATTTGGACAATGTTCTGATTACAAGGATGTTGGGATATTTATCTATAAGCTTCACAGCCGACCGGCCTCCGAAATCAACATATGCCTCATCTATGACCACAACCCTTTCGGCATTGTATTGTACGATCTCCTCTACAAAAGGCAGGTCCATAAATTTCCCCGTAGGAGCATTGGGATTGGCGAAAATAATGCCTCCGTTATCCTGCAAAAACTTCCCTGCAGAAATATTGAAATCGTCATCCAACGGAACGGTTTTGTAGTCTATGTTGTAAAGCATGCAATACACCGGGTAAAAGGTGTAGGTGATGTCAGGAAAAAGTATGGGATTTCCCGGATTGAAAAAGGCAGCAAAAGAAAATGCCAGAACTTCATCCGAACCGTTTCCTACAAAAACCTGTTCCCTTTTCAGGCCAAAATGCTCGGCAATCACGGATTTCAACCGGCTGCAATCCGGATCAGGATATAGTCTCATGCTTTCATCCGCTGCCCGTTTTATGGCCTCAATTGCTCTGGGTGAAGGCGGATAGGGGTTTTCATTGGTATTGAGTTTGATATATTTCCGATCCCTGGGTTGTTCGCCGGGAGTATAAGGTTCCAGTCTTTTTACAACATCGCTCCAGTACTTGCTCATATCCTTCACCCCTCGCCAAATCTTACCCTTATGGCGTTGGCATGGGCCGTAAGGCCTTCTGCTTCCGCAAACAGGATTATATCATTCTTTACTTCCCTGAGGGCCTTTTCCGTATAGTGTATTATGCTTGACTTCTTGACAAAGTCACCTACATTCAAGGGAGAGAAAAAGCGTGCCGTTCCATTGGTGGGAAGCACATGATTCGGTCCTGCGAAATAATCTCCCAGGGGCTCGGATGCATAACTCCCAAGAAATATCGCCCCTGCGTTTTTGACCAGGCCCATAAGGCCAAAGGGCTCTTTAACGCAGAGTTCAAGATGTTCCGGTGCAATGCGGTTTATGACTCCGATCGCTTCTTCCATGCTTTCTGTTATGATGATCGCTCCGTAATTCTCAAGGGATTCTGCAATCACATCCTTCCTGGAAAGCCGGGAAGCTTGCTTTTCCAGCTCTTCTTTCACCTTTTCGGCCAGCTTTTCAGAAGTTGTCACCAAAATGGCCGATGCCATAGGGTCATGCTCTGCCTGAGATAACATGTCGGCAGCCACAAAGGCAGGATTTGCAGTGTCATCCGCCACAACTGCTATCTCGCTGGGTCCGGCCACCGCATCGATATCACAGTATCCATATACCATTCTTTTGGCCGTGGCCACATATATATTCCCAGGGCCCACGATCTTATCCACCCTGGGGATGCTCTCGGTGCCAAAAGCCAGCGCTGCCACCGCCTGTGCTCCTCCGACCCGGTATATCTCATCCACACCGGCTTCCCTGGCTGCCACAAGAACTGCCGGGTTAATACCATCCTTCTTTGGAGGAGTTACCATGACAACCTTCTCGACCCCGGCTACTTTCGCCGGTACGACATTCATCAGGACTGAGGAGGGATATGCAGCAGTTCCTCCGGGTACATATACTCCTACGGTCTCCAGAGGCCTATATAACTGTCCCAAAATCACTCCGTCCTTTTCCGCGGAAAACCAGGAATTTTCCTTCTGCTTCCGGTGAAAGTCCCGGATGTTTTGCTTTGCTTTTCCTATGACATCCACCAGTTTTTTGTCAACCCTGTCATAAGCTTCTTCGATTTCTTTTTCCGTAACCCTTATGTTTTCGATGGAAATCTCGACCCCGTCAAACCGGGCCGCGTATTCCATCAGGGCTCTGTCGCCTTTCTTTCTGACGTTTTCGATTATCTCACCGACAGTCCCCATAATGTTTCCGTCTTCCATGCCGCTCCTGTCCAGCAGCCTTTGAAATATCTCATCCTGCTTGTTGGTACGTATGTCAATCATCTTTATCAAGGCTGAACCCTCCCCCTGTCCAGTTGTTTCCTTATTCCGTCTATAATCCTGTTTATCCTTTCGCTTTCCATCTTCATGCTTACTCTATTTACCACCATCCGGGCACTTATATCAGCAATTGTGTCCAAAACCACCAGTCCGTTTTCTCTCAATGTACGACCACTCTCCACAATGTCCACTATCATCTCTGCAAGACCTACAAGCGGAGCCAGTTCCACCGAGCCGTTCAATTTTATTACTTCGATGGATTCGCGCCTTCTGTGTTCAAAATACTCCCTGGCTATCCTGGGGTATTTGGTTGCCACCCTTTTGTTGGTCAATCGGTCCAGTTTTCCCTGCAAATCAGGCGGTCCTGCCACTACCATTTTGCATGCGCCGAACCCAAGGTTCAGCACCTCATACAGGTCTCTCCTTTCCTCCAGCAGGGTATCTTTTCCTACTATGCCTATATCAGCCGCTCCATAGTCCACATAAGTGGGAACGTCACTGGGCTTTACCAGGAAAAAGCGTATCTTGTTTTCCTCATCCGTCAGTATCAGCTTCCTTGATGCGTTCCTGAGTTCTGAGCAATTGATCCCTATGTTCTCGAGCAATTCTATGCTGAGTTCGGTAAGCCTGCCTTTCGACATTGCTATGGACAAATACCTCATCATAAACACTCCCGTATATATTCTCCTAGTCCTTTATAATTTCGCTTATGCTGGTTTTCACAACCTCATGGGTCTCAAGGTTATGTACCTGGATGTTTTCTTCATCCAGTATGTAAATGATTCCTCCAATGCCTTTGCTTGCCGCATATTGCTTAACAGCGTCAATCCCGTAGCCGGTTATATCCATTTCAACGGTCAGTCCCTGCTTCCTGAGCTCCTTGCAAATCCTAAAAGCAGTGCTTCTGCCCTCTTTATTGCAACAAACCAGGCTGTCCACCACCGGTTTCTCCAATTCGATTTTTTGTCTTTCCAGAGCCGTCATTACCATGTTGATACCCATGGAAAAACCCGTCGCAGGGCATTTCCTGCCGAACTGCTCCACCAGATTGTCATACCTGCCGCCGCTTACCACGGGAAAACCCACCCCATAGGTAAATCCCCTGAAGATTATGCCTGTATAATAGTCCAGGCTCTGAAGCATGCCCAGGTCCACCGATATATACCTGCCCAGTCCGTAAGCCTCCAGGATTTCTATGACTTCCCTCAAGTTTGAAAGCGCTCTTAAAGAGCGTTCATTGACTGTCACTTTCTCCACTTTTTCTATCACGTCTATGGAACCAAACAAACTTGGCAGATTTAAGATCAACCCTTTCAGATCATCCCGCATGCTGTGGTTTCGGACCAGTTCTTCAATGGCCAGATAGTCTTTCCGGTCAATCAGTACCCTGAGCTGCTCGCTGTCCTGCGGTGACAGTCCGGTTTCCTCCATAAGTCCTTTAAAAAACTCCACCTGGCCTATGTCCAGTTGGAAATTTTCAACTCCTGCCGCCTGCATGGCACTGATTGCCGTCGCAATAACCTCCGCGTCCGATTCGGGGGCGGCGGATCCCATTATCTCAACCCCCGCCTGGGTAAACTCCTTTTGCTTTCCTCCACCCAGCTCATTATACCGGTAAGTCTTGTCTATATAAAAAAACCTTAAAGGCTGATCCAAATCCTTATATTTTGTAGCTGTAACCCTTGCGACAGGTATGGTGATGTCAGGACGCAAGACCAGAATCCTGCCTTGCTGATCAAAGAACTTGAACATCACCTCCTGAGGGATTTGGTCCTGATCGGAACAAAATACGTCATAAAATTCTATAGAAGGGGTTTCAATCTCAAAATAACCATAACTTCTGAAGAGTTTCCGGATCTTTTCCTCAAGATTTCTTTTTATGTAGCATTCTTCAAAAAGTATATCCTGAACCCCTTCAGGAGTGTATATCTTCCATTTGGACAATATCGGCACCTCACTTTAACGCTTTATCACTTTACTATTCTAAATTATTAAATTGCAGGTTTATCAACATTATAAGGGTTTGATTTCCATTTGTCAACATCCAGGCATCATACCAAAAAAGGGCGGTCTCTTGTACTTATCCTATAACAGTTTTACACCGGGCAGCATACCCTGTGTTTATTTTTGGACTTGTTTTTCAGCCAACTGTATTTTTACAATTTTATCACCGTTTTCATCCATTGGCATATAAACTGTTCATGACGGATATCCCCTGTAAAAACACAAGTGGAATGCTTTGTATACAGGCATTCCACTTGCTTTCACGCCCAATCGTTTTATGTAAATGGTAAATCAGCTGCATATGATTGTGCATGTTTATCTGATACATATGATTGCATATGCTTGTCCCTTTTATAAATAAAACCATACTCTCATGTTCTCCGGTGCTAATCCTGACCCAAACCTGTAAGCACTGAATTAAAGGAATCAACAATACATTTGGAGCCATTCCAGTTATCACATATCCTGCAGGATACACCCTCAGTGTAATCCACAAACTTCTTCCCTCCGGAACGGACAGACTTGAAAAACTTACATGACTGCCCGGCAAGGATCATTTGCTCCTCACTGGCATAATTGCTCATAAATGCCTTTCCCTCCTCTGACATACAGACAATGCCCTGATACCCCTGATTTGAATATCGCTCAATGCCGGAAGACACCTTTCCCGTGCCATCCGCCATCACGGATTTACAACATGACGGTCACAAGTTATTATCTGTATATTAAACGGAGATTATACCTCATGGCTCATCACAGCTTTACCAGGTTGGCATATGCTGCCATGAGCCTCTTCATTCCCGCCTTTTCAAAGAAAATTTCAAGCTTGTAGTCATCGTTATCCTTTTCCATTTTTGTTATTATACCGTTTCCAAACTTTTTATGCACCACTTTGTCTCCCACATTAAAACCTATATCCGCACGTTTTTGCCCGGCGGAAAGCGTCGGAACGTGGCTTAAGCTTTTTGTGCCCACCGGGCCGGAAACCGCTCTGTATTGGTATTGATCGCCCGGCAATCTTCCACCGGTAACAGCTTTTCTTCTTGTTTGATTTACATCATTGATCAAATCCTCCGGAATTTCCCGCAAAAACATTGAAACCTTATTGTATGTGGTATTTCCAAACAGTGTCCTTGATTGGGTGCAGGTCATGTACAGCCTTTCCTTTGCCCTGGTTATTCCCACATAGCAAAGCCGCCTTTCTTCTTCCAACTCTGTCTCATCCGTCATGGAACGGTATCCGGGAAATATGCCTTCCTCCATTCCAACCAGGAATACCACCGGAAACTCAAGACCTTTTGCGCTGTGTATAGTCATGAGCACAACTGCGTCATTTTCCTCTTCAAGATTATCAATATCCGAAACAAGGGACACCTGGGCAAGAAAATCCTCCAGCCCTTGCTGCTCTTCGCTCATCGATTCGAATTCCAGGGCAACTGAAATGAATTCCTTTATATTCTCTATCCTCGTCTGGGATTCCACAGTGTTTTCTTCCTCCAGTTCTTTAAGGATTCCCGACTGATCGATTATCTCCTTTATAAGCTCGGAAACTTTCATGGTTTCTTTGTAAACCCTGAATTTTGATATCATGGCAACAAAGGCCTCCAGTTTGGATGCTGCCCTTTGCAGCTGAGGAATATCGGAAGCAGATGATATTACGCTGAATATGCTGACATTTCTCTGATTTGCTATAGCTTCAGCATTTTCTACCGTTGTGTTGCCTATACCCCTTTTGGGTACATTTATGATCCTCTTCAGGCTGATATTATCGGCAGGGTTCTGCACAACCCTGAGGTACGCCAGGATGTCCTTTATTTCTTTTCTGTCGTAGAATTTCAGCCCACCCACAATCTTGTAAGGAACGCTTTCCCGCATGAGCATTTCTTCCAGCACACGGGATTGGGCATTTATCCTGTACAACACTGCAAAATCCCTATACTTTCTCTCCCCGGAAGATACCTGCCTCTTTATTTCACCGGCGACAAACATGGCTTCCTCATGCTCAGTGGCACATTGGCAATATTGTATTTTCTCGCCTTCCGGATTTTTTGTCCATAAGCTCTTTTTCTTCCTTCCAAGGTTATTTTTTATTACGCTGTTTGCAGCGTCCAGGATAGTCTGAGTGGAGCGGTAATTCCTCTCCAGCTTTATAACCTTGCAGTCTTTGAACTCATTTTCAAAATCAAGGATATTCCTGATATTTGCACCTCTCCACCCATATATGGACTGATCGTCATCGCCCACCACGCACAGGTTCCTGTATCCTTGAGCCAACAGGCTTACAAGGGCGTACTGGGCAGTATTTGTATCCTGATATTCATCTACCAGTATGTATCTGAACTTTCTCTGATAATAATCCAGTACGGGAGGGTTATCCATAAAAAGCTTTATGGTCAGCATTATTATGTCGTCAAAATCAAGAGCATTGTTTTGCCTGAGCTTTCTCTGATATGCCGTGTAAATGGAGGCCACCTTGCTCATCCTATAATCGGCAGCATGCATTTTTTCATAGGCCTGGGGTTCAATCAGTTCGTCCTTGGCCTTTCCTATCAGTTCCAATACCTGCTTGGGAGGAAAATTCTTCTCATTCAGGTTAAGCTCTTTTAGGCAGTCCTTTATCACCGTCTGCTGGTCTGCCGTATCATATATCACAAAATTTCTGTCATATCCGATCTTTTCGATGTCTCTCCTTAATATTCTGACACAGGCGGAGTGGAATGTGCTTACCCAGACATTCTCAGCCAACTCGCCTATAAGATTTCCTATCCTTTCTTTCATCTCTCTTGCTGCTTTATTTGTAAAAGTGATTGCCAGTATATTCGAAGGATGTACGTTCCTTTCGTTTATAAGGTACGCTATCCTGTGGGTCAAAACCCTTGTCTTTCCTGAACCGGCTCCCGCCAGTATAAGCAACGGGCCTTGGGTATAAAGCACTGCTTCCTTTTGTTCTTCATTTAATCCTTTTAGCAAATCCATTCTTATCTCCCCGAATCTATAATAAAAATGCCGTTATCAAATAACGGCATTTTTATTATAGAACAATTTGCAAATTTGTTCAACTGTGAAGCAAACCTGATAATGGGTCAGCAAATCATTGAACTTTAATTTTCCAGGCCATATCCGGCGTAAATCAGTACTCCGGCTCTATCAAGCCATAATTGCCGTCTTTCCTCTTGTACACCACATTCACAAGGTTTGTATCCGCATTGGTAAATACAAAAAATTCATGTCCCAGCAAATTCATCTGCAGTATTGCTTCTTCCACATCCATAGGTTTTATGGCAAACTTCTTGGATCTGACTATTTTAAATTCGCTTTCTTCTTCCACATCCTCTTCTGCCTCGGGGCTGAGATTCATGGGAGCTTCCGTCGGAACAAAGGCTCCGTCGCGCAGTTTTTTCTCCAGTCTGGTCTTGTTTTTCTTTATTTGTCTTTCCAAAATATCAATTGCTTTGTCGAGAGATGCATACATGTCGTCATTGACCACTTCCGCCCTAAATATCATCCCTTTGTACGGAATAGTGACTTCCACAATATGTCTGATCTTTTCGACACTTAGGGTTACCTGAGCTTCTGTCTCGGGGCTGAAAAACCTTTCCAGCCTGCTCATTTTCTTGATTGTCCTTTCCCTTAAAGCATCTGTTACTTCAATGTTTTTACCGCTGATGATCAATTTCATATGCATCACAGCTCCTTTCTTATATTGAGCGCAGTATGTCGATATCCCCAACCGCGCTGACTGTGCAAATATCATCCATAGCTGCCTTTGCAGACTCAAAGGCACGTCATCGGCATTACCAAACATCATAAACGCCAGCATGTGCCGTCTGCTCAATATCTCATAAGAGAAGAGGATTTATTTGCCTTATTATATTCTTACCCAAATATTCGATAATCAATCAAAGTCTGTCCAAACATTTTCCGATATTGCCGGCTGCCTTGTCTGATCAATACAAGCAGGCCGTTGCTTCAAAAAGAACTTCCCGAAGTTTTCCGCAACGTTGTATGTAATAAACCGGCAAACGAACAAACCGTGTCGATTAATCAACTTCTCTGCTTTATATTACGCTGTGGTACAAGCACAAAATTACTTATATAAAGTATTCACTATAAATTTCAGGAATCCTTTATAAAACCAATAAAACTTTTTTGGCAGCAGTTTTCTTTTTATCTGTTTTCTGCGGCTGCTATGCATTTATTTTTTATGGAAAACTGTCATGTTTGTCCACACTTTTCCCACAAAACACCCGTTTTGTGAATACTTGTCCTGTGGATAATGTGGATATTGCTGTGAATAATTATTTTATAAGCATTCGACATGTGGATAACATTGTTTTTATTTATCGCTGGCAGCCTGCAAACAAAGGCATTATGGTTCCAGGTATTTCCACATTATAAATCAGATCATCCTGCGGCAGAAGATTTTGCCGCTGAATCCCTGAGGTTTTTTTATAAAAAAACTGTATTAGGTGATATGGCCAACCTCTGTTGATCTTCTCTCCCGGGAAAAACAAACATGCATTTTTGCAGCTTGCTTCCTGCATGCAGTATCTGTGTATAAAAATCTCTTTCTTATTTGTAAAAAAAAAAGACATCAACAAGAAAACCGTTTTACGTCTCATTGAGTCTCAAATTTTGAATATTACTTATTCATACCAACTATGTTACTTAAGGCAAAAGTATGTTATATTTTAATTATAACACACCCATTTATTATATTCAACGTTTTTATGTCGAAATATAAAAAAATTTGCAATAATCTGTTACTTAACTTGCAAATCCCATATCTGCTTCATAGGGTTTGACGTTAAAAATCATACAAGACAGGCAGGGAACTCCTTTTGTACAATCAATGCATATACACGCAACATACAGGAAAGGTGCATCCCAGTGGTCTGATTTTACTGTGTCGCCTTTCGGACTAATCCTGATTTTTGGAGAAGCTTTCATAAATATCGCGGATCCTTTGCTTATTTTTAACCAGGACACGAATTATTTCAGGATCGAAATGCGCTCCACTCCCTTCCTCTATGATCTCAAAGGCTTTTTCAAAGGAAAAGGCTTCCTTGTACGGTCTTTTGCTGGTAAGGGCATCAAAAACATCAGCTACTGCAACAATTCTCGCACTCAAAGGGATTTCCTCCCTTTTTTTCCCATGGGGATATCCCGTTCCATCCCATTTTTCATGGTGGTTTTCTGCAATTTCTATACCGGGCAGGAAAAGATTGCTCCCTCTTCTGGCGATATTTTCATCTGCTGCCCTCAGCACATCCGCTCCATATATCGTATGTTTTTTCATCTCTTCATACTCTTCTTCAGTAAGGGGCCCCGGTTTAAGAAGTATACCGTCCCTTACCCCTACCTTGCCGATATCGTGCATGGGACTGAATCTTTCAATATTCCTTACAAACTCTATAGTGATTTTGTCCCGGAATTTATCATCATTCCGCAGAAAAGACGCTATTTCCCTGGAATAGGTTTTCATCCTCTCCAAATGCTCACCGGTATCTTCATCCCTTGCCTCTGCAAGCTTTGCCAATGCTAAAATGCTGCTGTAAAGCAAGTCATCCACAAAAATGTTCTTTTCAAAGCTTATGGCTATGCTGTTGGCCACTGTTTCAAGGAAAACGGCATGTTCTTCTGTATATACATTTTTGTGGGTGCTGGAAAAGAAAATGATACCTACCGGTTTGTCTCCTATGACAAGGGGCAGGGTTATGGACGAGCATATGCCTGCTCCCATAATAATGGCATTGTAATCGGTGATACGCTTTCCTGAAGTATACTCCTTCAGGTCATTGATGATTCTTGCATTACCTGTTTGAATAACTTTTGCAAGACTTGTGTCATGTATATTTGCCTTAACTCCGTACAAATGATCGGGCAGTCCCTTTACTGTGCCGTCAGAGATTCCGTAAGCAGCTTCCAGGGTTTTCCCGTCGTCCTTTATCAGCGCTATTCCTATATATTCATAGGGAACGTAAGCTTTGAAAGATGAATAGATATATTTTAACGAGTCTTCAAAAGAATGGCTGCGGTTAACATTCTCAATAAGTGATATAAGACTGTTTAGTCTATTGTAAATGCTGTCTAGAATCAAGGTAACCGGCTTCATATCTTTTTGTGCAGGCATGATGCTCGTGCTGTCATGCCCTCTGGCCCTGATGCGAAATGCTTTTGAAAAGATGCTCTTCAGCGGTATATATGCATTTTTGTACATACTTGATATCATCATTCCTGCTGCAATCAGAAGAACCGACGCAAAAAGGACACTGCCCACCAAAATGTTTCTTACATCCTTTTCCGTGCCTGAAATCAATGCTACAAGCACTGTTGTAAGGCAAGCAACAGCTGTTATGATAGCTGCAATTATGAATATCAGTTTTTTTCTGGCAATGGCCAGTACATCTTCCGTGTGCTTGTTCAAACCGGCTTCCCCCAACATGCTAAAGTAAATGTCATTATTTGATTTTAGTGGGCTGCTTGCTATGTTCTTTGACAATCGGTTGCTTATATCTGACGCCCGGATAATAGGCAGAACAAAGCTTTCCTTTATTTTTCCTGCGTATGGGAATATAACGGTACCGTACTTTATCCCTTTCAATATACATAATAAAATATACTGTATAATAACACGAGCGATAAAGTTATGCAAGCATGGAAAGCTTTTTCGTTTATCATGCCCAGTTTCTAACCTTATCGCTCTTCCTGTTACTTTTTTACACTTAATCATTCCTTATCGCTTCAAGGGCGCTCAGTTTCATCGCCCTCCTGGCGGGATACAACCCACACACCAGCCCAATCACCGTAGCAAAGCCTATCGAAGCCAACGCAAGCCATACGGGTATAACCGATATTTTACTGTTATCTCCTCCATAAACACCTATATAATATCCCCATCGGTTCAGGAAGTTCCCGCCGAAATAATTAAGCAGCAAAGAGGCTCCATAACTTATGCCTACACCGATTACACCTCCCAAAAACCCTATCATTCCGGCTTCAAACAGGAACAGTCTCTTTATGTCCCTGATCAGGCAGCCCAAAACTTTCATTATTCCTATCTCCCTTGTCCTCTCATATATCGACATTACCATGGTGTTTGATATGCCCAGGGCCGCCACCAGCAGGGATATGGCGCCAATTCCTCCAAGGACCGCCTGGATGGTACCGGATTGCTTTTGATAGGATTTTCTTATGTCCGACAGGCTGTAAGTTCCAAATCCCATATTTTTAATCTCCTCTTGAACCCTGTCAACATCATTTATATTTTTTACTTTAACCTTTACGCGCTCATAACCTTGTTCAAGGTCCGGCACATATATCGAGTATTCCTGGGACGACCTGTTAAACTTTTGGGCTTCTCTCACCAGTTTTTTAAGCTGGTTTATATCCATATAAACACTGTAATCTTCTTCGTTATTGGTCTGAGCAAGAACACCCACCACCTGTAACTTGTACAGTTTTGCCTGCTTCTGGCTTGAGTTTCCCGAACCCGTTCCAGAGACCGAAGAGCGCTTCTCTCCATAGTTCATGTCAAAAGTAAGGTAGAATTTATCGGTCATTGGGTCCACCAGAGCACTCTGTCCGTATCCGTAATATCCCCATCTTGCCTTTGGATTGTAAAAATACTGTGGAATATAGGTTCCAAACACTACCGCAAGCCCATCTTCCTCACTCAGAAGCCTTCCCTGATCAATTTTGAAGTCGAAAGCTTCCATCGTTCTGGCATCTATGCCCTTTATCCATGCATGGGCCACATATTTTCCGGATACCAGTTTGGAATTTAATTCAACTATGGGGGTAACAGCTTCCACCCCTTCAATTTTTGATATCTTTGCGATAGCCTTGTCATCCAGGGTAGTTTCCTGGGTAACTCCTCCACCCGAGCCATCGGGTATGTAATTCCACCTGTTTACGTCGATAATGTTAAGGCTCCCCATCCTGCGAATTTCTTCCTCGAAGCTTTCATTCATGCCAATGCCGATGGACAGCATCGCCACTATGGATGCCGTTCCAATGATAACTCCCAGTACCGTCAAAAATGTCCTCATCTTTCTTCTGTGCAGGTTCCTGAAACCCATTCTTATAAGATCCAGACTATTCATCCAGCGTCAATTCCTTCCTCGCTCTTATTTTCCTGCGTACCACTATAGCTATTACCAGCACGGCTATTGCCAGCACAGCACCACCGGCAATGAACACAATCTTTTTAATACCGGGTTTTCCGGTCTCCCGCGGCATTTCTCCCTCAGGAAATACAACACCAGGGTCTTCAAACACCGGCATCTCCATTACATTCATCGTGAATTCCTTTCTTACTTCCGTCACTTTGCCGGCGGCATCTTCAAAACTGAAAATAATATTGCCCGTTACCGCTCCGCCTGCATTAGGTATTACAGTAACATCAAAGCTGTCGCTTCTTCCCGGCTCAAAATTGCCTACATAATATCCTGAACCCTGAACCTGAAAATTTCCTTCCGCCTTTACCATAAGGTTGTATAAAGTCGACTTGCCCATGTTATAGAATTCAATGTATATCGGAACAGGCTGCCCTACATAGGTTTCAGGATACAACTCCACTTCGCCGGGTACAAGCTTGGGAATCTGTTGGACTATAACGCCTATCACATCTCTTGCGGTGTATTGATTCCCCTTGCTGTCCTCATACTCCATGTTCACACTCAAAGTATATGTTTTCGGGGCGGCATCGGATTTGACATTCAACACCATCTCCCTGCTGACACTTTCTTTGGGGTTGATGTTTTCTATATAAAAAGTGCTGCTGCTGTTCACAGGATTGAAAGTACCATCATCCGATGAAACAGTAACTTTTATATTGCCTACAGGTTCAGTGCTGTTGGTATTGAAAAAGGACATATTGAGTTTGAAATCCTCGCCTGCCAGTATTTCCGTCGGTTCAAAGCTATAGTTGTCAACAATTATTTTCGGGACGGTCTTTTTTTCCTCTTCTTCCTCTTTTTCTACATACACACCTATGTATTGGGCCAGTGAATCCTTGACCGCCTTATTTCCCTGGCCTGTCTCATACTCGACATTTATGCCTATCAGATAGTTCTTGGTCACTGCATCGGACGTCACATTCATCTGGAAATTCACCCTTTGGGAATTGCCTTTCTCCAGGGTGTCTATTAAAACGGTGTTCAAGGACTTGGTTACTATTTCCGCTCCGGTTGTCAGTGACACTTTTATGTTATATGCATCAGCATCCCCGGTGTTGGCAAGATCCAAACCTATATTGAAATCGCTGCCGGGGCTCAAGGTCTCCCTTGGATATTCAATGTTCTCCATCTTTATCTTTGGCTTAACTTTATATTCTTCCACATATACACCTATGTATTGGGTCAATGAATTCCTGACTGCTTTCTCTCCCTGACCCGTTTCATACTCGACGCTGATACCTATGGGATAGTTTTTAGTCACAGCATCGGACGTCACATTCATTTTGAAATCCACCCTTTGGGACTTGCCTTTCTCCAGGGTGTCTATCAAAACGGTGTTCAGCGTTTTGTTTATTATTTCTGCGCCCGTATTCAGCGACACTTTTATGTTATATGCATCGGCATCCCCGGTATTGACAATATCCATACCTATATTGAAATCACTTCCGGGGCTTAAGGAACCCATGGGATATTCAATGTTCTCAACCTTCACGCTGGGCTTTCCTTCATATTCTTTCCCGACAGGTATAAAAAACTGGCTTGATTCCGTATAGGCAGTGTTTTTGCTATCCTTGTACTCTATTCTGACATCCATCGAATAGTTGCCTTCAGATATACCCTTTGCTGAATTAAGAGTATAAGCCACGACAGTTTCCTTTTTGCCCTCCAGACTTTCTATGTACTTCGCATCAGTGAGATTGCTTAAAGTGAATCCATCACTCCGAAGCCCTGTCAATGTAACCTTTATGTCCTTCGCCTCGATAGTCCCTATGTTTTTAAGTCTGAAAGTAACATTTACGCTTTCTCCCGGCATAACAACATCCTTGCTGAGCGTTACCCTGCTCACCACCACCCGGGGAGGAGTGTTTTCATTTGTTATGTTTACAGCAAACACTTCCGACGACTGGTAGGAGTTGTTGATTGTATTGGAATAGCTGTAGTCCAACTGCAATATATACTGTCCCGGTTCCACGTATTCATCCAGCTTCAGTTCAAAAACCGCATTGACCGTTGCATAGGAATCGATGGTATCAATTTTCACCGATGGGTTCAGCTTATCTATGGTAAACGGAAACTCCGAACCTGAAGCTGCGCTAAGGGAAATTGCAACATCCTTGGCAGCATGCGGGCTGTTGTTTTTGATGGGCAGGGTAAGTGTCACCTTGCCTCCGGCTTTCAGTTCCGGTATCTTGGCATCACTGGCTATGTTGAGCAGCGGCCTGAACGTGTTTTCAGGAACAAATATAACATCGTCAGCAAATACTAAGTTGCAAGTGGTAACAACCAGTAAAACAGCGAGTAAAGCAGAAAAAAACCTCTTCATTATTCAAGTCTCCCCCTCAATTTTTTTGTACGACTTCAATCTTTTGAATATTGCCATCCATTATGTGGATGATCCTGTCGGCATATGAAGCTATACTGATGTCATGGCTGACTATTATCAGCGTCTGGCGATTCTTTCTTGCGATGGATGTGATGAGTTCCATAACCTCCCTGGTGGTTTTGGAATCAAGATTACCCGTAGGCTCATCGGCAAACACTATTTCGGGGTTGCTGATAAAAGCCCTGGCGATACCAACCCTTTGCTGCTGCCCGCCGCTCATCTGCGAAGGCTTATGCTTCAAATGGGTGCCCAAACCCACGGCCTCCAGCATCGCTTTTGCCTTTTTATCCCTGATATGTTTCGGCACACCTTTGAAAGCAAGAGGCAAACTCACGTTCTCAATGGCATTCAGGGTAGGCAAAAGGTTGTATGACTGAAACACAAAGCCTATGTGGTTCTGCCGGAAAAGCGCAAGCTTCTTTTCATTAAGCTTATCAATATAGGTATTCCTGATTTTTATATGCCCGCGGGTTGGTTTTTCAAGACCTGCCATGAGATTCAGCAAGGTTGACTTTCCGGACCCTGAAGTTCCGATAAAGCAACAGAACTCGCCTTCCTCAATGGTAAGATTTATATTGTCAAGAGCTATGACTTTCTCGTTTCCTACCCTGTATACCTTTCTGACATCTCTTATCTCAATGATGTTCCCCAAACCTTCTGATCCCCCATTCCCATATTATAAAGTGTTGCTTATATAGCTTATACATAAATAGGTCAAGAAACATATAAAATTCCATAAAAGGGACAGGACTGTTGTTTCTGCTTCCTGATTCAGTGCATCATAATAATCTGTTTCTTGTACCTGCATTATATAGTTTGAGAAAATATTACCAAATTTTTTTGACGAGTTATATACAAAAAAAGTTCCCTTTTGCTGCAACAGAAAATTTTAAAGAAGCATGCAGAATATACGGAAAGTCTTCAGAAAGCCTGCCATGGCTCATGAAAGGTTCTTACAGCCTTTTTATTCTGCTGAATTTCTATCGGTTCTTTACAAAAAAAGAGGTACCTCCATCCAGGTACCTGCTTACTCTTTGGAAATCTAAAATCTACCGGACATCGATCTCCACCTCGTTTGCTGTAAACCTTGGACCCGAGGCCGTTAATGTTATCCTTCCCTCTTCATTCCTTGTCTTTATCCATACCGCAATACAACCTCCTATCAGGGCTACCTCTTTCGGACCTATTATCTCACCGGGCCCGCTGATGTCAAATTTCACAATTTCATTGGCAAAGGGAAGCAAATTACCCTCCTGATCCACCAACTTATAAACTACCCTTGTGGCATCGGGTTCATCGGCAGAAAGCACTTCGTCATCCGCAACGGCAACCAGCCTGGTGGCTATGGGATTTGCGCTGAATTTCCTTCTGGCCGCTTCCTTTCCTCCAACATATCCTATGAACTCACCTTCCCTCCAGTCAGTCCCCCATTCGCCGGGAATATCCTTAATCACAACAGGCGGATGGGGTATGCCGGGATATCTTTCCTTGTCCGGGTAAAATCTCCCCAATTTCTGCCCTCCGTAAATAAACTCAACATAGTCGCAATTGGTAAGCACTGTAAGAGGAACTATGCCTCCTATGGACCTTTCTCCCCTGGTGTATATGGTAACGGGTTCAAGGACGACTTCCCTGTCAGGTGGCAACTGGCTTTTGTAGGAGTATGCCGCAAACTTTGGTATCCTGAACATGTCCATTACTCCGTGATAGCAAATCCTGTCTCCGGAGCCGAAATCCATATGGGTGTTGTAATCAAAGGCACACCATCCAATACAGCCGCTTATATGTTCATCCCTGCCTGCGGCATCCAAAACCCGGATGTGCCTCATCGCATGCTCAATCAGCCTTTCTTCATTGTCAAACCTTTTAGTGGGATACATATGCCCGTTATACTCGGTGACCAGATAGGGAACATACTCTTCCAATCCCGTGACTTCCTTCTGATCCCTGAGCACTATTTCCCCTCCGCTGTGGATAAAATCATTCATCGTATACACATCTTCCAGCAGTTCACTATGGGTAAGATATCTTATACCTCCCGTCTGCCTGGTAGGGTCCAGTTTGTGGGCCACAGCATTGGTCTGCACATAGAAATCGTGATCATCCCGGGATTCGTTTATTCTCACACCCCATAAAACTATGGAAGGATGGTTCCAGTCCCTTTTTACCATTTCTTCTACATTTTTGACAGCCACCTTTTTCCACTCATCATCTCCAATGTGCTGCCATCCGGGTATCTCCTCCAGCACCAGAAGCCCCAACTCGTCACACCTGTCAATAAAATGCCTCGACTGGGGATAATGGGATGTCCGGACGATATTCAGCCCCAGCTCGTTCTTCAGTATATCCGCGTCTTTCCTCTGCACCCGTTTTGGCATGGCATAACCGACATAGGGATAGGACTGATGACGGTTAAGCCCTCTTAATTTGACCTTTCTGCCGTTCAGGTAAAACCCGTCTTCCTTAGACACAGCTTCCCGGAATCCAATCCTGGTCGCAAAAGTATCACTGAATTCATCGCTTTCCAGTCTTATTTCCGCATCATAAAGCTTTGGAGAATCAATATCCCACAAATCTATATTTTCAATGCCGTCAAGCTCAATGTTCAAAACCTCTTCTGATGATTTTCCAATTGCCGCTTCCAAAGTTTTTTCCGCAACAATCTGATCGCCGTCTTTGAGTACCAGGCTCATTTTCGCCCGATGCTCAATGCCTGTGGTATTGATACAGTATACGTAGGCAGCAATGCTTTTC
>Ga0134099_1000653_pt1 | contig 38322 bp, 36 predicted proteins | sample 10_taG_2_FD_105482 | JGI IMG/M metagenome (GOLD analysis project Ga0134099, IMG submission 105482) | Switchgrass degrading microbial communities from high solid loading bioreactors in New Hampshire, USA - 10_41_5_180_A2 metaG | ecosystem: Engineered > Bioreactor > Semi-continuous > Anaerobic >...
TAATGAGTATCTATAACAAACTTTTTCTTTTCCCAAACTTTTTTTTGAAAAGTTTCTATCTGATTCAAGAAATCTATAATTTTCATAGCAATATTTTGGAACACTCTTACAGATATAAGATAACTTTTTAATTTTTCAAAGTATTCACTTTCTCCTAAGATTTTCAAATCTTCCATTTGCAAATACTCATTTTTAATGTAAAAATCAAGTTCTTTTTCTAAAAACCCTTTTAAATCTTTATGTATGAAATAATCGGTAGTGTTCCTTCTTGTATATTTGTTAAGATGTTTTCTCAGTAAAACATTTTGATCTTCTTCTTTTTCTTTTCGAAATAAAGCACTAATTATATTGTTTTTTGGGAACTTCTTTTCGAGAACTTGTAATATTTCTTTATTGATAAGGTCTTGAGACACCGAATTGCCTCCCTTATACTTTTCTTGCTCTTTCTCCGTTAATTGTCTATATTCAAAGAAAATATTTATTACTTTTTTTTCTTCATTGTAGTCAAAAATATCTTCATTCAAAATAAAGTATTTATTATATTGAGATTTTGCATCCCCTTTTTCCTCCTCAGCTTCCACAATTCTAAAATTAACTGTTAGGTTTCCAAATATATCTTTTACATAAAATGTATATTTGTTGAAGTATTCGGTAGTTTTGATGTAATATTGGTCTTTGTTAACCCAATACAAATATACCTCTTCACCATTGTATGGAATCAAATACTTTTCATTTTTACTGTACCTTCTTTTACTAATAAAATCACCATTATCGTAATATCTAGAAAAAAAGGTTATTAAATGATTATAAACTTGCATTTCTAAATCTTCTGAAAGTTTGACTTTTTCTAACTGTTCTTTAAGCTTTTGATATTCTATAGCAACGGGTGTGTTTTTGTATTCTACTTTTATTTCGCTTTCTTTGAAGGCTTCTTTACCTAGTGTTTTTTCAATTTCAATCTTTATGTTTTCTAATTCTTTTTTAATTTTTGATTGTTCTTCTTGAGTATATACTTTCAATTCATTTTCAATTTCTCTTATGAGATCCATTTCTATAAATTTTTCAATTTCACTTCTCTTGTAGTTCATTATTCTATAAATCCCAAAATCCAAATCTTTATTTTCGAACTGAAATATTTCTCGAAGATTTTCTTTTAATTGTTCCTTTAAATCTATTTTGGCGTTCATATTAATTTGACCCCTTTCATAATTTTGAAATAAATCTAATAAAAATATGTTTTTTAAACTCGTAAATATATAAAATTAAGCAATTATAGATATTATAACATAATAGAATTTTGATTTTTGTTTTATGAATTAATAAAAGTTATTGGTTAAATTTCTTATGCAAAAAAGTGGAAAGTACTATAATTATAATTTTACAAGTGTCGAAGAAATGAAGAAACTATTGGAATAAAAAGATTAAAAAATCTTTTTTTCACTTTCCATAAAAATATATTTAAATCTATTTATTTTTTAAACAATATCTATTTCAGTTAAATAAAAAAACATCTTATTTTAATAATGAACACTAAAACTTAGTATTCATCGCTAACTCCTGACTTTGACAGTTACATGAATGTAATATCCTTAAAATAGGCATGAATATTTGAAAAGATTCGATTTCACCTTTTCTTTTTTTATTGAAAGTGTCATCACTTCTTGTGTTTTTCTTTGTTTATCAGCGTTTTAATCTTTCACTTGGCTTTGTTTCGCTCTAACTGTTTTACCTCCTTAGGGTTTCACTGCATCTTATGCTTGGTCTCAAACTCTTGGGACGGTGTTATTATCTTTGGTATCGGTATATCCTATTGTTTTTAATATTTTCTGTCCCAATTCGTTTATCTTCGTTCTTACCACAAAGTTTTGATTTCATAATCACCCCAAATAGAGATTGGAGAAAAATGAAGGAAATTATAAAATAAAAGTAAGGGGGTGAGAACATGAAAAATAAAAAAGTTTATTCCAGTGAATTCAAGCTGCAACTTGTTAAAAAATATCTTAACAGCGAAAAATCTTTAAAAAAGTTCTCTGATGAGTATTCTATACCTTATTAAAAGAATTTTTTGGAACTTTTTTTAAAGAAAATAAGCACTTTTTACTGTTATTTTTTTATAGTCAAAATCTCATTAAGCGTTTTTAGATTATCAATTATATCGTTTCCTATGGTTTTTATTAGTTTAATAAAAGGGTTCTCTTTACCTTTTGCATATTCTTCAGCACCTTCAGGAGCTACCCATCCACCCCAAATGGGTAGATAATATTTATCATCTCCATCAAATATATAAAGTAACATTTCATGTTTTTCGCCTATTATATCTTTGGTAAAAAGGACGAAATGTGATTCGAGAGGGTAACATGAATGTTTTAAAGAATTATAAATATCCCATAAACCAAATTCTTTTACTTCCTCTTCACCTTTAAACATTGGTCCTAAACTATGATTTTTCTTAGCTGGAAATGGGTATTTCCCGTTTGATAAAATTTTCCCCAGGTTCTCAACTGTAGTCCTGATTCGTTGCTTTTGCTGATCAGCATATTTATCGTTTGAATATTTGTCAAATTCATCATGAATTTTACCTTCTTTAATACTATAGATATCGCTAAAATATTTACTCTTAGCAGGTTGTGAATCGTTTTTTTTATAATCTTCAAATATGTTGTTCCTAATTATATCCATGCTACTTCCTATAGAGAATATAAAAGCCCTGAATTCAGAAACCTTTTTATTAAAATTGTTTTCTTTATCAACAGCTTGACAAGTTTCAATTCTATATTTAATATCTTCAATACAGTAATCTAAAACTTCCATTTGTTAACCCACCCATTAATTGAAATTTTATATAATTCTATTATAACAAAAAATTGTCCAGTGAGAAATTAATCTTTTTTGGATTATTTTAATGTCGTTGAACTTAAATCTCATTGATTTATTATCATTTTTGTGATACTATATACATAACAATGTAAAAATAGGTTTTTCTGAAGCCATCATTCAAGTTAAGAGACAAAATCTGAAATCGAGTTTGTTCGAATATCATATTATTTTAACAGTACTGGTGGCTTTTTTCTTATTATAATAAAATATATAATACAATTGTTCACTTAAAAGTGTTTTACGGAATTATGTTTAAATATCTGCTGAATTGTTAGATAATATAAAAGCGAAGGTGATGTTGGTAGCGAGAGGAAAGAAAGTCAATAATAACAATAATAATCAGATGAAACTTTGGAGAAGCAGCTTTGGAAGGCTGCCGACAAGCTCCGCAAGAAATTAACGCAGCGGAATACAAACACGTAATTTTAGGTCTAATATTTTTACGGTACATCTCGGAAGTCATCCACAGAATATCGCGGAGCAAATAATGCAGATATTTCAGCGAAGGATACATCTATCAATGCGCGCTGACCGCCGGCGCGGAAAATTCAATATATGAGATAAACGAGATGCTTGAGGCAAATTGGGTAACTCCTCTCGGGAGTAATCCATCGCCGCAGTAAATTTAAGGAGGAGCTTGACGTGACTGATGCAAAATATGGTTGGATAGATTTTTATATGGAACTCGCTGATAAGTTGTTGCCATTTAAAACTTCCCGACCGGAACTGATTCAGAAAATCAAACATGTGTATGTCAATGTAGGCATTAAGCTTCCGAAACTTGAAAGTGACAATAATCCAAAGGATATTGATCCTTTTACAGTTTACGGTCTATTTAACAAAGGAATCAGTGATGTCAACCGCATAACCATTATCAAAGGAATTGCATCCGAATTTGGTATCACTGCGGCTATTCCAGACGCCTTTGACGGTATCCCTGCCCTCAATAACCTGAAGGCTACATTTTACTGGTTCCAGGAAGATCGTGGAGAGCATGACATTGATAATCTGTGGAACCTTTTCGATGCGGCTCTTAGCTATGCTGAGGATAGCATTGATGAAAACAAGCATGCCTTCAGCAAAGCCTATGATGCTGTCCTTACCCAGCAAGGCATACGATGGAATATTACAATGGGACTCTATTGGATTCGCCCTTATGTATACGTGAATCTGGACTCAAGAAATCGTTGGTATATGTCTGATCCTAAAAATATGCCTGCGAATTATGTTGCAAAAGTAAAGCCGATGCTCAACAAGGTGCCATCGGCAGAGCAGTATCTTGAAATTATAAGGCTGTGCAAGGCTGAACTTGATTCCGGGAAATATGAGTATCATACGTTTCCGGATCTGTCCTACTATGCTTGGATCGTTTCTGAACAGGTCAATCAGGAACAGAAAGCAGCAAAGACTGGTAAAAAAAGTGGACAGTCAAATGCCGCTCATATTCGATGGACAAGACCAATTGTTCAGGCGCTTCGTGATCTGGGCGGTTCCGGGACTCCGGCTGAGGTCAGGGCAAAAATTGTTGAAAATGAGCATTTAACACAAGAAGAAATCAGCAAGACAAGAGGGAAAACAAACGTCAATAAATTTGAAAATGAAGTGGCGTTTGCGAGAAAAGATCTTGTTGCCGCTGGTTATATCGACAAGAGTATACATGGAGTGTGGACGCTTACAGAAGCAGGTAATACTGTAGAAATCACAGACGAGATGGCCTCTGATCTCTTTAAGAACAGCCATGCAGAGGCTGTTGCAAAACGTAATGATAAAAGCGGAGCTCTGGCCGACAGTGATGTTGATACTGTCAGTTACTGGATGTATGCTCCTGGACACGATGCAGAAAAATGGGATGAATGCTATAAAAAAGGGGTTATGCTCCTCGGCTGGGGAGAAATCGGAGACCTGAATACTTTTGACTCCAAGGATGAGATGAAGCAAAAGATGAAGGAAGTATACGGGGAGGATAGTTCTTATAAGAACTCCGCGCATGCTACATGGCAGTTTGCTCATGATTTAAAGCCTGGAGATGTCATTTTCGTAAAGAAGGGTATTTACGGAGTTATAGGTCGTGGTGTCGTTGAATCAGAATACGAATACGATGCTGAACGATCGGATTCATACAATAATATACGTCACGTGAAGTGGACACATAAAGGCGACTGGACAATCCAGCATCAGACACCGCAGAAAACCTTGACAGATATTACACCATATAGCGACTTCGTACAGCAGATCAAGGATCTTTTTGATGGCGAGGCGCTTGATGAAGATGAGGATAAAGCGGTTGTTTATCCACCATATTCTATGGATGACTTCCTTGAAGAAGTTTATATGGACGAAGAATCCTACGATAATATTGTCGCTGTCTTACAAAATAAGAAAAATATTATCCTTCAGGGAGCTCCGGGTGTAGGGAAGACCTTTGTGGCAAAGCGCCTCGCATATGCAATCATGGGCGTAAAGGATGTAGACAGGGTAATGATGGTTCAGTTCCATCAGAGCTACTCCTACGAGGATTTTATTATGGGTTTCCGACCGACCGCTACAGGGTTTGAGCTCAGAAAAGGTGCATTTTACACGTTTTGTAAAAAGGCTGAGATAGACAGCGATAATGACTACTTCTTTATAATTGATGAGATCAACCGTGGAAATCTGAGTAAGATTTTCGGTGAGCTCTTTATGCTGATCGAGAATGATAAACGTGGCATCGAGCTTCAGCTTCTGTATTCCGACGAGAAGTTTGCTGTACCAAAAAATGTCTACATTATAGGAATGATGAACACTGCAGACCGCAGCCTTGCGATACTGGATTATGCTCTTCGCAGGAGATTCGCATTCATTGAAATCAAGCCGGGGTTTCAGACAGAGGGATTCAAAGCCTATAAGTCAAGTCTGGGTAATGCTAAGTTTGACAGGCTCATAGCCTGCGTGGAAAGCTTGAATAAGGTAATTGCGGATGATGAGTCTCTTGGAGAAGAATTTTGCATCGGGCACAGTTATTTCTGCAATCTTGATCCGGAAGATATTGATGACAAAGCTCTGTCCGGAATCATCGAATATGAACTGGTGCCGCTATTAAAAGAGTACTGGTTTGACGAGCCTGCAAAGGTCAGAGACTGGACAACAAATTTTAGGAGTGCGATAAAGTGATAGCAATACAGAATGTTTACTATATGCTGTCCTATGCTTTTCAGGTCTTGAACAAGCAGGGGTATAAAAATATAGCGACAGAAGAATTCGACAATACGGCGGAACTATGTGCCACAATACTGTCGAGAGGTATTGCTATGCAAATAAAGCGTGGACTGGGGCGAGAATATCTACCGATAACTGAGAGCCGGACAGCATTGCGAGGAAAACTTGAGCTTTCTGATTCAATAAAGACTGGAACGATCTTAAAAAAACAGATGGTATGTACATACGACGAGTTCTCTGTGAATTCTTATATGAACAGAATAATCAAATCAACTGTCATGCTTCTTCTTCGATCAGATATTACAAAGGCGAGAAAGAAAGAACTTCGCAAGTTAATTGTCTACTTCAATGATGTGGAGGAGCTTGATATCCACCATATCAATTGGGGCATTCAGTTCAATCGGAATAACCAGACTTACAGAATGCTGATCTCAATCTGCTATATGGTAATCGAAGGTCTCTTACAGACTCAGTCGGATGGTACCACGAAGCTAATGGATTTTCTGGATGAGCAGCGTATGCATCATCTTTATGAAAAGTTCATTCTTGAATATTACCGGCGCGAGTTTCCTCAAATTGAAGCCAATGCCTCACAGATCCAATGGCAGCTTGATAACGACGAGAAAGAGTTTTTACCCATAATGCAGTCAGATATCATGCTGACCTACCAGGACAAGATTCTTATTATTGATGCGAAATACTACGGTAAGATCATGCAGGTACAGTTCAATAAGCAGATTTTACTTTCCGGGAACCTATATCAGATTTTCACTTATGTGAAAAATAAGCAAACGGAGCTGGGCGATCAGGGCACTGTTTCAGGAATGCTTCTTTATGCGAAGACCAATGAGGATATCTTCCCGAAGAATGAGTATCAAATGAGTGGCAACAGGATAGCTATTAGAACGTTAGACTTAAATGAAAAGTTTCCATTAATTGCCCACCAGCTCGATCAGATAGCCGAGCGATATCTTGGTGTGAAGAAGGTGGCATGAGTCGAATTAAACTTTTAAGGTATCCATCCTTTTTAATTTTTCCCATATAGGGGTGTAAAAGCCAATACCTTGATGTACAAAAAAAGTATTAAGAATTAAAAACATTTGAAAACAAATCCAGCTTTTCTTTTAATCTGTAAGATTCTCCTTTTATTGAAATCACATGTGAATGGTGTAAAAGTCTGTCTAAAATAGCTTGGGCTAACATAGGAGAACCAAATATTTCCTGCCAATCAGAAAAAGTTGTATTTGTTGTTATTATCGTACTATGTTTTTCGCAAACTTTTGAAAAAGTTTTCTAAGAAATACTTTTTTTCTATAATACAAATTTCAAGCTTGTATAAATTATAACAAATCTTGTTACTTTTATTTATTAACTTCAACTTATCGCTTAAGAATGGTATAATTATTACATTATAGTGCAACAGCATTTGGTCAAACAATGTGAAGCAGAACTACCTGCAATCATTGGTGGTTTAAAAACAAGATTAGTATGGTATCTATTTAAAAAGCAATTGAAATTGTCGGACTTAGCTATTTTTGTTTCTAGCGAAACAAGAGTGACATCATTAATAAAACAAAAATAAGTAAAGAAAAAAAACATTTATTATGCCTAATTACGTTTCTTTTAGCATAAAACCTGATATTAAAAAAACGAAAAGAAATTGTTTTGGATGAGAATAGAGAAAAAGAATTTTTAAATAAAATAGAGTTATAACTTTCTTCACTCAAACAAGTGTTATAACCAATCACATAGTCAAAATTACTATTAAACGCTTTTTTATTTTATCATTTAACTTAATAACATTCAAACACTCATATAAGCTTATGTAGAAACAAATTACACACACTCCCTTTGCTTTGAAAAAGGTTTCAAAATCAGTATTAATCGTATCAACTTACTATGCATTTATAAATAAAAGTAGAGCCACCCATCTATGGTATCTCTTTTATAATTTCTCTTCATTGAAGGGGATTTTATTTCAATAATTCTTTCATTTCCTTAATGGTTACTTTTAAAATATTTTTCTTTATCTTATTAATCTCTTCTTCGTTTGCTTTTCTTATTTTTCCTTCTAACTCTTTATTAAATTCTCCTCCAAATCTTTGATTCAGTATTTTTAATACTAATTCTTTTTCTCCTTCAAGTTTACCTTCTTGTCTCAACTTTTCAGCTATAGACATAATCACTTCACTACTTCCTGATAGTATTTCTTTTGCAGTTTGCCTTATTTCTCCTATATCTATGTCATCTTTTGTATTCAGTAAGTACATCTTCAAAAATTTCTTTGATATTTTTTAAAATAGTTATACGGTTATTCATTTTAATTTGTCTGTTAAAAGCTGAAAAAACGGTAAAAGGGCAAATGTCATCAAAAAGTTCTCCATTTTCCTTAAAAGGATTCTTTAAATCGGTTTCGAGTGATTCATAAGCTTCGCTAAGTATATTTACGAGATTAATTCTGTCATTTTTATATTCTAACAACTTATCTGCAAACTTCATATAGAAATTTGTCCATTCAAAATGGTATTTAGATAAGTTTATCATTAATTTCGCAAAACTGAGAAAAAACGAGAGAATAGCTTATAATAATCTTTAATTTGAAATAAATCTTTTTAAAACGGTAAAAACAAATTTTATTTCTTGAAACTTTTTTGATAGAATATTAAAGGATACATAAGTAAGTTACTTATGTATCCTAATTAATATAAAAGGAGGAAAAGATATGAAAAAGAAGTGGTTGATAGTTGTTTCCTTATTATTGCTTTTTTCTAGTTTCATGTTTTCAAAATCTCTAACCATCTGGATTGGTGGTCAAGTGGCAGAATTAGATGAAACATGGGATGAAATCATTTCAAAATTCGAAACAAATACTGGTGTAAAAGTTGAAGTACAATTATTTGGATTCGACACTTACTACGATCATCTTGTTACCGCTTTACAAGGTGGAATCGGACCAGATTTAGCTTTCGCTGATTTAGGAGGTTGGGTTCCTACTTTTGCATCCCACGGCTGGATTGAACAACTTGATGATAAATTAACTTCATGGGAAGGAACAAATCAAATATGGGAAAATTTGTGGCCTACAGTAACTTATCAAGGTAAAATATATGGATTACCTTGGTATACTGATGATAGATTATTAATGTACAATAAGCAAATGTTTAAAGATGCTGGTTTGGATCCAGAAAACCCACCTAAAACCTGGGAGGAATTTCTATATGTAGCAATGAAATTGACAAATCCGTCTAAAAGAATATACGGATATGGGGTCAGTGGTACAAAAACCGAACACACAACCCTAGGATACATGATGTTTCTTTATAGTACTGGAGGACAATTATTAACAAATGATTATAAAAAGGCGGCATTTAATACAGAAGAAGGACTTAGAGCTTTAAAATTCTACACTGATCTTGCTTTAAAATACGAAGTTTCTCCAAATCCACTATCTTACAATGAAGACGACTATAGAAATCTAATGGCACAAAATAGAGTTGCAATGTCAATAGGCGGACCTTGGTCTTTCCCATTAATTGAAACTGCAAATCCTAATATTGATTATTCTGTAAGTGTTCACCCCTATGCAGTTGTTCCCGCTTCAGTATTAGGTGGTTGGGCACTGATAATTCCCTCATCTAGCAAAAATAAAGATATAGCTTGGGAATTAGCTTCTTATCTAACAAGTTATGAAACTTGGATGTTATGGATAGAAAAGGAACATGGTCCAATGCCAACGAGAAAAGATGTCGCAAAAGATTCTCCTTATTTCCAACAAAATGAAAAATGGCAAGTAGTATTTGACGTCTTCCCACATGCAGTTGCTAGACCCCCAATTCCTGAATGGCCTCAAGTTTCTGAACAAATTCAAATTATGGTTCAAAACGTTTTACTAGGTAAATCCTCTCCAGAAGAAGCAATAAAAATTGCTGAAAGCAATGTAAATAAAATACTAGGTGGTAATAAGTAACACTTAAAAATATTTTTCTCAAATAATAGGGGATATCCCCTATTATTTGAGATTCGGTAAAGGAGAGAAATATAGTGGTAAAAATCTCAAAAAGTGAAAAAACTGCTTATAAGATGATTTTACCTTATGTTCTTATCATTGTTTTATTGGTAATTTTTCTTTTATCTTCCAACATTTATCTGAGTTTTACAAATGATTCAGGAAATTTTACATTTTCAAATTACTTGAATGTTTTAAAAGATCCAGTTCTCCCCACGATTATTAAAAACACTTTAATTTGGACAATATTTAGCGTTATAGGACAATTATCATTAGGACTTATAGTAGCTCTTCTACTAAATCAAATAGATAAAGGAGAAGCTTTTTTTAGAAGTATAATATTAATACTACCTTGGGCAACTTTGGACATAGTAGCGGGGGTTACTTGGAAATGGATGTTTAATGACATGTACGGAGTGATTAATGACATATTATTAAAATTAGGGCTCATCAAAGATTATATTCCTTGGTTAGCCCAACAAAAAACTGCATTAGTCGCTATAATAATCGCAAATATTTGGAAAGGTTTTAGCTTATCTGGTTTGTTTTTTTTAGCAGGTCTGCAAGCTATTCCTTTACAGTTATATGAGGCAGCAGAAATAGATGGAGCAAATGCAATTCAAAAATTTAATCATGTCACTATTCCTCAGTTAAAACCTATATTAATTACAACTTTGATGTTTACAACTATATGGACTATAAATTATTTTCCTTTAATATACACTATGACAGCAGGAGGACCGGGATATGGAACAGAAACATTTGTTACATATATTTATAAGATTAGTTTTAAATTTTTAGATTATAATAAAGCAGCTGCATTATCCAATATATTATTTATAGTTATATTTATTATCGCCATTATATATCTGAGAGTTTTGACGAAGGAGGAAAAATCGTGAAAAGAACTCAAAGAAATAAAATTTATAAATCAATTTCTTATTTACTACTTATATTGATTTCAATTATTATAGCATTTCCTTTTTATTGGCTTATAATTACCTCTCTTAAAACCTATCCAGAAATATATAATTTTCCTATAACTTATTATCCTCATAAAATTACATATGAACACTTTAAAGAAATCTTTCGTCTAGGAATAGGGAAATATTTTTTAAATAGCATTATAGTTTCTTTTGGAACATCTATTTTATCTTTAATAATAGGTCTTTTCCCTGCTTATGCCTTTTCACGATTTTCTTTTCGTGGTGAAAAAACTCTTTTAGCAAGTGTTTTATTATTTCAAATGTTTCCAATGGTCATTTTTTTACTTCCTATATTCAATTTACTGAAAAAAATCGGATTAATTGATACTTATTTAGGATTAATACTTTCTTATATACCTTTTACAACTCCAATCACAATTATCTTTTTACGAGGTTTTTTCATAGAAATCCCTAATTCTTTAGAAGAAGCCGCTATGATAGATGGATGTAATTTAATTCAGGCATTCTTTAAAATTGTTTTTCCAATTACGTTACCAGGTATAGCTGCTGTTGGAACTTATACATTCTTATTTACTTGGAGCGAATTATTATATTCAATGTCTTTATTATTAACGAAATCCAAACAAACAATTCCTACTTTTCTATCTTTATTTGTCGGTCAATATCAAACAAGATGGGGACCGTTATTTGCAGGATCTTTACTAGCTACTATACCTCCTCTATTAGTTTTTGTTTTTTTACAAAGATATTTTATAAGTGGTCTAACAAGCGGAGCGGTTAAAGAATAAATAAAAAGAAAGGAAAAAACGATTATGATTGATGATAAATTATTATTTGATGTCGCAGTAGATTACTTCATTAACAAAAAATTACAAAGAGAAATTGCAGAAGAATTAGGCGTTTCTAGAGTACAGGTTAGCAAATATTTAAAATTAGCTGAAGAAAGAGGTATTGTAAAAATTGAAGTTATATCGCCTGAAATCTCTGATGAAAATCAAATAAAATATGAAAAAATACTTAAAAAGTTATTTAGTTTGGAAAAATTAATTTTAGCTCCTAGCTATAACAATCCGGAAAGATTATTACAATCAATATGTAAAGTTGCAAGTGAATATATATCAAATAACATACCTAATAGTCATTTAAATGTTGGGATAGGTTGGGGAAGTACAATGACGAAACTGGCAAATTCATATAATCTTTTCGAAAAAGACTTATGGAATATAGTTCCTCTATCGGGAGGAATTTCCCAAATAGCTGATGAAAGATTCAATATAAATTATATAGTTCAAAATTTTGCAAAGAATCTGAATTCTAAATTCACACTAATTTACTTGCCCTTTATTCTAGAAAAAAATATAAAAGCTAATATAATAAAAAGTTCTGAATTTAAAAAAATCGTTGATCTGTGGAATAATCTGGATGTAATTATAGCAAGTGTAGGATATTCAATTTCTAGATCTCCTCTTTTTAGACAAAATGTTATAGAAGGAAAATACATCAATGATTTGGAACATTTGAATATTGTTGGAGATATACTTACTCACTATTTTGATCTTTATGGAGAAATACATGATTTAGACTTTGTAGAAAATATTATTAATATTTCCATAGAACAATATAAAAACGCAAACTTAAGGATCATTGTAGCTGGTGGTTTACATAAAGTCGAAAGTCTAATTGGTTTATTAAGAGGACAACTAGTTGATGTCTTGATTACTGATCGTCAAACTATTGAAAATGTTGTGAATTATTTACATGAAGAAGGAGTTGATACTTATTAGCTTTTGTATATTAAATTTAAATCCTTGTTATGATCATTGGGTAATTATAGAAAAAAAACCCTCCATTCCTAATGTTTTAAGGGGAGACAGAGTTGTGAAACTTGTTGATGGCAAAGGCTTAAATATAGGTAGAGTTTTTAATACACTAGGATTTCATGACTATCTTTGCTTAAATGTTGTAGGTGGTGAGGTAGGTAAAATAATAGAATCCGGCTGTTATAAAGAAAACATAATTTCAGATTATTTTTGGATAGAACAAGAAAACAGAATAAATACTGCTGTAGTATTTGAGTATGAAAAAAAAATGCTAATGATAAATGAACCGGGGCCTTATATGAATCAGAAGGAAATTGCATTATTTAAATCTTTTTTTAAGGAAAATATAAAAAAGAACTCAAATTTAGTAATATCTGGAAGTGCACCACAAGGATTTGAAAGTCAAGATTTAATTGAATTAATAAGTTATGCTCAAGTAAATTCCTGCGAAATTGCTGTAGACATCGGCGGAAAATGGCTAGAAGAAATAGTAAAAATTTCTCCGGATATCTTAAAAATCAATTCAGATGAGTTTAAAGTAGCTTTCAATATTGACATTAGGGAATTAAATAAAATACAAACATTCAGGAAAAAGTATAATATACGTGAATTAATTATTACTCAAGGAAAAGAAGGAAGTTGGGGATTTTTTGATGAAGAACTAATTAAAACAACTCCTAAAACAATTTACTCTGATTTCTCCGTAGGATCTGGAGACTCATTTTTTGCTGGATATCTTTTTGGAAAAGAAAAAAAATACCCAAAAGAAGAATGTTTAAGAATAGCTACTGCTTGCGGTATTGCAAATACCTTTCATTATGGCGCAGCCATCTTTTATAAAGAAGATTTTGAAAAACAGTTAGAAAATGTTGATACCATGAGGGTGATACTATGAAAGATTTAATTTATCTAGGAATAGACATTGGAACTACCAACACTAAAGCACTTGTTTTAGGACAAAACGGGATAATATTAGATTTAATCAAAATACAAACACCTAAGAAGTTTGAAAACGACGTAGAATTCTTAGATCTTTCTAAACTTGAATTTCAAATTGATACTATTTTAAATGACATAAATGAAAAATATAATGTACAAGGAATTGCATTTTCTAGTTTTGGTGAAAGTGTGGTACCAACTAAAGGAAACTCTTTTACTCATGAACCACTTATGTGGTACGACGAATGTACCATTAATATCATGAAAGAGCTCGAACCATTTGTTGAAAAACATGTACCTTATAAAGTAAGTGGTTTAAAAAGAGGATATACCTATTCAATTTATAAAATACTATGGATGAAGAAAAATCTAATCTTTGAAGAACCTGATTTTTGGCTACCTTTGTCTTCATATTTTACTTATAAATATACTGGAAAAGCTATATGGGATATGACCCATGCATGCAGAACATTGCTTTTCGATATTCATAATAGAGTATGGATTAATGAATTAACTAATTTACTAAATTTACAAGGAAAATTAGGAGAATTAGCTTATACAGGAACTCTTGTAGGTAATAATAAAGAAGGAATACCTATTTTTTTGTCAGGTCATGATCATTTTACAGGACTTTTTGGAATTTCTAAAATATTAAATACTGAAAGTATTATTTATGATTCGATGGGTTCAGCTTCAGTTATTGCGGCCATTGCTTATGAAAAAGAAAATGAACTTCATTTTGAAGAACCCTTTATGAAACCATCAGGTATAATTGGCACAGCTTTTCAAGATAAACAATACTATCTTGAAAATTCAATAAAATATTATGGTAAATTTTTAGAATGGATTATGCAACTTATAGGAATAATCCCCAATTCTGAAAACTTTATCAAAATTAATGAGGAAATAGAAAATAATAAAATGATAAAGGAAAAAATGTACTTTTTGGTAGGAGGTGACATTATATCTGGAGAAGACAAAGCACGATTTAATATTTTAAACTGTCCAATAAATATAAGTAACTGGGAAATTATTCAGAGCGCATATATTTATTTATGTACAATGAGCAAAATCATTTATGATAATCTGAAAAAATTTTTACCACAAGAATTTATATATGTAGCTTCTGGAGGTAATACTTTAAACAAGACTTTTATGGAGTACAAAACGACTCTTTTGGACAAAAATATATTTATAATTAACACTTCAGAAACAACTGCTCTAGGTTCTTGTATAGCTGGAATAATTGGAAGCAGAAATGATTCAGCTTTAAATAATTTGCGTAGCAACTTAAAAGTAGAAAAAACAGTTGCTATTCCTGAAAAGAAAAATGAATTGTATAATTCATTTAATAGAATTTCTGCTTTTTATGAAAGTTTACTAACAATTGATTTGCATACTATTTTAGAATAATATTCATTTTTATCTATTGAAAATATATTAAAAAATTTGAGGAGGGCTAAAATGCCACTAGTTAATTTAAATGAAGTTTTAATACCTGCTTACAAAGGGGACTATGCAGTTCCAGGTTTTAATTTTCACAATTTTGAAGATGCTAAAGCCATAATTAAAGCTGCTGAAGAACTCAAATCTCCAGTAATATTAATGGCTGCAAATGGTTGCATTGAACATCTAGGACTAGATTTAAGTATTTCAACAATAAAGATTTTAGCAGATAAGGCCACCATTCCTGTTGTAGCTCATTTAGACCACGCTAATGATATGGATCTTATCTTTCAAGCAATGGCTAAAGGTTATACATCCGTAATGTATGACGGCTCTTCTTTACCCCTAGAAGAAAATATAAAAAATACTGCACTCGTTGTAAGAATAGCTAGAGCCTTAGGAGTAAATGTTGAAGCAGAAATAGGAAAAGTGGGAAAAAGCGAAGAAGGAGAAGATATTGAAGAAATATTAACCGATCCTAAAATTGCTAAAAGATTTCTCGAAGAAACCAAAGTCGATGCTTTAGCCGTCGCAGTAGGTACCACTCATGCTATGCAAAAACAGGAAGCAAAAATACACTTTGATCTTGTTGAAGAATTGTCAAGAACTTTAGATATTCCTCTTGTTTTACATGGTTCAAGCGGCGTAAAAGATGAAGATCTTCAAAGAATAGTTAAGACTAAATTTTCAAAAGTAAATATAGGAACTCGCTTAAAAACCGTCTTTGTTCAAAAAATTAGAGAAATACTTAATAATGATCAAAATTTGAAAGACCAAATCAAATTATTTGAATTAGCAGAAAGTGCTGTTATCGAAACAGTAAAGGAAAAAATAATACTTCTTGGTAGTGATAACAGGGTAAATGTATAAAAATTATAGGCATGATTTATGTTTTAAGTAACTACGTTTTCTAATTGATAAAAATTTAATCAATATAAGTTCATAAAAAGCTATTGGAATTCTCCAATAGCTTTTTAACAATATCCATTTAATCAATTATTTAACCAGTTAAGTAATCTGCCTATCATTAAAGTAGAAATAAATTGAAAGGCTTCTATAAGTTTGTAAAGATGATTCTAATTTCTTAATAGGCAAAAGAGATATGATAATATTATTTTTAGAAATATACAAAGAACTAAGAAGATTGTAAATATCAGTGTAAAAATGAGTCGATATAAAAGAAGATATAAACGAAATTAACTTTAACATAAGAAAAGCAAAAGAAGGAGAAGCTACCATTGCATAACATGACAGAAAGAAGAAAAACGGAATATGTCATTGTAAGTTTTTCTAATAATTCTAACCTACAAAAACTCTCAACTAAATCTTAAACAATATAAGTAAAAAAGGAGCAAAACTAGTGAAAGTAAAAAAATCGGAGAGATATCTACTCATGATTTAAGACGTATAGTTATCCGTTCAATTATTGCTTTATGTAGCTGAGATTGAAAAAAATCTTAAGACATTTAAGACTTAAGAATATACATACAGTAATGAGATATTTAAAAATTTTAGAATTGCGTGAAAACTCTGTAATAAATTTTTCCTAGAATAAATTAATAAATAATTTCTATTATAATAGAAATTGATCTAAGATTCTTACAATCTTCCCCGTTGAAAGCTCTGATTTCGATAACCATTTTTATTAAACGCATAAAATTATTAATACAATTTTTTCTCTTCGAGAGATAATTTATTTAGTGAAACATTAATAATTATAATAATTTATGATTTAATGGTTAGCCATATTGATAGAGTAGTAATTACTTAAAAAGAGGTAAAAGAAAAGCATTTACCTAATTTTTCAGTATGTGCATACTATATGGGCAACGATTTAGGAGTAAAAGTCCATTGATAATTGGAACCTTAACTCTACAAGTTAATATAGCGGTTGCTTGGTATGAAAATGTTGTTTTTACCTGGAAAGATCTTATCGACATTGAATAAGTAAAAGAACTCCGGGTCGAAATAAAATTTGTCATGAGAAGTCAGCAAAGGCAATAGTACTAGGAGGATCTATAAATCACAAGAAATTCTGAATCATAGGAGATGAAATCAACGCCATTACCTAGAACACATTATCAAGTAGAAAACATGAGAAAGACACCATCATCAACCGTAAAAGTAGTTTGGGTCACGAAAGATTTGGGTATGAGAACTGGTTCGAGAATAGTTGAAATGCACAACATTTACATCAACAAAACAACTGAAAGAGGTATTAGAAATAATTCTGAACAGAGAAGATATGAACAGGGTGGTAGTTAAAGGATAAAAGAAACAAAGGAGCAGGCGTAGTTGATATGATAACTTCTGGAAGGCTTAACAACTCACTAGGAAGAAATACTAACAAAAACTATAAAAGACAATAGGGTCATATCCTTAATGTATAAATAAGCTAAATAGACAAATTAATAGAAATAACAAATAGAAGTTACGAAGTGAGCATAGAAGTAAGAAAGAGCAAACTTAACCAAATTATAAAAAGATTAGGTAGATATTTTAAACTATCAGTATGAAAAGCATCATAAAAAAGATAGATAAAGGGTTAGGTAGAAGAATCCGAATGATAATATGGAAAGGAGGGAATAAGATTAAGACAAGATTTATTAAACTTCAGAAATTTGGTATATCCAGAGATAAAGTATGAAATTAACAAATACAAGAAAAAATCTCTAACCAATGCTTGGTTTGAAAAACAAGGAAATTTAAGTTATCTTAAATAATATCTTGAAGTTAGAGTATAAACCATTAAATCACCCTTGTATACGAGAACAGTAGATACAAAAATACATGAAAGAGGGTGAACAAATTATAAATAATTTACCTCCTATCCAATTTTTACTAAAATCTATGAAAAAATATTAAAAATTTGATACATACCTTCTATATTTGAATTAACTATATTCTAATAGCTTTTGGATCCTAATTTATTGAAGATATGACTACTATAAGTTCTATATTTTCAAACTAAAAATCAATCTGAAACAATATAATCAAAAAAATATGATCTCATCCTTTTTAGCCCTTAAACCTTCATAGGGTTTAATATTTATGTTTTTTAATTATTTATCTAATTGATGACCATTTGGTCTTGGAATATGACCATTTATTCCATATTCATCATAGGCATCGAAAACCTTCTTACAAAATTGAATCATCTTTTCATCTTTGTCAGCTATGGTTTTTTCATAAATTTTAATAAAATATTTTTTACCTGCTTCAGTTTGTGAGTAATTTTTTTCAATAAATTATATTCCATATATAAAGTTTGTCCATTTGATATATCGTTTGTTCCACCTTTATCTTTAGGCTTAATATGATCTATTACTACTTCAACCCCATCTTGTGTCCCTTTCGCAAATTACGCATTTGTAACCATCTTTCTCAAGAATAGCCCTCTTTACATTGGGAGAAAAATTAAATAATTCTACCTCTTGAATATTCTGAGGTTCATAACGGTAAACACCTTTTTTGACTTTTATTAGTTTTCCCTCTTGATGTAATTTTCTAACGCATCTCCAAAGGTCTCTAGGCGGGGAATCATGATCTTTTAACCATTGTTCAGTAACCCAATCTACGACGGGAGCATGGGACAAATCTTTATTAGGATTAGCTTTGAAATATTCCATTATCAGATCACTTATAGTTTTAGACTTTTTTGTTTTTCCTTTCTTAGAAAAGTTTTCTTTCATTTATTTTACCCTCACTTATTAACCTATTTTTAGCAAACTGACAATAAGCTTTCTCAATCTCTAATCCTACAACCCTTCTATTATTTTGATAAGCTGCTAATAGAGTTGTGCCTGAACCCATAAAAGGATCTAAAACAGCATCTCCTATGTAAGAAAATAACTTAATACATCTCTTAGGTAATTCTAAAGGGAAAAGGGTAGGATGTCCAACTTTCTTTTTGCTTTCACCAGGAAATGTCCCAAGGCCATTTGTCCATTTCACAAACTCTTCTCTTGTAATATCTGATTTTTTACTTCCGGAAGTCTTTTCCCATCTTTGTTTATATAATATTACTATCAATTCTACGGGAGCTATAACATAAGGCGCTGAAGCTGAAAGCCATGATCCCCAAGCAGTTCTTCTAGAAATATTTCCTTCATTCCAAACAATTGTTGAATGATATTTGAATCCAATATCTTTCTCTAACACAGTTAAATCAACACCAATACTTTATTGGCCACCTTTGTTTTTATCTAGGGGTATATTTAAGCAAAACCTATCATTTTCTTTTAACCAACCTTAGCAATTTGACAACCATTTTTTACTGAAGTCAAGGTATTTGAAATATGATAATTTATCATTATGGGATATATAATTAATATCTACATTATATGGTGAAGAAGTGACAATTAAATCAATACTATTCTTATCAATTTCATTAGTTGTTAATACATCGTCATTTATTATTTTTATTCCATTACAATCAAAAAATATTATTTCTTTCATATAATTTTTCAACTCCTGAAAATTATCATTTTATGAGTTCTAAAAAAGTGCTATGAATAATGTTTACGATTAATGAATTACCGCTTTAGCAATCAAATTTTGTTTAACAAAAACTGATTGCTAATATTTCAAATAATAAAATAAAGGTGATTCCTGAGATTTTTATATTATAAGTATCTCACAAACATTTTTTGCTTCTCCTATTGTTAGTTCTGAAAAAGATATCTCTTTTGTATTGAATTTAAACAAAACACCAGAAGAAATATCAAGCCTGTATCCATAGTATGTTTTAAAAAGATAAGTACCTTTCGAATTGTATAGTTTAATAATAAAACCTAAACAATAAATTCTTTCAAAAGAAATTCCACCAAATTCATAACTTACACATTCGTAAAGCTTTGCAGTATCAAACCACTTTTCTATCTCATCATTGCCTAGTTTTACCTGATTTGGGGTTAAAATAACCGTTAAAAAATAGCCAATACCGCAACCTCTATAGCTTTATCCATTTTATCACCTTGAATTAGCTTTAGAAATAATACAAATCTTTTAGATTTTTAATTAGATTACTTTCAGAAATTTTAATCACCTTCCTCAATTTTTATAATTTTATTGCCTGCTCTATTTTTTCTAATTGTTTCATATAATTTTCTAGGGTTATTTTTATTTCTTGGTATTTTTCTAAGTTATCTATCTTATTTTGAATGTCTTCATGACTTTCTAACATTTTTGTCTTTGTTTTTGTGTTGATGTCTTTTAGAAAATTATCAATCAAAACATTTAACAAGTCTTTAATCTTTTCTTCTTGAAGCGAAATTTCTTCTTCAATTGCTTTTGTGATTGATCTTGTTATGTATAAGCGATTAAAACCTTTTTTATTTTTAAATTTAATAGATTTAAATGCATCATCCAACAGTTTATACAATTCTCTTTGAACCAAGCGTTCAAAGTCTTCAAAATATCTTTCCATATCTGTTTGCAGTTGTATCTTTAAATAAGGTTCATCTTTTACTTTTTGAGCGATTTCTTCTTTAGAAAATAACTTTTCAATTCTTTTGTTTTGTTCCTTTAGAATATCATTGAGATTCCTGTTTACTATGTCTTTAAACATCTCATTAATATCTTTTCTGAATCGTGTTAATTCAGATTCAACTAAATCTTTCACTTTACCTTGTGTCTTATACAAACTCACAACTTTATCTTTGAATGTCTTCATTTTCATGGAATAGTAACTTATTATAGAATCTCGAATGGTGCTTTCTATATTTTCTTTTAAAAACATATAATTGTCTTCTAAAAACCTGTTAAGTGTTTCAAAATATTTTCTATAATCTTCTATTGTATTTATTTCTTTTTCTAAGATGCGTTCATTTTTGGTTATTGAATCACGAAGTTTGTTTATTATCGTTTTTAACTTCATACTCTTCTTTTCGTGGCTTCCGATTTCTTTAAAGATATATTCTCTAACCTCATCAAATCCGCTTCCTTCTTGAGATTCCATCTCTAAAGCTGCAGATGTTACAAAAATTTTGGGATCTTTTATGCCAATTTCATTACATTTAGCAATTAATTCTTTTTTTGAGGTTTCAATTTCTTCTTCTTTTGCTCTGTCTTTTTGTTGTAGAATGAAGATAATGTCTTTTTTGAATTGATGCACAATTTTTTTGATCAATTCCCAATCACTTTTTGTATATATATTTTTTGCCTCGAAGACAAACATAACTAAATTGCAGTTTTCTAAGAAGTCATACGTAATTTTTTCGTGTTTCTCCATAATAGAATCTGTTCCAGGAGTATCTATTATTTCTATTCCTTCTAAAGATTCAATTTCTTTATATATTATTACAACATTGTTTTCTATTTCAGGTTCTTTATTGCCTTTTCTTGCTACTGTTATTTTGGAGGTTTCTACTGCAGCACCCGACTTAAAAATTTCTTCTTCACCTTTTTTAACACCAAGTAAAGCATTCAAAAAGCTACTTTTACCAGATTTTACTTTACCAATTGCAACAAAATTAAAGGGAGTTTCGAACTCTTTTTTTATCTCAAAAATTTTTTCGCTGTCCAAAATAGGGTTTTGATAAACTAAGTTAAGATATTCATCTAATATCTTATTTAGCTGGGCTTCTTCTTTCTTAAATTTATTACTTACTAACGGAGTTTTCATTTCGCACCCCCATTTATTGTTACTTCACTTGCTTTTAATATATTATAGCCCAATTGAAAAAAATATGCAAAAATAGTAAAATATAGATAGTAAAAAATAAAAGCCGAAGAAACTTCGGCTTTTATTGGTGGGCTCGGGTGGATTCGAACCACCGACCACCCGGTTATGAGCCGGAAGCTCTAACCAACTGAGCTACGAGCCCTAATACGTACATAATTATAACATCAATTAATTATTTTGTCAATACTTTTTATAATAATACAAAAATAGAGGAGAATGTAAAATGAGTGAAGGGTTAAAATTACAGAACTCACAAGAAGATCCAATTAAAATATTGATTGATAAATATCCTAAAATCATAATAATAAAGGCAGTTTTTAATCTTCTAGACACACAAGAAAACATCAATTTAGAAAATTTAGAAAATGAAATAATTAGATTACTTACAAAAAAATAAATGGACCTTTTAAGGCCCATTTATTTTTTATAATTTTTAACTACCCACTTTAGAAATGACAAAAAATTTAGGATAAAAAAGTGTAAAAGAAGTAAATAAAAAGAAAAAGTATCAAAATAAATGGTTAGAATCAAAAAAGTTCTTTGAAAATTACAAAAAAGATGAAGAAAAGGTAAAAATTAAAAGAAGAAGATAATTTTGACAGAAAAACAGGAATAAAAACGATACAGTTAATGAATAACTGTCTATTTGAAAGAATTAAATTAAATGAGAGTATCAATTACAAGCAAGCTGTTTCATACATTAATGTTTTAGGTGAACCAAGCAAATCGTCTCTACCCATATTATGAGCTAAGAAAGCTGAAGCAATAAGATAAAAGTTAGAAAGATTACACTCAACTTCAACAGCATTGATAAATCTCAAAGAAGTAGAATTAGTCATATCAGCCAACAAATTAAAACCATGAAGATTCAAAAGATCGATGGTCTTATGCAACAAAGGAAAAGCATAATTCTTATCGTGATGGCTAGCAGGAGAAACTAAGGTAAAAACAGGTACATTAAAAAAAGAAAGCGTATGAGCTTTAAAAATAAATCAATTCTCTAGTATTAAACCCTTTAACCTTTTGAACGAACAAAGCTTTAAGGATAGACTGATTAGAATAACCGAGTCTACTGCGCTTATGGTTAAAATTAGGGACAACAGACCAATCGATAACATTTATTAAATCGAGAAGATATTTAGATTCAGAATGTACATTAAGATATTGATCATAAACGAAATCGAAATAAAGTTGAGAAGCATTAGAGTAGTAAGACATTTGTAAAACCTCCTTACGATTTAGTGAATTAATAATGTCAAAGAGATTATATCGTAAGGAGGTAAATGCCAACAACAGGAAGGATTAAACATACGTTAAATTGTTCGTTTTAGAGTTTCTAAAGTGAGTATTGAGTTATGAAAGGAGGTGCACGATATGGATCAAATAAAAATCGGAAAATTTATAGCATCCTGTCGAAAGGAGCAGGGAATGACTCAGGCGGCTCTTGCAGAGAAGCTTGGAATCAGTGACCAGGTAGTATCAAAGTGGGAGAGTGGGAAGTCGATGCCTGATTTGGATAAAATTTCGGAGCTCTGTGGTTATCTTGGTATAGATGTAAATGAACTCCTGTCGGGTGAGAAGCTTACTATGGAGCAATATAAAGAACACGCTGAACGAAATCTAATAGAAACATTAAACAGGAGCTCCTTTACTCTCAAGGAGAAAATTGAATTTTATAAAAAGAAATGGCTGAAAGAGCATATCGCATTCATGGTAATGCTCGCAGTTATAATTGTAGCTATGCTGGTCGCAGGAGTTATTATGAAAAATTCTGTGGTTATCGCAATTGCGGTTGTTCTTTTTCCGGTGTTTCACGCGATAAGATATAACAGCATGATGATATACGTTGAGCGAAGTGTCTATGATGCAAGAGGAAATCAGCAATAAATAAGAGAGTAAGCTACCCCATAAACAAATTTGCCTATCAAGGGCAGCTTGCTCTTATTCTTCTATATCGACGCTGACGCCGGACTTGAATTCGACAGTGAACTTATTTTCGTAGACTTTGATGTTCTTGATGAGCTTTCTGACCAGTGCCACGTCGAACTCCGTGATATCGGTGTCCTGTCCGGCGATGAAGTCCTGTAGCTTCTTGATCTTGTGCATGGTTCCTTCCCTGCGGTGGCTGTCTTGTTCTGATTGTTCTTTCTGTTTTTGGAGTTGAGGAAGATCTCGTCAGCGATGTCATCGTAATCCTGCTTGTTGTTGGCCTTCTTTATAAGCTCCTGCTGGAGCTCCTCAAGCCTTGCCTGAATATCGTCTGGGGAGAGCGTATCGGTGATAACGATCGTCTTAGAAACGTTCTCCTGAAGATGGTACAGGAAGTCCTGTCTGCTTCGAAGGATCTGGTTAAATGCTTTGATGGTGACGCCTTCAAGAACGGTTTCGTTTACCATGCGGTTGGTACAGTTTATCTTTGCGGATGTAGGTTCCAAGAGGATGGAAGCCTAGAATTTTTAAATTATAGGAAAATCCTAAATGTAGTGTTTCTAGATTTAATTTCCAAATTATCTGAATACGTGGTAAAATAAAATTAATATTCAAATTTGGAATTGGGGTGCTTACTATAGAAAAGTAGAATATCACTTTTTTAGTAAGAACTATGATGGCAGGGCCTACAGCAATTTTTTCATATTTATTTGTACGACTTTTTGTGGTGAATTTTATTTCTTTTACATATCTAATATTCATGGATATATTGTTTACTTCAATAATACTTACACTAATTTCAATAGTAGTAGTATTCTATATAATCATTCCTCAAAAATCATTAGAAACGGCAATTACTTTTTCATCTATTGTTGCTATTTATAATTTACTTTATGTAGACAAATCAGATATATCTCGGCATTAAGAAATGACTGTGCTGCTAGCAAGATATTAAGTATATTGATATGCTTAGGCTTTATTATTTGGATGGGTGTAAAAACGGATAAAGTAGAAAGGAGAGATAAGAGTGAGGACTAAGAACATTTTTAGACATACCTTCATACTATTGATTTTTTTATTATCATTATCACTAATTTTAACAGGGTTTACAACTAGTACAACACAAACACCTGCACCTGAAAGTTTAGAAGTATATTATATTGATGTAGGACAGGGGGATAGCATATTTATAATATCTCCCACGGGAAAGACTATTTTAATTGATGGTGGTGAAAAGGATAGTGGTGTCACCGACTTTTTGGAATCAAAAAAGATAAAAACAATAGATGTAGTTATAGCTACCCATCCTCATTCAGATCATATTGGTGGACTTGTGGATGTAATTAAGAATTATGATGTTAAGTCGGTGTATATGCCAAAAGCAACTCACACAACTAAGATATTTGAAAACTTGATATTAGCTATTAAAGAAAAAGGATTAAAAATCAACCCTGTTTATGAAGGGGTTACTCTTCCTTTTGAAGATATTAATGCAGTTTTTGTAGCTCCCGAGAAAGATATTATAAATGATAACTTAAATGAATACAGTGCGGTATTGAAATTAACATATAAAGATACTTCCTTTTTATTTACGGGTGACGCAGAAAGTGGTTCTGAACAAAGGATGTTGTTTAGCAAACAAAATATTAAAGCTGATGTATTGAAAGCTGGTCATCATGGTTCTAAATATTCTACTTCTACAACATTTTTAGATGAGGTAAATCCTAAATATGTGATAATTAGTTGTGGCGCAGGTAATAAATATGGTTATCCCCATGATGAAACTATAAAGAAATTAACAGATAGAAAAATAAAAACATATAGAACCGATGAAGACGGTACTATCCATGCCATTTCAGATGGAAAGACTATAAAATTTGAAACTATCAAATCAGATAAAAAAACCGATGTTACTGTTAATAGTACTAAAACAACAACTACTGTAGGTAATAATACTAAATCAGAAGATAAAAAAGAAGAGGTTGTTTATATAACAAAGTCAGGTAAGAAATACCATAGAGCTGGTTGTAGATACTTGAAAAGTAGTCAAATAAAAATTAGTAAAGAAGAAGCTATAAAAAAAGGTTATACTCCTTGTTCAATATGTAATCCATAAAAGAGTGAGGTGACAATATTGAAACTAATAGTTGATAGATTTGAAGGTAATTATGCAGTATGTGAAAAAGAAGATGGAACTATAATGAATTTAGGGAAGGATAGATTACCCAAGGGGGTAAAAGAAGGAGATGTTTTAATACTAGAAGGAAAAAGTATTGTTATAGATAACAATGCTACACTGGAAAGAAAAAAATATATTGAAGAATTAATGAAAGATATGTGGGATGAGTAATATCTAATAAAGGACATGGGGAGGCACTGCCGGAGCTGTTGGGGAGCTTTAGGAACTGGTCTTGCTACTGCTCGCAGTAATAAACTTCTTAGAGAAAAAAATTTAAATCAGTTAAGTGAAGAGGATCTAGACTATATTTTACAAAACGACATAGATCTCAACACAATAACTAAGATATGTTGAAGCAAAATCAAAACAGCGTATTTGGGAACAAAAGAAATAATACAACAAATTAATACGTGGCTTATCCTAAACAACCTCTTAACTGAGGTTGTTTTTTTATTGATTTTGGTATACAAATGTTATCAGTGGGTAAAATAATATATGATTTATATATTCAAAATTGATAATTTGTAATTCGATGTATGTGGTGGGGAAAAATTTACCACCTCATATTTGTATAAACCGATAAGTGGTAAAAAATTACCCACCATAAAAACAGATTTAATTCTTTGTTTAGTTATTGGTGGTAAAAAATTTACCACTTGATTATTATATATATACATAAGTGGGGAAAAATTTACCACCTATATTATCTTGTACAGCACCAAAGTTTAAATCCCAGGAAAGTATAATATATATAGAGTGACACAACACATTATTTTTAAGGGGAGATAAATTAATGGAGATTAACACACGAGAATTTAAAAAGAGTATAGAACTAACCAATTCAGCGGTAGCTAAAAAACTACCAACCCTGTTTTTAAAGGTGTTAAATTAGTTGCAGAACAGAATAAGTAGCATATATATGCTACTGATTTACAGCAAGCGTTTCATAAAGTTATTACTATAAACGCTTTATTTCCAGAACAGTTTGCGACAGTTATTGATCAGAGGATATTATTAGAAGTAGTTTCGAATATAAACGACGAAACTATTAAACTATCTTACAATAATAACGTGCTAGTTATTTCTGGAGATAGAATGGAGTTTAAGTTGCCTACTATGGAGTTGAAAGAGTTCCCAGTTATAAACTTTAGTATAGTAGGTAACGATTTTTCGTTAGACAAAAACGAATTACTTAAATGTATTGATAAAGTTATGTTTTGTGCTTTAAAAGATGCAGAATATTTAACTATGAGATTTAATGCAGTATATTGGGAATTTGAACCTAACAAACTGTGTTTGGTAGCTTCAGATTCGTTTAGGTTAGCGTTAGCTACAATGAATACAAATACAAATGTATTTACTACGTTTTTATTATCTTTAAAAAGTATGGAAGAACTTAAATCAGTTTTATCGTCGTGTACTACTAAAACAGTTGCAATAACTGAAATTAGTTCACAAATATTGTTTAAGTTCCCTGAAGACGATATTGAAATAGTGTTCAATGTACTAGAACAATCGTTCCCAGAGTACGAACAAATTGTGCCAGACTCGTTTAATACTTTTGTTGTCGCTAATACAGAAGCATTATTATCAGCTATAAAACGTGTATCAATAGCGTCTAACAAAGATAATAGCATATCGTGTACATTTAGTAATAACAATCTGAATATATATGCTAGTTCTCCTGATATAGGTGAAGCTCAAGAAAATATGGGAATTAAATTATCTGGTCAAGATCTCAATGTGTTATACACCCCGAAATATCTTAAAGAAGCTTTAGAAAAAATAGAAACTGTAGAAACAGAGATGAAAATTGTAGGCGATTCTGAACCAGCGGTATTAAAACCACTTAATGACAATACTTATTTTTATGTAATAATGCCACAAAGAAAAGTGTGAACTAAATAATCTATATATCAAAAATAATAAATCCTCCCTACACAAAGTAGAGAGGATTTGCTTTAGCTGCTTACCAACAACATGAATAAAGGAGATAGGGGGGCTACAAATGAGGTGCTTCAATCGTTATCGTAAGCTTCATTTTTTAATAGTTGTTTCAAATCATCTATAAAATGCTCAAAAAGTTTGACTTTGTTGCTTTCTTCTATTTTATCTTTAGTCAGAACATAGCTACCATCCAGATCTACTTCTACAATTGCCCTACCTTTTTTTGCTGGCTTTTTAGATGTTAATACACCATCTTCATCGGGTGTTATGAAAAAAACCTTGATGTGTTTTGTTAATTTGTCTTGTAAGAGTTTAAGTTTCCAGTAACCTGTCTGTGCGATTCTTTCTCGTAAAGTCACTTTGATTGAAATAACAGCTAAAACTTTACAATTTCGAGGATTGTAAATAACGACATCAACATCCGGTAAATGTAACCCAAATTTCCCGTAGTCAATAGCTAAATTTCGTTTTACCTGACTTAACTCTTTAGATAGTTTTGTACTTCTTTCTAGTCTGTTACCATTAACAACTTTAAGACCCATTTTTTCAACTTCATCTGTGATAATATATTGAACTAACCTTTCCAGATTTTTTCCTTTAAACGCTCTCCAACTCTGTTCATGGTCTCCTTTAGGTGTCTTATTGTTTTGCCAGTCTGCCTTGTGAATCTCTTTTGCTTCTTCCAACAGTTCTGAGATATGTTTGTATGCTTCTGTTCCAAACTGTTGTTTCTTTTCTAGATACAACTTTTCCAAATCCTTGAAGTTCACAATTTTCACTCCTTTAAGCCAACGACAATGTATTCTATAGGATAAGCCTCAGAGTTTGCTTCGTGGTTATTGGCAAATCTACCTGTTTTTTCATCACGTCTTTGTGGAAGAATTTTAGATGGGATTTCTCTTTTTATAAGTCTATCGAATTTAAAACCAGAGTATTGTAAACTCTCAGCGAAAACTTCGGCGTTTAGTATATCAACACCCTTTAATTTTGTATTACCAATGACATAGCAGCATCTACCACCTTGTTTTAAAATTCTATAACTCTCGTCGAAAACCTCTTCCATATCAATGAAAAACGCTTCTATTTCTTTTGCTATTTTCTTGCTTTTTTTAGACATTTTACTAACTATATCCTTAGCAATTAAACTTCTTAATCTTTTATTTTCGTATTTTTTGTAAGATGTGCCTATAAATTCCTTTTTGTATTCTGTTAAATCATCTGCTAAATCAAGCCATATAGTTGATAATTGATGTAAGTCTGCATATTCATAACTGGTTACATAGGGGCTCGAAGTTATAACTAAATCCGCGGTTTCATCAGATACAGGTTGATTTCTAGCATCTCCAACCTCAATTTTCAAGTATTGATTTAGGTTCTCTCTTACTTTAGTAGGAACGACTTTATAAAATGCTTCATTCCCTTTCTGCATTTTTCTTAACTGTCTTTGCAAAGCGTCGTAAGGTTTAGCTGCATTTTTCTTGAGATCTCTCGTTGGCTTCGTGCTTCCTTGAAGCCATATAGAACAATTCTTTAGTACATGACTGAAAGCAACAAGGAAGAAGTTTCTGATAGTCTCATCTTCTTCATTATAAATAACTCTTAATATTATGCCCAACTCATTTTTGTTTTCTTCAGTAAACCAATAGTTTATTCTATCAATGTGTTTTTGGGGTATTAACGGTTCAATTTTGTCATCAAACAATGTGGCTTGTGATTCTTTTAAAAATTTCAATCTATTCAATAATTGCTCAATTTTTTTATTAAGATATTTTGGATCTATAGGTGTAGATTTAACTTTTGTAATGAGATAAGCAATTTTATTAATATCAGTTCCTGAAACCTTAAATCCTCTCGAAATTGCGGTAACAATGGTAGTTCCACATCCCATAAACGGATCGTTTATATGAGCTTCTTCCTGAGAAATATAATCATCAATTAACTTCTCAACAAGTTGTGGAATAAATTTAGCAGGATATCGATGGTAATTATGTGTCCATTTGCCAGTATCTGATGGTTTGCATTCCGCAAACGACCAATCTTTATCAATTTTTTTTGTTTTAAATAGATTGATAATTTCTTCTGGTGATTTCGTTGTACTTGTCGTTGCGTCGTCGACAACCTTTTCCATCGCCATTTTTTATATTACCTTCCTTCACAATTAATAAGTTGTCCTTCCATAATAAGACAATAAACGAAAGGAACCCTTCAGCTTTTAGCCCAATAGTTGTTTACCCACGTTGATTTAACTTTTCTTTAACATATCCACTAGCTTAGAACTTTAACGTTCGTTTAGCTGGAATATGTATTTCTTCTAAAGTTTGTGGGTTAACACCTTTTTGGGGTTTAAACTCAACGGGTTTAAATGTTCCGAAATTTCTTAATGATACGAGATTACTTTTTACATCTTCTTCAATAACTGTTTCAGAGTATACTGCTACTATTTGTTCAATTAACTTTTTTGGTGTCCCTGTTTTTTTTTCGATAAAACTTCTACAAACTCGTTTTTGTTCATCCATTTGACCTCCTCAGTTGTTTTTGATATATTGTTTAATAAAATCGTATGACGACATACGATTATTAGGTACAACAGTAGGGTTATTAATTTTGATCTTGTTATCTACAGTTGTTATTTTTACATTATTTTTATTTTTTATATTACTTGTTTTACTATGTTTTTGTTTAAGAAAATGATACTTTGCTAATTCAACTTCGTTTATTTCTTCTACAACGTTTCTGCGTTTAAAATTTGTTGTATTATCTATAATCTGATATTCTTTACTTCTTAGTTTTTCAAGATCTTCGTTTAATTCTAATTTATGTTTACTTCTAGTAGCAGCTACGTATAACAAGTTTATTTCTTCTAATGTTTGTCCTGCTATATAATCTCCTTCAGTTTCAGATATAACTTTATTTAAATATCCTATTTCAGCAAAATCGTTATGCAACTTCACTTGATCGTATTCCATTCCTTTAGCTTTATGAACTGTCGATAAGATAATCTCTGCATTTTCTTTTGGTATATCAGGAAGTTTATGTATTTCGTGTAAATATTTAGGTATATCGTCTTTATATTTATCTACTATATTAACTGCAGCTGATAACTCTCTATCACCCGAAGTGTTCAAAAACGTTTCAAGTTCATACCAGTCTCTAAACATTTTTAATTGCGGATTTTTAACTAGTTGTGGTTCATCATTGTATAATGCATATACATCTCGAATAAGCGAAAAATTATAACTATTTTTACCTCCTTCAAACGCTATTTTAGTACCTTTACTCATAAACTGAATTAATATATCAAATATACCTGCATTACTTCTGCAAAGGTAAGCATACGGATATTTTGTTATTTTATCTATATTTTGCTGTTTATTCAACCCAAAAATTTGTGGAGTTCTATATCCTATAGACAACACTTTTTTAGCCAATTCGGCTGTTTCTGGTCCAAACCTAAACGAATTAGTTAACGCATAGTTTTTAAACCCATCAAACTGGTTTAATGCATCAATAGACAATCTAAACCCGTATATTTGTTGATAACTATCACCAACTAACATAAGTTTAGCGTCTTGATTCTGAATGACATCTATAATAGCGCCATTAAGATCTTGTGCTTCATCTACAAATATATAATCATAATCTAATTTTGGTTTACTTAGTTGAAATAGTTTCATATACAAATCGTGTGATACACCGACATGGTTATTAACATTTTTTTGTAGTTTAAATAATCTATTTAAATCTGCTGGCATATCTTTCCCAAAATGCGACCAACTTTTAAATAGTGTCGATAGAGGCATATCGTCAATTCGCATATACTCTGAATGTAAATAGAAATTAAATACATTTAATAGTGTAGTAGCGTATATTATATTGAGTTCGTTACGTCTAAGTCCAAGATCTGTTATTACGTCATTAACCCTATACGTATCCACTAATTTGTTTCAATACTTATATCCAACATACCTATATGCTAACGCATGAAACGTTTTAGGTAGAAAGTTTTTACGCTTAGCAGCTATAGGTTGAATTCCGCGTTCAATACTTTTATTAAACGCTAAATATAATATAGTTTTGTTTTCGTCTATACTTTCTACTTTTTTAAGTATGGTAGTGGTTTTCCCAGAACCTGCGACCGCTTTTACCATCATTCTATCTTCATCAGAGTCTATAATAGTTTTTTGCTCGTCTGTAAGCATAAAAACTCCTCTTTCCTTGTTTCTATTGTACCATACTTTTTACAAAATTCAAAGGATAAAATTCAGTTTAGCATTGAAAAATTGTGCTTTTATATTTATATCGTTAGTAAATAGTAAAAAATGCTACAATTTGTAATGAGAGAGTGCAAACTTTTGGTAAAGGAGAAACAAAACGATGAGAACAGAATTATTCGAAAGTATACATATCAAAAATTTTAGAAGTATTGATGATTGTCAATTAAACGAATTAGGTAAGATTAACTTTTTGTTAGGAGAAAACAGTGTAGGTAAGACAAGTATATTAGAAGCAATTATTATGCATGCAAATAAGTTTAATATAGCAAGCATATTACGCACTTTATCTGTTTCAAGATATGTTCAACGAAAAGAGTGTAATCAAAATATTAGTGAGTTGTTTAATTCTAAAAGGAAAGAAAATATCGAAGTGGTAGCTGTTTTAGGGGAAGACAAAATTATTACAACGTTTGAACCAGATCTGTTAGAGAAATCAAAAGATAAATTGGAAGTTAATAACGAAGTGAATCAGGAAGAAGAACCTATTAAACAAAATAAGTTTATTGTACCCGATGTTCTTGATTGTCTTTCTGAATTTTCAAGTGATAATTATTATTTGGTAATAAAAAGTATGCAACGGACATTTTCTGAAATTAAGAATATTTCAGTTAAAAAACAAATAATGGGACATCTGAAATCGTTGATTCTGTTAATCACTCTCAGTTAGATATACGACTTCTCGGGCAAGGTGCTGTACAGGTTTTCAATGTTTTGATAAACCTTACAGTGTATACTAACAGTGTTTTACGTTTCCATTCCTCATAGGTAGGATAAGAACAAGGGTCTCCATTTGGATTTGCATCTTTTACTGAAGTTTCCATTCCTCATAGGTAGGATAAGAACCCGTAGGGTCATTATTAATACTATAACATAAAAATAAGGTGATGTCAAGCTTTTCTATTAAATTCAGGTAAAAATGAATTCAAAATGTTAATTAATCATTCTTGTGATGAAAAGAACAAGTCTGTCGATCCCCTAGGTTTTTTAGCTTATTGGGGGTCGACAGATTTTTTTGGTATAATTGATATAGTTAGAAAAATGTTTTCTGCATATTTCTTTATTTTAAACTTAGAAATTTGATCTGCTGATGACTTCATTTGTTACTCCTTATTCTACCTTTTAACTACAAAACAATAAAGGAGGTTTTAAATTAATTGATTGTTGGTTTAGACATGGGAGGAACTAATATAGATGCTGTTTTAATTGAGAATGGAAAGATTATAAATAGTGTTAAGAAACCAACTGATAGAAATGATTTATTTCAATCGATATGGACAACATTAACCGAACTTCTTAAGGATTTCGACACTTCTAAAATTCAGCGAATTAATTTAAGTACCACTATCTGTACTAATGCCATAGTTGAAAACACGACCTCTCCTGTTGGATTGATCATTCAATCTGGACCAGGTTTGCCCCACGACTTTTTAGCTTATGGAGATGAAAATATTTTTATCAGTGGTTACATTGATCATAGAGGAACCGAGGTAGAACCTTGGAAAAAAGAAGAAATTGATAATGCTGCTAAATTGTTTAAGGAAAAAAATTTAGATTGTTGTGCTGTTGTGTCTAAATTTTCTCCTCGTAACCCCAAACATGAAAAAGATATTCAGAGTATACTAGAAAAAGAAGGTTTTTCTACAATTACAATGGGGCATACAGTTTCTGGAAAGCTTAATTTTCCTCGAAGAGTTGCAACTTCATATTTGAACTCTGCTGTATATGAAACTTTCAAAGAATTTTCTACTAATATTAAAAAATCTTTAGAAAGGAAAAATATAAACGCCCCGGTATATATATTAAAAGCAGACGGAGGAACGATGAACATCACATCAGCAGAAGAAAAACCTGTTGAAACAATACTTTCTGGTCCTGCTGCCAGTTGTATGGGAATCAACGCATTATTAGAAACAAATCAAGATGCAATATTTTTGGACATTGGAGGAACTACAACGGATATTTTCTTCCTGGCAGATGGAATCCCACTTTTTGAACCGTTGGGAATAAAAATTGAGAAATATAATACTTTGGTTAGGGCTATATATAGCGTTTCTATAGGGCTTGGCGGAGATAGTAGTATATCCATAAGTGACGGTAAGCTAAAGATTGGACCAAGACGAGAGGGTCCTGCTTACAGTTATGGTGGGCCTAAGCCTACACCAACGGATGCCATGATCGCTTTGGGAATAATTCAAGAAGACAAAGAAAAAGCAATAGAAGCAATGGATAGTCTCGGCAAAGATTTAAATTTGTCTGCAGAAGATACCGCAAAACTAATTCTAGAAAATATGGCGGAAATGATTAAAGCCAAAGTAGATGAATTATTAGCTGAAATAAACTCAAAACCCGTTTATACTATTAAAGAGCTGCTTTATGGTAAAAAAATTGAACCAAAAGTTATAAACATTATTGGGGCTCCTGCGAAGGCTTTAGCACCAGTAATAGAAAAAAAGTTTAACTTGCCTTGTTACTATCCAAAAGACTATTCTGTTGCAAATGCAATAGGTGCGGCTCTTGCAAAACCTACAACAGAAATAAATATGCTTGTAGACACAGCAAAGGGAATAATGATCGTACCAGAACTAGAAATTTATAAAAATGTTAATAGAAATTTTTCATTAGAATTAGCGAGGAAAAAGGCTTTAGAACTAGTGAAAGAATCGGCAAAATCTATAGGAGCAAAAGAAGATGAAGTAGAGGCTGAGATTGTTGAAGAGAGTTGCTTTAACATGGTCCGAGGATTTTATACAAGTGGTCAGAACATTCGAATAAAAGCACAAATAAAACCTGGACTGATTTACAATTTAAGAGGTGAGAATATTGATCAAAGCTAAAAACAAACTAGGACTTGTCTTTTTTCCTGCATTTGACTGGGCAATAAGCCCAACTCATCCAGAAAGAGAAGAAAGGTTATTGTACACACAAGATCAAATATTTGAAGAAGGAATTCAAGATATAGAAGGTATAACCTTCTACAACCCACTAGTTGCCGAAGAAAAAGATGTCCAAAGAGTACATTTTTGTGTCCCAAACGTTAAATCAAGAGTGACTCAATCACATTTGATATCAGCAGGAGGAGCAATCACTTCTTTGAAAAAAGTTATGGAAAAGGAAGTAGATAAATCCTTTGCACTAGTCCGTCCCCCTGGACACCACGCTCAAAGAGTTGTTTATGGTGATAGAGGATTTTGTATAATAAACATTGAGGCAGTCATGCTTGAGAGAATTAGACAAGAATTTGGTAACTTAAGGGTTGCTATTGTTGATACAGACTGTCACCATGGTGATGGAACTCAAGACATTTATTGGAACGATAAAGACACACTTTTTATCTCCTTTCATCAAGACGGTAGAACATTGTTTCCAGGTACAGGGTTTGTTGACGAGTTTGGAGGTCCTGGAGCCTATGGATACAATATAAACATCCCTTTGCCTCCCGGAACAGGCGAAGAAGGCTTTTTATACGTTCTTGAGAATGTTGTTATGCCAATTTTAGATGAGTATAAGCCGGATATTATAGTTAACTCTGCTGGACAAGATAATCATTATACAGACCCAATAACTAATATGAATTTTACTGCTCAAGGATATGCAAAACTTAATGATAGGCTAAATCCAGATATTGCGGTACTTGAGGGCGGTTATTCTATAGAAGGAGCCCTTCCATACATAAACTTAGGAATCATTCTAGCAATGGCTGGTATCGACTATTCTAACGTTAAGGAACCAGACTATAATGAGCATAAGTTAAAGCAACCCGAAAAGATTACAAACTATATTAAGGGACTTTCTGAATTAGTTTATAAAAGATGGAAAACCAAAGAAGAACTATGGTTAAACGACTTTAAAGGCATGGAAAAGGTTGAAAGAACTAGAAGAATATATTATGACACGGATGGCATACTAGAGCAGCAAACTCAAACATTCAAAATATGTAAGAAATGTTCTGGAGTTAATACAATTAGATCAAGAAGTGATACAGGATACAAAGTTTTTGCAATTACGATTCCAAGGGATGCTTGCTCAGGTTGTATTGACGAAGGGTATAAGATGTATAAAAATGCATCAAATGAATTTACCAATGTTTATTTACAAGATAGAGTGAATGATGAATATTTAGCAAAATAAAAAGAGAAAACGGGAGAAGAAATCTTCTCCCGTTTTTTAATTGTTTCGATGTTGAAATAAACCGCATGAACATATGCTTGCATGATTTAATTGAAATTTAACATTCTTCGTATGCTTCATTTAAGGATCTTTTAGGACAACTTCTTAAAACTAGCGCAAACCAAATGAATAAAATAACACCCTTTAAAATGCTGCTAATGCTTATACTCCACCATACTCCATCTAACCCCAAAGAGGTAGAGGACAATATTAAAGCACCAGGAATACGCAAAGCGTTAAGTACAATCCCAACTAGCGATGGTGGAAGTGTTCTTCCTAAACCATTAAAAGCCCCTTGAGTAGCTATTTCTACAACCATAAAGAACTGTGAAATACTTAGAATTTTTAGATAGTTAATTCCAATTTCAATAGTTTCTCTATCTTTAGGAATAAATATTTTTATTATCGGCTCCGGAACAAACATAAACAACAAAGTTGCAATGATTCCAATTATTCCTACAATGATTAATCCTTTCTTGTATCCTTCTCTTATTCTGTCCCATTTTCCGGCTCCATAATTCTGTCCTACAAAGGTTGAAATAGCAGTTGAAAAACCTCCTGCTGTCATCCAAGAAATGGATTCAATTTGAGATCCAACATTTTGTATAGCTATAGCTTGATAACCCCATTGGGCAATTATCCTAGCTAAATACATTGATATAGAGGCAAATATAACATTCTGTACAGAAACAGGGACTCCTAGTTTTAATATACTTTTTAAGTATTCTTTTTTGGGTAGCTTAAATATATTTAATCCACTAAAAAGAGATGAAAGCTTTCTACACTCAAAAATAAACAAAAATGTAACAGTAACTTGCGCAATAACTGTTGCCCATGCAGCTCCTTTAATCCCCATATATGGAAAAGGACCGATGCCCATGATCATTAAAGGATCGAGCACCATATTTACAACCAAACCAACCACATTTACTTTAAAGGGTGTGACGCTGTCTCCTATGCCATTAAAGACACCAGATAAAACCGGATTTATAAAATAAAAAATTAATCCTATAGAAATGATAACCAAATAATCAAGAGCCATTTGAACAACTTCTTGGTCATCTATTCTAAAAAAGCCTATCATACTATTTCTGAATATTATCAAAATAGCTGTATAAACCAAGGCAATAAAAATATCCAATTGAATAGAATGACGAACATATTCTCTTGCAGCCTTGATATCATTTTTCCCTAACGATTGTGCAACTCCGACTTCTACTGCAATCTTTGACAAAATGAAAAGTGCTGAGCCAATCCAGGTAAAAAATCCAACAGTACCAGAAGCAGCAACTGCATTGCTTCCTATTCTTCCTAACCAAATCATGTCCATCATCGTATAAGTCATTTGTACAAACGAAGTAGCCATTATTGGTAAGGCTAATTTAACTAAAGCTTTAGTTATAGGACCCTTGGTTAGATAGTTGTTCTTCATAGACATCCCTCCCTTCTTTGACTAGTTTTTTGACAGTAAATAATAAAAAATATAATAAGGCTTAACATGCATAGCCATTAAGAACAAGAATCTTTTTAGGATTTTTTATTGATGAATGGCAAAAATGGCAAGGAGTAAATAGAGGTTATAAATAATATACCCCGCGACCCTTTAAAGATGTAAATCAAACTTAAAAAGGTAGAGAAGCGCAATTTTACGCATCTCTACTAAAGCTCTAAAAAGATAAGCAAAGAAAACAATTTTCTAACAGTCTTATTTTAATAGATAAATATTGATTTTAATTTACTGCTTTTAAAAAATTATGTAATTTTATCTAACTGTCTTAAATTTTCATACACCTGTCTTATTTTTTCATACAGGCTGTATGAAAAAATAAGACACATTCGTTTCAATTTTTAATACGAACCTGTCTTAAAAATTAGGACATTATATAATACTATATAATAATACTATATATA
>Ga0134099_1000667_pt1 | contig 37629 bp, 35 predicted proteins | sample 10_taG_2_FD_105482 | JGI IMG/M metagenome (GOLD analysis project Ga0134099, IMG submission 105482) | Switchgrass degrading microbial communities from high solid loading bioreactors in New Hampshire, USA - 10_41_5_180_A2 metaG | ecosystem: Engineered > Bioreactor > Semi-continuous > Anaerobic >...
AATATCCGGTGACTATAACGGAGAGGAAACACCTGTTCCCATCCCGAACACAGAAGTTAAGCTCTCCCGTGCCGATGATACTTGGGTGGAAACGCCCTGGGAAAGTAGGTCGTTGCCGGATTTTTATTATATTCCTCAATAGCTCAGTCGGTAGAGCATGCGGCTGTTAACCGCAGGGTCGTTGGTTCGAGTCCAACTTGAGGAGCCAAAAAAAGGCGGTTCTTCTGATAATTAAAGGCAGGAGAACCGTCTTTTGTGTTTGACAGAAATAAAACAGTGATTTGGACTTAGTTTACCTTCAGCAGATGATATGCCGTTAAGCAGGAATCCTAACGTCGATTTCCTGTTTTATTAACAATAAGGAGGAAAATACGTATAATTTTCTTTGTTAAAAAAAGGAGAAAATTTGACGATATTCGATAATGTGATAGAATATATTTAATGCTGCAATAAAGAAAAAATTTATATTTACAATGGATAAAATTTGATCTGGTATACACAGGAGTTTTTTTATGAAGGTGGATTATATAAACCCGTTTATTGAAGCAAGCCAACAGGTTTTTCAGATGGTTACCGGAATTAAGCCGAGCCTGAAAAAGGTGTACCTCAAAAAATCTCCATATGCAAGCGATTCCGTAGCTGTATTAGTCGGACTTACGGGAAAGATACGGGGGCAGGTTATTATTTCTCTGAGTACTGAAACAGCAAAGCTGATAGCTTCAATCATGATGGGCGGCATGCCCGTGGATTCGTTTGATGATATGGCAAAAAGCGCAATATCTGAACTTGGTAATATGATAATTGGAAATACTGCTACCATATTATCTACACGTGGAATAAGCGTAGAAATAACTCCGCCTTCTTTGCTTATGGGGGATAATATAGTTGTATCACAAAAGATGAATACCATATGTGTACCCCTTGATCTGGGGGACAGCAGAAGTATAGATATTGATGTTTCGATAGAAGGGTAGATAACTTAAGAAGGTGGCATTAAGCCATCTTTTTAAATACTTTAAGTTTTGGAAAAAATCAGAGGTGTAATATAATATATATGCAGCTGAATATAGTGCTTGTTGAACCAGAAATACCGCAGAATACCGGTAATATTGCCAGAACATGCGCTGCTGTGGGTGCAGTTCTTCATCTTGTAGAGCCGCTGGGATTTTCTGTTTCAGACAAATATTTGAAAAGGGCCGGGCTTGATTATTGGGACAAACTGGAAATATATTACTATAAAAATTTTGAGTCTCTGAGAGAAAAGTATTCAGATTATCCGTTTTATTATGTATCGACAAAGGGTAGCCTGGTTTATTCGGAAATATCATATCCTGACGAATGCTTCTTTGTATTTGGAAAGGAAACAAAAGGATTACCGGAAAGCCTTCTGATAGAGAATTATGGTTCATGTATCCGTATACCGATGCGTCCTGCAATACGTTCACTGAATTTATCAAATTCTGTGGCAATAGTAACATATGAGTTTTTGAGACAGAAGAACTTTTTAAATCTTGAACTGAAGGGACATATTCCGACAAAAAACGGATGAAAAAATGTAAAAGGAGGATGGCCATGGTAAAGCGTATAGGGGTAATGACAAGCGGTGGTGATTGCCCTGGATTGAACACTGCCATCAGGGCTGTGGTTAAAACAGCTATAAATAATTACGGGTATGAGGTTGTTGGATTCAGAGACGGGTATCGCGGACTTGTTGAAAACAGGTTTGTAAGGATGAAGCTGTCTGACGTTTCGGGTATCCTGGATAAAGGAGGAACAATTCTCGGGACTACTAACAGATATAATCCTTTTGCCGTAATGGTTGACAGGGACGGAGAGAAAACCGTGCGCGATATGAGCGACAGGATAGTCGAAACCCTTAAGATGCATGACATTGACTGTCTTGTTGTAATTGGCGGAGATGCAACAATTAAGTATGCCAACCGGCTTATTGAAGAAAAGGGGATTAATATTGTAGTTGTACCCAAAACCATTGAAAATGACATATACGGAACTGATATGTCATTCGGTTTTATGACTGCTGTTTACACGGCTACATATGCTATCGACAAGCTGCATTCAACGGCTGAATCCCATCACAGAGTTATGATTCTTGAAGTCATGGGGAGATCCGCCGGGTGGGTTGCGCTTGAATCCGGAATAGCCGGCGGTGCTGATGTTATACTGATACCGGAGATTCCATATGATATTAATAAAGTGGCCAGGGCGATTTTCGAGCGCAGAAATGCCGGAAAAAGTTTCAGCATAATTGTTATGTCTGCCGGTGCAAGACCAAAAGATACGGCAGCAGAAAGCAATAACATCGAAGGCGGGGACAATTCGCTTTCATATGAAGGTACCAGTGCATTTTTGGCCAGGGAACTGGAAAGACTAACATCCCTGGAGACCAGGATTACCGTTCTGGGTTACCTTCAGCGAGGCGGTGAACCATCGCCTTACGACAGAATCCTTGCCACAAGACTGGGGACTTCTGCTGTAAACAATATCAGCAAAGGCGACTTTAACATGATGGTTTGTCTGGATCACGAACAGATAAAATCAATACCTGTCAGCGAAGTTGCGGGTAAGGTAAGAAGGGTGCCGGTAAACAGCGAATTAATCCAGATGGCCAGGAACATGGGTGTTTCTTTCGGTGATTAACAGCGAAGCACAGGGACTGCTCTGCTTTTCCTGAAACCGGGTGATTCCGGAAAACATGAAATGAAGCTATGCTGTTTACATTCAGTTTTAAAGCGCGGCGCTGAGAGACCAGGAATATGGATACCTCAGCGTCGAACCGTTTTTATCATGGCGAGCACGGGGAAGAGCAGGTGCTTTGCGACAAAAACACGAGGCAGGAACGGCTTATGGATAAAAAGGAAGCGGGGAGACTGTTCCATTGCTTCTGTTACTACAATAAAAACAACGGATGAGAGGTGTTAATTCCTGATTAATCAGGATTAATTATGGAGTGGAAAGAGGTTGAAATAACCGATATTGATGTTTTTCAGAAAGCATTCGGAAATATTAAGTCACGGGCATCGGAAATGTCCTTTTCAAACATGTTTATGTGGCGTAAAAACTATAACACTCAGTTCAGTATTATTAACAATATGCTGTGTATGGTTTCAAATCCCAGGAAGTATAAGCCTTTTGCCTTTTGCCCGATACCTATGGGGGAGTTTGAGCCAGAGGCATTTGAAGATACCGTTTACAGACTGAAGGAATATTTTGATTCCAGGGGATGGAAGTTATTCTTCGGTCGTGTAGAAGAACGCATGGTGGACAATTTTAACAAGTATTTAAAGGTAAAAGTTGAAACAAAGAGAATAGATGCCGCGTCTGATTACATTTACAATACCGAAAGCCTTATTACCCTTTCGGGCAAAAAACTAAGCGCGAAACGAAATCATATCAACAGGTTTTTCCGTGAATACGGTGATTTTGAGTATGTCGAGTTAAGCAAGGAGCATTATTCCGAATGTGAAAGGATTTTTGACAAATGGTGCAAGGATAACGACACCTGTATATGCGAAGTTCCGGAAGAATGTGAAAAATGGGCATGTTTCCAGCTGCTTGAATACTGGGACAGGATACCCGGTCTAAAAGGGGCACTTATAAAAGTCAACGGAAAATTTGAAGCATTTACAATAGGAGAAATGCTCAATGATGATACCGCGTTAATTCATATTGAAAAGGGGAATGCCGATATTCACGGTATTTATGCACTGATAAACAGGGAATTTGTTGCAAGGACATTTCCTCATACAAAATACGTGAACCGTGAAGAAGACATGGGAATAGAAGGTTTGAGAAAAGCCAAGCAGTCATATCATCCGGCCGGAATGGTATGGAAGTATAATATTTATCCTGATTTTGAGTGAAAATTATGGTAATTTCTGTACATCTTTGTTATTGACAAGATATCAGCCGGTTTTGTAGTATATATAAGTAATCCGTGTATAATTATAAAATATTGAATGACAGCAAAGTTAAAAGCCCCACCTTAAGCAAGAGGTGGGTACATATTTTCCTCTGGTATGCATAAATATAACAATTTTTTGGGAGGAAACAATGCTGAACAGACCTAAAGTTGCAATAGTAATGGGAAGCGATTCAGATTTTCCGGTAATTGAAAAGGGTTTAAAAATCCTTGACGAATTTGGAATTGAAACAGCGGTTACTGTCAGTTCCGCACACCGGACTCCCGATTTGACCGCACAGTTTGCAAAGGAAGCAGAAGAAAACGGTTTTGAGGTTATTATCGCAGCGGCAGGCAAGGCGGCTCACCTGCCCGGAGTGATTGCAGCATATACCGTTTTGCCTGTAATTGGTCTTCCTATTCATTCTTCAACACTTGACGGACTGGATTCTCTTTTGTCAATTGTTCAGATGCCGGCAGGCATCCCGGTGGCGACAGTAGCAATTAACGGAAGTGAGAACGCCGCTCTTCTGGCTGTTCAAATCCTGAGCGTGAAATATCCCGAACTGAGAGAGATGATGAAAAAATACCGGGAAAAGATGAAAGAATCAGTTAAGGAGAAAAACCTGAAATTACAGGAAAAACTTAATACTGGGAAATTTGCGCAAGCATAAATATACAGGCTGTATTATTGGTTTTTAAGTCTGTAAACCTTGCAGCAGATCATAATTGGTAACGGAGGATTCGTAAATGGCTAATTACAGGGAAGCCGGTGTTGATGTGAATGCCGGATACAGGGCTGTGGAGCTTATGAAAAAGCATGTTGCGAAAACAATGCTCCCTGAGGTATTGACCGATATCGGAGGTTTCGGAGGTTTGTTTTCGCTTGAAAACATCAATATAAAAAAACCCGTTCTTGTTTCCGGAACAGATGGAGTGGGAACAAAACTGAAACTGGCTTTTGCACTGGACAAACACGATACGGTGGGCATAGACTGTGTCGCAATGTGTGTTAACGATGTTGTCTGCAGCGGTGCAAGGCCATTGTTTTTTTTGGATTATATAGCAACAGGAAAGCTTGACCCATATAAAGTTGAAACCATTGTAAAAGGAATATCCGATGGTTGTGTTGAGGCAGGGTGCGCGCTGATAGGCGGTGAAACCGCGGAAATGCCCGGTTTTTATCCGCAAAACGAATATGACCTGGCCGGCTTCTGCGTCGGCATTGTTGACAGGGATAAAATTATAGACGGAAGTAAAATAAAAAGCGGAGACAAGCTGATAGGAATTGCTTCATCAGGAGTTCACAGCAATGGTTTTTCCCTTGTAAGAAAAATATTCTCAGAAGAAAAAGAGGATTTGGAGCGATACTTTCCGGAACTGGATTCTCCGATAGGCGAAGTACTCTTAACACCGACAAAAATTTACGTGAAAACCGTCCTGAAACTTACGGAAAAGTATAATATCAAAGGGATTGCTCATATTACCGGCGGTGGTTTTATAGAAAATATACCGAGAATGATTCCCGAAGGGCTGAAGGCAGTTGTTCACAGAGGTACATGGCCTGTATTGCCAATATTCAGGCTTATTTCGGAAAAGGGTAATGTCAATGAGACCGATATGTTCAATACATTTAACATGGGAATCGGTATGGTTCTGGCGGCTGATGCAGATGTTTCGGAAGAAATCATCAGTTTTATCAGTCAACTAGGTGAAAAGGCATATTTAATCGGAGAAATAACAGAAGGCGAAGGTAGAATAGAAATATGCTGAACATAGGTGTTATGGTTTCGGGCGGCGGAACCAATTTACAGGCCATCCTGGACAGGATAGAAGACGGAACGCTTAAAAACTGTAATGTTGTTACCGTGGTGTCCAGCAACAGTCACGCTTATGCCATTGAAAGGGCAAAGAGTAAAAACATTCCGGTTGCCGTCATTTCACGCAAAAATTTCGAGAATGAAGAAGAATACAATCAGGCCCTGATTGATCATATGAAGAAACACAAGGTGGAACTGGTGGTTCTTGCCGGTTTTTTAAGCCGTCTCGGCGAAAGTTTTATCAGGGAATATAAAAATGCAATTATTAATGTCCATCCGTCACTGATCCCATCTTTCTGCGGAAAGGGTTTCTATGGAATAATACCCCATCAGAAAGCCCTTGAATACGGGGTTAAAATAACCGGTGCAACGGTGCACTTTGTTGAGCCTGAATACGATTCAGGCCCAATTATTTTGCAGAAAGCGGTTGAAGTACTTCCCGATGATACACCCCAAACGCTGCAGAAAAGGGTTATGGAACAGGCCGAATGGCTGATTCTGCCTGAGGCAATACGCCTTTTCTCAGAAGGAAGACTGACGGTTAACGGAAGAAAAGTTATTATCAGGGATCCGGATAAATAATATAAGCTTTTATATAAACGGGAGTGATAACAGGTGATCAAAAGAGCACTGATAAGTGTGTCCGACAAAAACGGTATCGTGGATTTCGCCAGGGAGCTTGCAGCCATGCAGATTGAAATCATATCAACCGGCGGAACCTATGAGCTTCTCCGGAAAAACGGCATAAAGGTTACAGGTATATCTGAAATAACGGGATTTCCCGAATGCCTTGACGGAAGGGTAAAAACCCTTCATCCCAGGATTCATGCAGGGCTTCTTGCGATAAGAAATAATCCTGAGCATATGAAGCAGCTGAAAGAACTTGGGATTGATACAATTGACATGGTGGTTGTAAACCTATACCCGTTTAAACAGACAATACTTAAAGAAAACGTAACACTTCAGGAAGCAATTGAGAATATAGATATAGGTGGTCCTACAATGCTCCGTTCTGCTGCGAAAAACTACCAGGATGTTGTGGTAATTGTAGATCCCGGCGACTACATTCCTGTTCTTAATGAAATACGCGAAACAGGGGATGTTTCCCTGAAAACAAGATTGAAACTGAGTTATAAAGTATTTCAGCATACAAGCCATTATGATACCTTAATTCAGCAGTATCTGCGTAAACAGCTGGGCGAAGATTCCTTCCCCGAGACGCTTACCCTTACATTTGAAAAGGTTCAGGATATGAGGTACGGGGAAAACCCGCACCAGAAAGCGGTATTTTACAGGGAAACGGGGAATATAACCGGTTGGCTTACAGAGGCTGAACAACTGCATGGCAAAGAGCTGTCCTTTAACAACATAAACGATGCAAACGGGGCACTGGAGCTTCTTAAGGAGTTTGATGAGCCGACTGTTGTTGCGGTTAAGCATGCTAATCCGTGCGGGGTGGGTACAGGTTCCGATATATACGAAGCTTTTATGAATGCATATGAAGCTGATAAGGTTTCTATTTTCGGAGGCATAGTTGCGGCCAACCGTGAGGTGGATGCAAAAACCGCGGAGGAAATGGTTAAAATTTTCCTTGAGATTATCATTGCCCCCGAATTTTCTCCTGAAGCTCTTGAAATACTGAAACAGAAAAAGAACCTGAGACTATTGAGGCTTCCGTCCATAGCCGAAAAATCTTCAGGGGGTTATGATCTCAAGAAAGTGGGAGGAGGTTTGCTCCTCCAGGAAAAGGACGATATTTTGTATGATGAATCGGATATCAGGGTTGTAACAAAAAGAAAACCGACTGAAGAAGAACTCAGGACAATGAAATTTGCAATGAAAGTTGTAAAGCACGTGAAATCCAATGCAATAGTCCTCGCAATACCAAACAGAACCATCGGCATAGGATGCGGACAGATGAACCGTATAACCGCTGCAAAAATTGCCATTGAAGCAGGCGGAGAATTGTGCAAAGGTTCCGTTATGGCTTCGGATGCATTTTTCCCGTTCCCTGACTGTGTAGAGGCTGCTTATAAAGCTGGTATAACAGCAATTATTCAGCCCGGCGGTTCGGTAAGGGACCAGGAATCAATAGAAGCATGCGACAGATACGGGATAGCCATGGTATTTACCGGTATACGACATTTTAAGCATTGATTTACACCGGCGGTTTTCCGCCGTTTAACAAGAATAGTAACGGAGGAGTGCCATGAAAGTACTTGTGGTAGGCTCGGGAGGCCGCGAACATGCAATCGTGTGGAAGCTTTCCCGGAGCAGCAGGGTTGATAAAATATACTGCGCACCCGGAAACGGCGGCATCAGTGAACTGGCGGAATGTCTGGATATTGGTGTTCTTGATACCGAATCCATAATTAAGGCCTGTAAGGATAAAAACATAGATCTAGTTGTTGTCGCACCGGATGATCCGCTGGCAATGGGTATGGTAAACGAGCTGACAAAGGCCGGAATACGCGCTTTCGGCCCAACCCGTGAAGCCGCACTGATTGAATCCAGCAAAAGTTTTTCAAAAAGTCTTATGAAAAAGTACGGCATACCGACAGCCGGATTTGAAACATTCGATGATGTGAATAAAGCAATGGAATATATCAGGACCCAGAAGTATCCCCTTGTTGTCAAGGCAGACGGGCTGGCGCTCGGCAAGGGAGTTATAATATGCAACAGTGAAGAAGAAGCCCGAGAAGCGGTTATAACTATCATGGAGCGGAAAAAATTCGGGGATGCCGGAAAAGTTATAGTCATTGAAGAGTTTTTAACCGGCCAGGAAGTTTCCATTCTCTCATTTACGGACGGAAAGACCATTGTTCCCATGGTAAGCGCCCAGGATCACAAGCGGGTGTTTGACGGTGACAAAGGCCCCAATACAGGCGGAATGGGAGCATTCTCGCCAAGCAGTGTATACACTGAAAAAATGGCGGAAATCTGCATGAACAGGATTTTCCGGCCTACAATCGAAGCGATGAATAAGGAAGGACGGACATTTAAAGGTGTCCTGTACTTCGGACTTATTATAACCGAAGACGGACCCAGGGTGCTGGAATACAATGCCCGTTTCGGAGATCCCGAAACACAGGTTGTGCTGCCAAGGTTGAAGAATGATTTGCTAGATATCATTGAAGCGGTTATAGACGAAAGACTTGATGAAATCAAAATTGAGTGGGACGATTCAGCCTGCCTGTGCGTAATAATGGCATCTGAGGGCTATCCCCAGGAATATCGCAAAGGTTTGAAAATAACAGGTCTGGATTCTGTGGAAGATGATATAATTGTATTCCACGCCGGTACGAAAAAAGCAGGCAATGAATACTTTACAAACGGCGGCCGTGTACTTGGAGTAACAGCGCTTGGAAAATCATTGAAAGAAGCAAGGGATAAGGCTTATAATGCAGTAAGCCGTATCCATTTCGAAGGTGCCCATTATCGCAGGGACATTGGAAAATTTTAAATTATTGCTGTCCCTGCGACAGTTTCACATCAAGCTCGTGAATGTTGGAGTTTACAAGATTGGTCCTGATTATTACAAGCACCGAGTCCTGGTTATATACGGCACTGCAAAGATCATTAATCGACAACTCCAGCATCTGGAATATATGATTCTGGTTATCTTCAACGCTGGCCTTAAGTTTTGCGAATTCCTGCTGCAACTGGTTTGCCAGTTCCTGGGCTTTGGGCCAGTTATTTTGTTTTACCGAAAAATGAATGCCCGCAACACCGCTGGTTATACGCGGAAGTTCGGCGGGAATATCGCTTTTATAATAACTGTAAAAGTCAGCCAGAGCCTGGGATAACTGAAAGGCTGCATTCTGAGATTCCGTTATGTTTTTGGCATTAACATTCTGCGATAACGCAATAAGGGCTTTATTGAAGTTTTCAATCTGGGTCTGGGAGACCCCTTTTTTTATAAGATCAGGTTGTAAATTGTTCCATGTAAAGTGCAGTCCGTCGGTCAGCACTTTTATAAGTTTCCAGTTATCATCATGCCACTGGGCAATGCCGAAAAGGCTTTCTTCATATTGAAAAGATTTATCCTCTGACGATCCTGTTTTTTGTAAATCCTCCTGGACGCCTGAATTTTCCTTTTCCGTATTCTGTTCATTTTCTTTTTTGCTCTGCTTGCTGTCATCTTCCAAGGAATCTTTTCCCTTTTCCGAACCGCTGTCTTTTTCGCTTTCCTTCTGTTTATCCTGTTCATTTTCCTTTTCTTTATCCTGCTCGCTTTGTCCTTCCTGTTCGTCCTTGCTTTTATTCATATCTTCCTCTTCCTGGCCCTGAGTACTTTCGGCTCCCTGTTTCCCGCTTTTGCTGCCTTCCTTCTGTTGTTCACTCTTTTCCGATCCGCTTTCGGGCTGAATCTGTTCCTCATTATGTGTTCCCACCGTATATTTCTGTATAGATTCCAGCAGCATCTGTATCTGTTCGTTTTTCATCTGTTCTATATTATCGCGTCCGCTGAATAACGGACCGCCCAGCAGTGTTATTATTTGTTCCAGTTCATCAGATGCCTTATGCATTGTATTGGGGATTTTTTCAGTATTGTCCTGTTCCTCCTGCTTCTCCTTGTCAGGGCAGGCTGAAAGTGTAAACAGCATAATTAGTCCAAGAATTAACAAGACTGATTTTTTTCGCATTTTTTTCACTCCTGCGTTTTTTATGTATATACTTCAGATATTTATTTTAGGCTTAATAGTAATTTCTTATGCAGGAGAAAAAGACAGGCTTTGAAAAAATTGCCCTGTATGGATCGGCTCAATTTTGGGAAAACAAAACATGAAAGGGTGATAATATGCTGCTGACAATTGCAATAATTCTGTTTGCTTTATGGTTGCTGGGAGTTGTTTTCAGGTTTACGCTTGGGGGATTAATTCATATCCTTCTTGTTGTTGCAATAATCACGGTTATTGTCAGATTAATCAGGGGGAAAAAAATTTTCGGTGAATAAAGGGCTTAATGGAAAGCCCTTTATTTTTACCTGAGACGGGCACGGGCTGTAACTTTGGTTACTTTAAAAAAGACGTTGAAAAAATACAAAAGTGCATGCTGAGTTTATATAGTAATCTTATTGGAGGTTTGAGCTACAATTACGCCGAATAACATGAGGATCGGGCGAACGGCAAAAAGAATTAATACCGGACGGTACTAACAGAGGTGTTACAGGAGCTGAATATGATAATTATTCAGCTCCTGTTTGAATTCGGTATTTATTAAAGGCCATGTATGTTACAACTTAAGCTGACTTATTACTTCCTTCAGCGTATCAGCGGATTTATAAAGCAGTTTCTTTTCTTCTTCCGAAAGAGGTACTTCAAGTATACGGTTAACGCCATTCCTGTCAACAACGGTTGGTACACTGAGGCAAACGTCCGAAAGGCCGTACTGCCCTTTCAGAAAACTTGATACAGTCAAAATTGAATGTTCATCACGCATAATGGCTTCAACGATTCTTCTTACCGCCAGAGCCACGGCATAATAAGTTGCGCCTTTCCTTTTAATGATTTCGTAAGCGGCATTTTTAACGTTTTCAAAGATTTCAAACTTGCTTCTGCCTTCCTTGCATGAGCTGCAGGCTCTGCAGTATTCATCCATCGGCATGCCGGCTATTGTGGTAAGGCTCCAGGCCGGAAGTTCTGTATCGCCGTGTTCGCCCAGTATATAGCCGTGTACATTTCTCGCATCAACGCCGACATGTTCGGCAATCAGGTAGCGGAAACGGGCGGTGTCAAGGACAGTTCCCGAACCGATAACCTTTTCCGTCGGCCATCCTGATATTTTGGTCGTAACGTAAGTGAGTATGTCCACGGGGTTTGTTACAACCAGGATCAGGGTTTTTTCAGGCGTTGTGTGTTTAATTATTTCGGTTACGATACTTTTGAAAATTGCAGTGTTTTTATGAACGAGATCGAGCCGGGTTTCGCCTTCTTTCTGGTTTGCACCTGCTGAAATGATTATTATGTCAGAGTCCTGTAAATCCTTGTATTCACCATGATAAATCCGCACTGGCTTGGTAAAAGGGACACCGTGGTTCAGGTCCATGACCTCGCCGACTGCTTTTTCCTGGTTTATGTCTATGATAACGATTTCCGAGAAAAGCCCGCTCAGCATAAGGGTATATGCCGTAGTCGAACCAACAAACCCTGCTCCTATGATTGAAACTTTATGAATATCCTTTTTCATGAGGTTTAACTCCTTTCATATATATGGGAACAAATTAATCTATGGCTATATATTCCCACATAATGAAAGGACTTAAACATAGCTTATGCGGTTTCCCGCAATACCAGTTCAGGATCAATCATTGTACTGGTTTCTGCCTTTTCGCCCTTAAGTACTTTATGCAGTACTTTTACAGCAATTCTGCCCAGTTCCTCCATTTTGCTGTCAACCGTAGACAGCGAAGGCGTGCAGCATATGGAAAGCACGGAATTATTGAACCCCATGACACTGACATCTTCAGGCACTTTAATGTTATTGGCAATCAGGCACTTCAGTGCGCCTATGGCGGTAAGATCCTCACTGGTTAAAACAGCATCAAAGGAAAAACCGGCGTCAATAAGCTCCCTGACTTTTGAAAATGCAGGGTCAAGACCGGGTTTTACAAAAAATATTTCCGACCTGACATTGTGTGTGGCCACCGCGCTTTTGAAACCCATCAGCTTCTGGGTTCCGCTGAATGTCTCAGCATCATACAGGTACAGAAAATTCCTTCTTCCTTTGGAAACAAGATATTCCACACATTTTTCAAGGGCTTTCCGGTCATCACAGCGTACCGAATAGATATTGGGATGCTCAAAATGACCATTGACAATTATTATAGGAATATCCTTTGCTATCTGCTCTATCGGCTGATCAAGGCTGGGATCCTTAAACGGTGAACCCACAAGTATAATTGAATCGACTTTTTTTTCGACAAGCATTCTCAGGTATTTTAATTTTTGCTCATTGTTGTATCCTGTGTTGCACAGGATTGTGTTAAATCCCAGGACAGAAAGGGACTGTTCGATACTGTGCGCAACATTGGCATAATACAGGTTGCGAATGTCAATGGTTACAATACCTATGGTTTTCAGTGAGTTTGTTACCATTCCCCTTGCAATGGCACTGGGAACATAGTTATATTTTTTTAACACGGCTTCAACTTTCTGCCTTGTTATATCCCTTACATTTCCGCTGTCGTTCAGAACCCTTGAAACAGTTGCGATTGATACATTTGCCTCCCTTGCAATATCATAAATATTCAACTGATCTCACCTACTGATTTTTATTTTTTATCTTTTATCGGTTAAAATTTTATGATATATTAAGTATAAACAAATCTGTAAGCGCTTTCAACTATTTTTATGGGAGGATGAACTATGGGAAATTTTATCAATGATAACTTTATGCTGCAAAATCAGGTTGCAAGAACACTTTACCACGATTTTGCAAAACATTTGCCGATTATTGATTATCACTGTCATATCAGCCCGAAAGAAATAGCAGAAAACAAAAAGTACAATAACATTACCGAGGTATGGCTCGGCGGAGATCACTACAAGTGGCGTGCAATCAGGGCTAACGGCGTTGATGAGAAATATATTACCGGGAATGCCGATCCCAAGGAAAAATTCATGAAATGGGCAGAAACAGTGCCTTACCTTCTTGGAAATCCCCTGTATCACTGGACACACCTTGAACTGAAAAGGTATTTTGGAATAGATGATTTGCTTTCTCCTGAAACGGCTGAAAATATCTGGAACAGATGCAATGAGCTGCTTTCATCCGATGAATTTTCGGTAAGAGGCTTAATTAGTAAATCAAATGTTGAGCTTATATGCACCACCGATGATCCGGTCGACACACTTGAATATCACAGGGCAATTAAGGAAGACAGGAATTTTTCCGTCAGGGTACTTCCCTCTTTCAGACCCGATAAAGCATTAAACATAAATAACGAAGGTTTCAGCGATTATATCTCATCCCTTGAAAAAGCAGCAAATATGAAAATTTCATCAGTTTCCGAACTTAAGCAGGCACTTGGAAACCGTATTTCATACTTCCACGAAAACGGGTGCCGGATCTCGGACCATGCTCTTGAATATGCTGTATATGCAGAAGCCGACGAAGAAACGGTTGACAAAATACTGAAAAAGGCTCTGAACGGTGAAAAAGTAACCCGGCAGGAAGCTGAACAGTACAGGTCTCATCTGCTGGTATTCCTTGGCCGCGAATATGCAAAAAGAGGCTGGACAATGCAGCTGCATCTGAATTCAATCCGTAATCTGAATACCAGAAGGTTTGCCGCTTTGGGACCTGATACCGGTTACGACGCAATTGGCGATGCACAGCAGGCTAAAGGTCTGGCCGCTCTGCTGAATGCCCTTGAGATAACCGGGGAACTTCCTAAAACCATTCTGTACAGTTTAAATCCGTATGACAATGAGGTTTTGTTAACCGTTATGGGCAGTTTCCAGGGCAGCGAGGTTCCGGGAAAAATGCAGCTTGGTTCTGCATGGTGGTTCAATGATCAGAAAGACGGGATGGTTGCGCAGATGAAGGCGCTGGCAAATATGGGACTGCTGAGAAGATTTGTAGGAATGCTGACCGACTCCAGAAGCTTTTTGTCGTATACAAGGCATGAATACTTCAGAAGAATCCTTTGCAATCTGATAGGCGAATGGGCCGAGGCCGGCGAAGTTCCGATGGATATGAACCTGCTGGGCTCAATGGTACAGGAAATTTGCTATTACAACGCAAAGAATTATTTCGGTTTTTAAATGTCCGGACCACATGTTTATTGAATCAAGGTAATTTAAGGCGGGTCCTGCGGCGGGTATTTTGGCTTCTTGAGCAACAAAGCAATTATGTTAAATCACGCTTCTCTAGTTTGTGATGAATCTGACGTTGGGGTCTCCACATCCCGGGTTGCTCAGGTTCACGTTATAAACTTATTGCTGTGAAGCGGAGCTGAGAAGCATGTTGCTCTGCGTTGCCAAAAACAACTGCAGTACCCGCTTTTTATAGAGTAAATTTGGTGCGGGTCCCGGTTCGGGAATTTTATATATCCAGGAAGAACAAACGCTTACGTCAAGACACAGTTTTTGCATGTCTCAGGCTAATAATGATACCCACCTCAGCTGTCAAGAAATGCGGTCATTCTACACAGCATTGAGAAAAAAATATATAAATGCTATATTATTTATTAAGCTTTTTATTTTATTATTCAGGAGTGATTTTCCTTGAGCCAGGCAGATATTGTTTTTATTGAAATGTGCAGGGATATACTGGAAAACGGTTTCAGTTCAGAAGGTCAAAAGGTGCGCCCGCGATGGGAAGACGGTACACCGGCTCATACAATTAAAAAATTCGGTGTGGTCAGCAGGTATGATTTGTCAAAGGAATTTCCAATTCTGACATTAAGGCCTATTAACTACAGGGCAGCGATAGATGAAATTCTCTGGATATGGCAAAAAAAGTCGAACAATATCCGTGATCTGAACAGCCATATATGGGATGCATGGGCTGATGAGAACGGATCAATCGGTAAAGCATACGGATACCAGCTGGGAATTAAGCATAAATATCCCGAAGGGGAATTTGACCAGGTGGATCGGGTTTTGTATGACTTGAAACATAACCCCTACAGCAGAAGGATAATAACGAATATGTACAATCATGCCGACCTGCACGAAATGAATCTTTACCCGTGTGCTTACAGCATGACATTCAACGTGACAGGCAACAGGCTTAATGCAATTCTGAACCAGCGTTCCCAGGATGTTTTGGTGGCCAATAACTGGAACGTGGTGCAATATGCCGTGCTTATTCATATGTTCGCACAGGTTTCAGGACTTGTACCCGGCGAACTGGTGCATGTAATCGCCGATGCACATATATACGACAGGCATGTCCCCATTGTTGAAGAACTGATAAAGAGAAAACCCTATCCTGCACCAAAACTTGTTGTGAATCCTGATATTAAGAATTTCTATGATTTTAAGGTTGATGATTTCGTCCTTGAAAATTATCAGCACGGAGAACCGATAAAAAAGATACCGGTAGCCGTTTAATTTTATCACTGTGTATTCTCAGGCAAAAAAGGGTATATTCAATATCAGTGACAGGCTGCGGAATTATGCCGGAAATGGGAGAATATATATGCAGGAATGGATTATAATAGCATCAGCGGATAAAAACTGGGGTATTGGATTTAACAACAGGCTGCTTGCAAGAATTCCCGAAGATATGAAGCATGTTTCGGGCAAGACAACAGGTAAGGTTATTGTTATGGGGAGAAAGACACTGGAATCATTTCCCGGAGGAAAACCGTTACCGAACCGTACAAATGTGGTTCTGACAACGAATACCGATTATGCTGTTGAAGGCGCTATAGTAGTGCACAGTATCAGTGAGTTAATGAATGAACTGAAGGATTACCAGGGAGAAATATATGTTTTCGGCGGTGAAAGCATTTACCGGCAGCTTCTGCCTTACTGCACAAAAGCATATATAACGCGGTTCAATAAGGAATTCGAGGCAGATTCGTTTATGCCGTGTCTGGACAGTATAGAAGGATGGAAACTGGTAAAGAAGGGTGTATGGCAGAAAAGCAAAACCGGCATTGAATTCCGTTTTGATGAATATGAAAGAAATATATAGCCGGTTTCAGCATATACTCATTTAAGAACTTTAAACAGGAGGTACCAGATGCAGGATAAAAATGTTACAGTAACAATAGGGGATAAAAAGTACAGTGTTTTGAAAGGGACAACTCTTGAAAAGATAAAAGATGAATTTTACAGCGAAAGCAAGGCAATTGTGGTTGCAGCATATGTAAACAATGAAATCAGGGAATTGACGTATCCGGTTAACGAGGACTGCAATATTTCATTTATAGATCTTTCCATTGCAGACGGCGGAAGAATATATGAGAGAAGCCTGACGTTTCTGCTGATCAAGGCCTTTCATGACATGTTTCCGGACGATACCATAGAAATATGCCATTCAGTAAACAAAGGGCTGTTTTTTGAATGTTCGGTCAGGGATTTGAATGAAGATCATGTTCAGAAAATAGAGGACAGGATGAGAGAACTGGTGGAGATGGATCTGCCTTTTGAGAAAAAAACCATGCCTGTGGAAGAGGCAAAACAGCTTTTCCTCAAAAAGAACAGGCTGGATAAATACGGCGTTATAAAGTACCGTGAAAAACCGTATGTTACTTTTTATAAATTCGATGACACGGAAGACTATTTTTATGGTTTTATGGTTCCGTCCAGCGGCTATCTGAAGCTGTTCAGGCTGGAATATGACGACGGCGGCATTGTTCTTATATCGCCGAAAATAACAAATCCCAATACCATTGAGGAACATGACATACCGAAGAAGCTTTTTCAGATATTCAGCGAATACAGGCAGTGGGTTAATATCCTGGGTGTGGATAACGTAGGGAAACTGAACGATATTGTAGAAGCAGGCAAGGCAGATGAATTTATCAGGATATCCGAAGCACTTCACGAGAAGAAAATCGCCCGTATTGCAGATATGATTGCAGAAAGGAAGGACAGGGTTAAAGTAATACTTATTGCCGGGCCTTCGTCATCAGGCAAAACAACCTTTGCCCAGAGGCTTTCAATACAGCTGAGAGTTAACGGACTGGTTCCCGTTAATATATCCACCGACGATTATTTTGTGGAGAAAGACAAAACTCCGCTGGATGAATTCGGCAAACCCGATTTTGAAGCACTTGAGGCTGTGGACCTGAAACTGTTCAATGAGCATCTGAACAGTCTTATAAGAGGAGAGGAAGTAAGTATTCCGACATTTAACTTCCTCACAGGAAAAAGGGAATACCATAACAGGAAAATTCGACTGGATAAAGACCATGTTCTGGTTATAGAAGGAATACACGGCCTGAATCCGAAACTTACCGCAGAGGTCAGTGAAGACAGTAAATTTAAAATTTATATCAGTGCGATAACGTCAATGAGGATTGACAAGCATAACAGAATACCTACAACTGATTTAAGGTTTATACGCAGAATCGTAAGGGACTATAAGTTCAGGGGCTGTCCTGCGGAAAAAACCATCGACCTGTGGCCTTCGGTAAGACGCGGAGAGGAAAAGAACATATTCCCGTTCCAGGAACAGGCTGATGTAATGTTTAATTCTTCACTGATATATGAGCTGGGAGTTCTGAAGACGCTGGCAGTGCCTCTGCTGTCGGAAATTAAGCCTGACCGGCCCCAGTACTCCGAAAGCAGAAGGTTAATAGAATTTCTGAGTTACTTTTTGAGCATTGACAGTGATGAAATTCCTCCGAATTCAATACTTCGCGAATTTATCGGCGGTTCCTGTTTCTTTAAGTAAACATGCGGATATTGACGTTCAGCTTTAATATTTATATAAAGACAAACAAAAACGAGACGGAAAGTATTTCCGTCTCGTTTCATAATAACAGGTTTTAGTAGTCATAGTCAAAGTAATAGCGGTAATAAGGATAACGGAATTCCTCTTCAGCTTCATTGCTTTGAGACACCCTGCCATGCACGGTACAGTACTCACCTTCATAAACTTCGTAATACCAGTCTTCGGGATACGGATCATCGGGCAGCATGGGTTTGTATTCCACGGGTCTGCGGATGAGTATTCTTTCCTCGACGGTTTCAGGCGGACAGTATTCACTGGCCAGTACGGGTCTTCCATGTTCATCCTTGACCGATGTGCATATTTTTGCTTTATAGTGAACATTACAAGTATCCCCGTATTCGGGTTCGGTACCTTCGATAAAGTACTCATCATAGACCCTTGAACCCCTCGGATCCTGTCTGCACAGGTCAGTTGCAAGTTTTCCCGAATCTTTGCATATTTCCCTTTTTACGATTTTCGGAGGTACGGTTGAGAAAAATTCTACGGGCTCAAGATCTTCGTGAATTTTTGTCATTACTGCATGCCATATGTTCCTTGCATTTGCTGATTCTGCTGATACAAGGGAAATAGGAACCTGCCTGTTGTCGTAACCGTACCATGTGGCAGCCACATAGTAAGGAGTCATACCGCAGAACCACCTGTCAATGTAGTTGTCGGTAGTACCGGTTTTACCGGCAGTAGGTATACTTTCGCCTTTCTTGTTTTTAACCGTTATGCCCTTGGCTGTTCCTTCGGTAACAACATCCTGAAGTATATCGTTCATAATGAAGGCAGTCTGCTCGGAGTATACCTTCGTACCCCTGGGTTTCTTTTCAAGAATTACATTGCCGTTTACGTCTTCAACCTTTGTGTAGAAATATGGTTCCCAGTATACCCCTTTATACGCAAACACCGTATAGGCCGAGGCCATGTCCAGAGGACTCATCTGGTTTGTAAACCCGCCCATTGCAATTGAAATTTTTCCTTCATCTTCCCACCTGGGCAGGCCAACTTTTTCAAGATAATTCAGCCCGACCCTGAAAGAGGTGTAATCCCTGAGGGCAAGAGCGGAGATGACATTACGGGACTGTACAACTGCCTCCCTTACGGTTGTCAGTCCGAAGTTTATTTTCTCAACATTCTGGGGATACAGTTTTGTCCTTTCCTTTTCCGGAACGGATACATCGTTGAGAAGCATATGCTGGGGCACATCATCAATAACCGTTCCTGCGGTTAATCGTCCTGTTTCTATGCCCGGACCATACACAAGCAGCGGTTTTATACCCGAACCCGGTGAGCGTTTCATCTGCGTTGCACGGTTGAAAACGCTGCCTTTCTTTTCGCCGTATCCGCCATAAATACCGCGAACGGCTCCTGTTTCCGGATCAATCACCACCATTGCAGACTGCGGGATTTCTTCCCGTCGCTGGGCTTCCTCGTTGACCCTGGGAAAATACTCTTCATTTGTATATACTTCATCAAGGGCTTTCTGGACTTTCGGATCCATTGTGGTATATATCTTCAGCCCGGAATTATAAATCATATCTTCGGCCGTCTGAGGACTGATGCCCTTTTGCTCGCTTAAATCCTTTATTACCGCTTTCACAACCTCATCCACAAAATATGACTGGTTACTGGTTTTCGTAGTCTTACCGGCACTCGGGTTGTAGACAAACTTGATTTCTTCCTGCATCGCCTGTTCATATTCTGCTTCAGTAATCATGCCCTGTTCAAGCATCAGACCGAGAATCATGTGAGTTCTTTCAATATTGTTTTTTATGTTTTCCTCGCTGCTTGGTACATATTTTGAAGGCCATTGCGTAATTCCTGCAAGACTTGCACACTCGGCAAGGGACAATTCCCTGACGTCCTTTCCGTAATAAGCCTGGGCTGCAATTTCAATGCCGTATATGGTGCCCCCGAAGGGAATGGTATTTAAATACCTGGTAAGTATGTCTTCCTTGGAAAGGCCTTCCCTTTCAAGTTTCAATGCCTGCCACATTTCCTGGATTTTCCGTTTGATTGTGACATCATCTGCCCCTGTCAGGTTTTTTACCATCTGCTGGGTAATTGTACTTCCGCCCTGCAGGGACTCTTCACCGGTAAGATAAGACCTGGCGCTGTAAAAAGCAGCATAGATGAACCTTTTGAAATCAACGCCCTTGTGTTCCCAGAAACGCTTGTCTTCCACAGCTATATAGGCGTTGATCAAATTTTTGGGTATGTCCACATAGTCAATCCATACGCGGTTTTCGTTTCTTTTTAGTTCAGCTATGACATTTCCCTCTATATCGTAGATAAAGGTATTGAATTTCGTTAACTGTAAATCACTGGCACTGAGTTCGGGCGTAGTGACAATGTACCCGTATATAAGACCTGCGCCAAGTCCTCCGACTATAAAACCGGCAAATATTAAAACAATGAAAATGAGTTTTAAGGCACCCCATAATACCCTAAGAGCGTATAAAAGACCGGAGACTGCCGGGTGTCTTTTTTTCGGGGCAGCTATTTCAGGATTTATTTTCTTTTCTTTTTTCACAGGTTTTTCACCTTTTTTTCTCCCAAACCTGAAATTTAATAACGTCATATCTTTTCCTCCCAAGAGGAATGCCTGTTTTCGGAAAATGTTATCTGCAAATAAATAATTTTGTACAGTTCCAGGGTAAAATATACAGGCAGGAAGCAATTAAGCGGCAATAATGTCCGAAAGGCATCCCCTTTAAAGTTGATAATATTATAGCATAAAATTATTAAGACAAAAGTTTTTTTTCGATTACACTGGAACTTTGGGGAATAATTCATTATAATTGTAAAAAGTATAATAGTATGATTTCAATAAAATTTATATATGCGAATACAGATCCTATGAAAGGATGGGTAAATTGAGTACGAACGTATTTGATGTATTGAAGGAACGGGGATTTATTGCGCAGACTACAAACGAGGAAAAAATAAGGGAAGTTCTGGAAACCCAGAAGGTCACTTTTTACATAGGTTTTGATCCTACTGCAGACAGCCTGCACGTCGGCCATCTTCTGCAGCTGATTGTGATGTCGCATATGCAGAAGGCAGGCCACAGGCCGATAGCAGTACTTGGCGGCGGTACCGCGATGGTGGGCGATCCCAGCGGACGGACTGACATGCGCCAGATGCTTACGAGGGAACAGATTGAGTATAATGCCTCAAGATTCAAGGTTCAGATGGAAAAACTGATTGATTTTTCCGACGGCAAGGCTATAATGGTGAATAATGCCGACTGGCTTCTGAAGTTAAATTATGTGGAATTCCTGAGGGACATAGGTGTTCATTTCTCTGTCAACAGGATGCTTGCGGCCGAGTGTTTCAAGTCGAGGCTTGAAAGAGGACTTTCATTTATAGAATTCAATTACATGCTGATGCAGAGTTACGATTTTCTGAAACTGTATCAGGATTACAACTGTATAATGCAGCTGGGCGGCGACGACCAGTGGAGCAATATCCTCGGCGGTATCGATCTTATACGCCGGGTTGAGGGAGAAGAAGCATACGGAATGACTTTCTGCCTGTTAACAACCAGTGAAGGCAAAAAAATGGGCAAGACCCAGAAGGGTGCTGTATGGCTTGATCCTGAAAAGACTTCACCTTATGATTTTTATCAGTACTGGCGTAACGTAAATGACGCCGACGTTGTAAAATGTCTCAAGCTGCTTACTTTCCTTCCGATTGAGGAAATTGAAAAACTGGCGCAGTATAAGGACGAAAAAATTAACGAAGCCAAGGAAATCCTTGCCTATGAGGTTACAAAGATTGTCCATGGTGAAGAGGAAGCGAATAAAGCCCAGCAGGCTGCAAGAGCCTTATTTGCTGACGGCGGTGACTTAAGTCTTGTACCGTCAACCGAGATAAGCCTGTCTGATGTGGGTGACGGCATTGGAATACTGGATTTGCTTATGATGGCAAAATTAATCCCTTCAAAAGGAGAGGGAAGAAGGCTTATCAGCCAGGGTGGTATTTATGTTAACGGTGAACGCATTGATGATCAGAACAGGGTAATTACCTGCGATGACTTTAAAGAAGAACAGTTATTTGTACGGAAGGGGAAAAAGACATACCACAGGATTATTCTTTCCAGGTGACTGTGAGATATCAATTTTTCAGTACTGATTAACCCGGAACTCAGGCTATCGAGTTTACTATTTAACGAAAAAACGGGGGATTATATGGAGATTAAGGTCGGTGAAATAATAAGGGCAAAACGCGAGGAGAAAAACATATCCTTAAGCGATTTTGCAAAGGAGCTGGACATCTCACCGGGATATTTGTCACAGATTGAAAATGGCGTAAAAAAGAATCCTAATCTTGAAATACTGTTAAAAATAATAAACAGGCTGGATATTGACCTTGCAATGCTGCTGGGAATTGAGAGCAGAGAAGAAAACTACCTTATAAAAATTCCGTCGCTTTTGAAGCTGACACTGGCAAAAGACCGTTACAACAAGGTACTGGAAGATTCGGAGATATTAAGAAAATACTGCTCTTTGACCGAACGTATTCTGGATGCAAGATATATGATTAATGACACCAACCTTTACAAAATGTTTATTGGTGAAGTAATAGAACAGACCGAAGCAATGGTTAAACGTTATCTTAACATAGAGGCTCTGATGAACAACAAAGAATAGGTGCCGCTTTTTTCAGACTTTATTCATCGGCTTGCAAATATTATTTTTGATATGGTATAATTGACCGGTACATATAAAATTGTTTTAGGAGGCTTTAAAGTCATGAAACACATAAAGACTCTGAGCGGCAATTCATTAAATAAGGATTTAAAGAAGGTTGGCTGCGGAGAATGTCAGACATCATGCCAGTCGGCCTGCAAAACCTCCTGTACGGTTGCCAATCAAAAATGCGAGAGATAAGGGTATAAATAATGATATGAGGGCTGAAAAGCCCTTTTTGTTTCATTAATTTTATCTAAGGAGCAGAATTGATGATTCATCAGTTTAGGATTTTTGACACAAATATTGTTCTTGATGTTAACAGTGGTTCGGTGCATATTTTTGATGACACTGCATACAGGGTATTGTCATGCTTCAGTGAAGAAGGAGTGCCGTCAGACGAAAAAATACAGCTTCTCAGGCTGGAACTGGGAGCGGACACGGTAAACGAGGCAGTGTCGGAGATTGAAGCCCTGAAGGCTGAAGGACTTCTGTTTTCATCCGATCCCTACGAAGAAATTTTTACTTCAAAAACCACTCCAACTGTGGTTAAGGCACTATGTCTTCATATGGCCCATGACTGCAATTTGAGGTGTAAGTATTGTTTTGCCGGTGAAGGAAATTATCACGGTGAAAAATCACTTATGCCTGTCGAAGTGGCCAGGAGAGCTATTGATTTTGTCATTGAGAATTCGGGCAACCGGAGAAACATCGAAATAGATTTTTTTGGCGGAGAACCGCTGCTGAATCTCAAAACCATAAAGGATACCGTTGAATACGCAAGGGAGAGGGAAAAAAACTCAAACAAGCGCTTCAGGTTTACCGTCACCACAAACGGCCTTTTGCTGAATGATGAAATAATGGAATATCTTAATGACACAATGGACAACATTGTATTGAGTTTGGACGGCCGCAGGGAGGTAAACGACAGCATGAGAGTTAGACGCGACGGCAGCGGCTGTTATGATGCAATAGTGCCGAAGTTTCAGAAAATGGCATCCATTCGTAAAGACAAGGATTATTATGTCCGCGGAACTTTTACCAGGAATAATCTTGATTTTTCTGAAGATGTGATGCATATGGCCGCTTTGGGGTTTGACCAGCTGTCTTTAGAACCTGTTGTCCTCCCCGACGGATCAGGACTTGAAATCAGTAAAGAGCATCTGGACAGTATATTTTCCGAGTACGAAAAGCTCGCACTGAAACTGGCCGAGTTGAGAAAACAGGGGAAGAAGATAAACTTTTTCCATTTCATGCTGGATCTCGAAGGCGGTCCGTGCGTGGCAAAAAGGCTGAGGGGCTGCGGTTCCGGAACGGAGTACCTTGCTGTCACTCCATCGGGCGACCTGTATCCTTGCCATCAGTTTGCCGGGATTGAGGAATTCAGGATTGGAAATGTCTTTACCGGTATTGAGAGACAGGAAATAACCGATACTTTCAGGAGAATAAACGTTTATACAAAGAAAAGCTGCAGAAACTGCTGGGCGAAATTTTACTGCAGCGGCGGCTGTGCGGCAAATGCGTGGAATTTCAGAAAAGATTTGTTTGATATTTACGAAATCGGATGCGAACTTGAGAAAAAGAGGATTGAATGTGCTTTATGGCTGAAAGCCAGGGAATTGGCGGGTTGATTTCAGGGAAACCTTGGGACTTTTTCCTGCTTGCCGGGGTTAAATTCAATAAGGAGTGATTTGCTTGATTACCCTGGGAGATGTAAGAAAGAACAAATCATTTAAAGCTGGCACATCAGCAACTGAATTAACCGGACCCAGCTTCTGTAACCATTTTTTCAAGTCCCCGGTTCAGGCTTTTTCTGTAAATCTTTTGTTGACCAAAGAACCTCTATGGATTTATAATAACATGAGCGGATACAAAAGAAGGAGGAGTATGCAATGAGGAATTACGGCATACTTAAGCTGGTCGCTGTTATCGTTGTAATAGCAGTGTGCGCATTCCTGGCCTATAATGAGGTGAAGAACAACAATATTCGTACCGGAATAGATATTCGCGGCGGTATATACGCAGTGCTGGAACCGGATATTGACAAAACTTCACTTGCAGCCGAAGAAATCGATAAGGGTCTGGAATCTGCAAAAACAATTCTCGGAAAGAGACTGGATGCGAGGAATATTTTTGATCGCAGCATAAATATAGACAATGTTAACGATCGTATTATAATTGAAATTCCATGGGCTGCGGGAGAAACAAATTTTAACCCGCAGGAGCAGTTGAATGAACTTGGGAGAACAGCTCTTCTTACTTTCCAGGAAGTGGATTATGAAAAAGTTGATGAAAACGGCAATTATCTGCCCACAGGGAAAATTGTAATTCAGGGAACCCAGGTTAAGGATGCAGTACCTGCGTACAATGAACAAAGCGGCTGGGTTGTGGCCCTTGAACTTGATGAATCGGGTTCGGCGGCTTTTGCGGAAGCAACGGGACGTCTGGTCGGAAAACCCATAGCAATATTCATGGATGATCAGTTTATTTCAGCACCCATTGTCAATCAGAAGATTGACGGCGGTAAGGCTATTATAACAGGACAAGCCAACGCAACGGAAGCCGCAGAACTTGCTGCAACGATACGTTCAGGTGCGCTGCCGTTCAGGCTCGTGGCAACAAAGGTTGATTCAATCAGCCCGCAGCTTGGAGAGGGCGCGATGAGTGTTGCAGTGAAAGCGGGAATTGTCGGGTTTATTCTGGTATGTCTTTTTATGCTCCTGGTTTACAGGCTTCCAGGTGTAATCGCAAGTATAGGACTGTTTGGTCTTGCAGTTGTAACAATATTGTTTGTGGCATGGACGAAAATTTCCATTACCCTTCCCGGAATAGGCGGTATTATTCTTGCAATCGGAATGGGTGTGGATGCCAACTGCGTTATTTATGAGAGAATCAAGGAAGAACTGAGAGCGGGAAAAACATTAAGAGCAGCGATAGATCAAGGGTTCCACCGTGCGTTTACGGCAGTTGTGGATTCGAACGTTACCACTCTGATAACCGCTGTTGTTCTTTATGTACTGGGTTCAGGGCCTATAAAGGGATTTGCGCTGACGCTTGGTATCGGTGTTGCTATTAGCTTTTTGACGGCAGTAACTGCAACAAGACTGATGCTCCAGGGAATGTCGGGAATTGCTAAAAACAAGTGGCTGTATGGAGTAAAATGACCGGAGGTAAAGGATATGAAACAGATGGAAATAGTAAGGAATCAAAGCAAATTCTTCCTGATATCCATTGCTGTTATCGCAGTTGGTATAATATTTTACATTGTTAATGGTGTTCAGCTGGACATTCAGTTCAGCGGAGGAACAAGAATAATGATAGAGACAAATGGGGAAGTGGATTCAAATCAGGCAGAAGTTCTGGTTGAAAATGCTCTGGGAAAGTCGGTTACCGCGCAGACACAGAAGACTAACAATCCCGGCGCAGAGGGAGAAGTTATTTATATGCTCAGACTGGATATCGCAAGCGAGGAAACACTGACACCGGAAGAAAGAGATTTGGTAATAGATATTATTTCAGAGAATTTTGACGTAAAAGAAGGCGGAAACCAGGAAATGCTGAGTGTAGAGCCAAGCATAGGACGAGAGACCCTGTTGAACGGTCTTAAGGCCTTGTTGATTGCTTCGGTTCTGATTATTCTTTATGTTACATGGAGATTCAGCGCTATACACGGTTTTGCCGCAGCTATTACTGCGATAATAGCTTTGGTACACGATATAATAATAACCTTTGCACTATACCCCATTATCAGGTTCCCGCTCGGAGAAGTGTTTATTACTGCAGCTCTGACAATAATAGGTTATTCATTGAACGCTTCAATTATTGTATTCGACCGTATACGCGAAAATGCCAAGCTGATGAGAAAGAATACCTTTGACGAAATAGTCAATACCAGTATTAACCAGTCTTTTGCGCGTACTGTTAATACAACGGTGACAACCTTACTGGCCATAGTTACGCTGTATATTTTTGCTTCAGTCAGCAATATAAGTTCTCTTAAAGAATTCAGCCTGCCATTGATTGTCGGTTTTACTGCCGGCGTATATTCAAGCCTGTTTATCGCCGGTCCGCTGTGGCTTGTATGGAGAAAAGGGACTATGGCAAAATCACCTAAAAATGCTTGAGATTATCTAAATGTTTAATTTCAAATGTGTTAGTTGAAATGAAACCAGGTTTTCGGTAGGCGGCTGTTCAATTACTGAATAGCCGCCTGCTCTGTTGTTATTATCACTAAGCATTTGCATAAGCATAAAAAAACACCTGGCTAAGATGGCCAGGTTAATTTCAGAGACAGGTTTGTTAATAATAACAAAAATGTCTTTATGGAGAATAATAATGGCATAGGAGGAAATCATGCATTGCCGCTGAGCAGCTGCATGGCCCCGGACAATTCCGGGTTTATTGGAGATATGATTAAAGTTATTGGAAAACCAAATCCAATATCAATGCACCCACTGTCAGCTCTGCCCATACATAAAATCCATATGTGAAGAGCGATTGAATCAATAACGGCTTACCTGAGAAGCTGACCGGTTCCAGCATATTAACAACAGCTAGTATGGCAGCGGCTGAAGTTAATACAATAAGGAACAACAGTCCTATTTTCATTAAAAGCTTGGATGTTTTGTTTAAGCTGTTAAGTTTTCTGTGTATTCGCTGTATATGCTGAAACATCGGTTCACCCCATTCTGATTCAATCGGTTCACATTTGCAATATATAGGTTAACATAATAATTAGCTTGTTTCAACCTGTAATAATTGCCACTGAACAGGTATTAATAAAATTAACTATAAGAAATGTAAAATTTATGAATATTCATATTTATGCTGGAATATCAATATAGACAACCGTTCCGAGTCCGGACTTGCTTCTGAGTTTAATACCGTATTCTTCACCGTACATCAGTTTAAGTCTTCTGTTTGTATTAAACAAACCTATATGTTCGGTATAATCTCCCTTTTCCTTCAGCTTTTCCCGGATATCTTTCAGTTTTGCGGGGTCTATACCTATTCCGTTGTCTATGATTGAGATTTTTATTATTCCATTGTTTTCTTTTATTTTTATTTTTATATAACTGGGACTTTCCTTTTCCTTTATTCCGTGGTAAATGCTGTTTTCGATGAAAGGCTGGAAAAGTAGTTTAATAACCTTATAGTCGGTTATGTTTTCGTCATACTGCCAGATTACGCCGAACTTGTCCCTGTACCTGATTTTTTGAATTTCTATATAGCATTGGGTGTTTTTAATTTCATCGGACAGCGTAACCAATTCATCCGAACTGCTGAGGGAATAATTAAGAATCTCGGACAAATACTCAATCATTTTGCTGACTTCATTCTGACCGCCGGTTAACGCAATGGATTTCCAGAAAATTGTTTTTAATGTATTGAACAGAAAGTGCGGATTTATCTGAGCCTGCAATGCCATCATTTCCGCTGCCTTCAGCTGGTATTTTTTTTCGGACAGCTGTACTTTCAGATAACTTTGCTCTATAAATGTTTTGACCACATTCTGCAATATGTACCCATACTCGTCTTTTATATGGGATGGCAGTTCGGGAAGCGGTTCTCCCCTTTCAGCCGATTCAAAGGCTGATATGATATTGTTCAGCCTTTCATAATTTCTTTTTGTATTATAGTAAGTTATGCCAAGACCGAGCAGAAAGGAAATTAACACAAGGAAACCGGTCAGTAATAAAAGTTGCGTAGGTACTTTATACAGAAATCTTTTTGGAATTACTGACACATATTTGATGGAATACCTTTCTGATTCTACGGTTGATACTATATATTCCCTGTTTCCCAGTTTATATTCAGAATAGTTATAGGGATTTGCGTTTATTTCCTTTATGTCCATCTGTTCTATTACCGATTTGTTCCCCGTACTGGCAATTATGTTGTTATTGGCGTCAATAATCATAAAAATATGATCAGGATAAGAAATGGATTCGTTCAGTATATTTTCAATGTAATCCTTTTTAATATTCATTACTATTACCCCGTCAGCTTTCTGTGAACCGGGGGAGTATAACCTGTCATAAAGGGTTATAAAACTTACGGTGTCTTTTTCAAATGAAAAAAGCCTGGTTTCCCTTGCTTCAATCCATGTGTCAGTTTCACTGGCTGCAAAACTGTCGTACCATGATATATCAATAAAACTGTGCAAGTTTTCGATTCCCAGATTTGAAACAAAAAAACTCCCGTTTTTGTTATTGTAGTAAATATAAAGGGACTGAATATAGAATTTGGAATTAACGGGAGGATTTATAATATTCATAATATCTTCCAGGTTTTTGATTACTTCCTGGTTTTTAAGACGTCCTTCCAGTAAATTCTTAACTTTAATTATAACAGACGGATTCAGATCAAAATTTATACTCAGTAAATCCAGTTCGTTAAAAATAAGTTCCAGCGTTTCCTTTGTTTTGTTCAGTATCTTGATATTATTGGCGTCAATATCCTCACGAATCATCGTTTGTGTAAGAGTTATGGAGAAGGTTCCCAGAATAATAAGAGGAATGAGAAGCGGAATCATAAAAACGGTAAGATTCTTCAGGAAAAATTTTTTCCTCATATTTCCACATCCTAATCTAGTTCTATGTTGCCTGTCTATTCTTTCTGTATTCACTTGGAGTCAGACCAAAATAGTTTTTGAATGTCCGCGTAAAATTAAATGAATTGCTGTATCCGACCATATCGCTTATCTCATAAATCCTGTACCTGACATCGTTAAGAAGCCGGGCTGCGTTTTTCATTCGGACTTCCATGACATAATCGGAAAAATTCTGATTTGTTTTTTGTTTGAAAAATTTGCTTATATAATCAGGGTTCATATGGACCACCTTGGTAAGATCCTCGAGGGTTACATCCCTGTAATGTTCATTTACATATTTTTTTATCGTGTAAATAATCTTTTCATCGAAATTAAGGTTTTCTTCCTGATATGCGGACACTGACCTGTTTTCTTCGTCAAGATCCCTTTTGACATTTGAAAATACTCTGATTAATTCATTGTAATTTGTGGATTTGAGAATATAACTGTTTACACCGTATTCAATGGCCTGCTGGGCATATTTGAAATCCTGGTACCCGCTGAAAAAAACAATCTTTACTTTGGATTTGGATTCATGAAGTATTCGTGCCAGTTCCAGGCCGGTCATAACAGGCATCATAATATCGCACAAAATTGCATCCACGTTTTCATTTTTTATAAATTCCAGTGCCTCTTTGCCGTTTTCAGCTTCTCCGACAACCCTGAAACCTATGGCATCCCAGGGGAAAAATTTACATAAACCATAGCGTATTTCGTATTCATCATCCGCTATAAGAAGTTTATACATATTTCCCTCACTTATCACAGTGAAGATTTACCTGTTAATAATTCCATATATTATAATAACATTTTGTTTTCATAAATCAATTGTATAACCGCCGAAAGCGGAACATATGTCAATCAATGATTGGTTTTATCAATAAATGATATTTTTTCATGCCAGAATATCCATTATTGATATAATATATCAACTTTAGTGACTGTTAACAATTTATCAGCCTGATTATAATTAATGACAGAAATGATAAATATTCAGGGAGGTAGCGGCGAATGAAGGGATTAACAAGAATGATATGTTTTGTATGTATTGTTGCCGTACTGGCGGTTTTTGCAGCAGGATGCGGCCAGGTAACATCAAAGGGCAGTGAATCGGCTTCAGGTACTTCTTCACAGAATAACGATACTGCTGCTAAGCCGACTGACAAGCCTAAACAGGTAACAATGAGATTCAGCTGGTGGGGCGCCGATAACAGGCATAAAGCAACTTTGGAGGCTATTGAAGCGTACAGGAAACTTAATCCCCATGTAACAATCGAAGGTGAATACGGCGGATATGACGGATACCAGCAGAAATTGATGACGCAGCTTGCAGGGGGGTCCGCACCCGATTTGATTCAGACCGATCCGATATGGAATCAGCAGTTGGGAGCTCAGAAGGAAAACTTTGTAGATTTATCCAGGGAAAGCGCTATCGATATGAGCCAGTTTGACGAAGGAGTTATTAACGGTTTCTGTCTTGTAAATGGTATTGTACTTGGACTTCCGATGGGAATTAACGGTTTCGGGGTTCAGATTAATAAATCATTCATGGAAAAATTTAATATACCTTTGGATACGAGATGGACCTATGAAAAGATAATTGAAGTCGGAAGAAAAGTTCATGAACAGGACAACGAATGCTATCTGTACATAGAAGATCTTACTGGACTCCAGGTTAAATTCATGTGCGATTATACCCGAGCTAAATATGGTAGATACTGGATTGATGATGATTATGAGATTCATATAACAAAAGAAGAACTGACTGAGCAGTTCACAACAATGAAGGAGCTCTTTGACAGCGGTGCTGCAGTACCATTGGGAGAAGCCGCGCTGTATAACAACAAGCTCGAGCAGTATCCGAAGTTCATAAACGGGCAGGTCGGTATGGTGCAGGACTGGTCCGGACTTCTGGCAAAATATAAAGAAGTTATCGGTACCGACAATTTTGCGGTCGGAGACTCGATAATCGTTGAAAATGCCGTGGACACTTCAACTACATACAAACCGTCAATGCTCCTTTCGGTATACAGTAAGTCAAAGCATGTTGATGAAGCTGTAAAGTTTACCAATTGGTTCTTAAATGACAAGGAAGCTGCTCTTATCCTGAAAGACAGCAGATCAATACCGGGGTCAAAATCCGCAAGGCAGGCCCTGATAGAAAACAATGTTCTTGACAAGGACGTTATGCAAATGGTGGAAAACACGCTGAAAAATCCTGCTCCTCCTGTTCCGTTGATTATGAATAACAGTGAGATTGCTGAAATTACGAAGGACGTCATCCAAAAAGTTGTTTTCGGCGAGATAACACCCGAGAATGGAGCAGAAGAATTAATAACACGTGTCAGTGAAAAGCTTGAAGCTCTCAAAGCCGAAAGCAATTAGTATGAATTGTGTTTTATGGAAAGAAGATTAAAGGGTGTTACGATTTGTAGCACCCTTTCGTTTTAACAGCGATATATAAAAACCATTGCAGCTTAACTTGGTTTTTTATTTCAGGGAAAGTAGGGTTGAAAATGAAAGGTCAGAGTATCAGTGAAAGGAAAAGAAGACAATATGTAGGCCTTTTATATATATCACCATGGCTTTTGGGATTTCTGATATTTCAGCTTTATCCGTTTGTTTCATCATTTGTTTACTCCTTTACAAACTATAATATGACATCCAATTTTAAATTTGTAGGGTTAAAAAACTATGTAGAGATTTTTACCAGGGACAGCCAATTCTATAATTCGCTTAGAGTTACAATTTTTTATGTTCTTATGGCCGTACCGATGAAACTGGTTTTTGCCCTTTTTATCGCAATGATACTGAATATCAGGATAAAATATGTTAATTTTTACAGGACGGTATACTATCTACCTTCAATACTGGGGGGGAGCGTGGCTGTTTCGGTTCTGTGGAGATTTCTGTTTGCAGATAACGGTTTGCTGAACGCAATTTTGTCGTTTTTCGGAATTCCCAAAATTGGTTGGCTTAGTAATCCGAAATTAGCCCTATTTACTATAAGCCTTCTGACGGTCTGGCAGTTTGGTTCATCGATGGTAATATTCCTGGCGGGATTGAAACAGATCCCGAAAGAATTGTATGAAGCTGCAACTGTGGACGGAATATCAAAACCGGGAATGTTCTTCAGGATTACTTTGCCTCTTCTCACACCGATAATACTTTTTAATCTTGTCATGCAGATGATTATTGCATTCCAGGAATTTACAGCAAGTTTTGTCATTACAAGCGGGGGACCCATGAAGGCCACCTACCTGTATGCTATGAAACTTTACGATGAAGGTTTTCTGTTTATGAAAATGGGATATGCTTCGGCACTGTCATGGATATTATTTATTGTAATAATGATATTCACTGCGCTGATATTCAAGTCATCAGAGTATTGGACCTATTATGAGGATGGGGGTCACTAACCTATGCAGCGAAAAAGAAAAGAGAAAAACAAAAAAGCCGTAAAGACCGCTTTAACACATATTTTTCTGATATTTTTGGGATTAATTATGATATATCCTCTGATATGGATGTTCTTTTCATCATTCAAACCAAATAATGAAATTTTCGGCTCGCTGAGGCTGTTGCCAAAACAGGTGATCTGGGATTCCTATTACAGGGGTTGGAACAGCGGGCAGTTTACTTATGGTTTGTATTTCAAAAATTCATTCATACTTGTGATTCCTGTTGTATTATTTACGCTTATATCCAGCGCCCTGGTAGCATACGGTTTTGCCAGGTTTAATTTCCCCCTGAAAAAAATCCTTTTCAGCATAATGATTTCAACCCTTATGCTTCCGAACGCGGTTATTATAATTCCGAGATATATTCTGTTCAATCGTTTTAACTGGCTTAACAGTTATAAACCTTTTACGGTACCATCAATATTTGCATGCCACCCATTTTTCATCTTCATGATGGTACAGTTTTTCAGGGGACTTCCCCGGGAATTGGATGAATCGGCTACAATTGACGGATGCAATACATTTTCCATACTTATAAGGATCCATATGCCACTTTTGAAACCCGCGCTGTTCTCAGCGGCAATTTTCCAGTTTATCTGGACATGGAATGACTTTTTTAATTCGCTTATTTACATTAACAGCGTAAGAAAATACACAATTTCACTGGCACTGAGAATGACGCTTGATACTGCCGCAGCTGCAAACTGGAACGAGATACTGGCCATGTCGACACTGGCAATAGTCCCCAGTGTATTAATTTTCTTCTTTGCGCAGAATTACTTTGTTGAAGGAATCGCCACAACGGGTATTAAAGGTTAGTACAAGGCTATGCCTGTTTTTTGCGGGTTGCACTTATTTTACAGGTGACTAAAATTGCCCGGGGAGGTCAATCAAAAAATAGAAATTTACTATAGACATTGCAAAAAATATATGATAGAATATTAAAAATTTGTAAAGGGAGTGACGATGTTGTACAACACCGGGGTGTTGCTGATTAAATTTAAAAGAAAAAAGCTTATTCTTTCCCCGGGCATCGTATTTCCTTTTTTAAAAACCATTAATATATCGGATTTTTCAAAATAGTAAGATTTCGATCTTACTATTTTTTTATGTCTTTTTTAGCCTGACTAAATTTTTAATGAAAGAGGGGATGACAGTGAACATCAATAAGAAAGACATACTCGGAATAGCAGAACTGTCAAGGGAAGAGATTACAACAATCCTTGATACCGCTGCGGTAATGAAAAAGATTATCCAGGGCGACAACAAGAAAACAAATTATCTTCGCGGGAAAACTGTGCTAATCCTTTTTTATGAAAACAGTACAAGGACCAGGGTATCATTTGAACTGGCGGCAAAATACATGGGTGCAGACACAATTAACATAAACGTATCGGCAAGCAGTGTCGCAAAGGGAGAAACACTTGTAGATACCGGCAAAACCCTTAATTCAATGGGAGCTGATGTAATAGTTATAAGACACGGTATGTCAGGAGCACCACATCTTCTGGCTAAGCATGTAAATGCCTCGGTTATCAATGCCGGCGACGGCATGCATGAACATCCGACCCAGGCACTTCTTGATATGTTCACTATCAGGGAATATTACAAAACGCTGAATGGACTCAAGGTAGCCATTATAGGCGACATATTCCACAGCAGGGTTGCACGGAGCAATATAATAGGCCTTGTAGAAATGGGTGCAAAACCTGTAATTTTCGGTCCGTCAACCTTAATGCCTTCTGAAATAGAGAAAATGGGTGCGGAGATAGCTCCGACCATAAATGATGCCATCCGTGAGGCAGATGTAGTGATGGGGCTGAGAATGCAGCTTGAGCGGCAAAAAAGCGCTTTATTTCCTTCAAAGTCGGAATATGCCAAATTCTTCGGGATAAACCATGCCAACCTGTCCCTGGCCAAAAAACACTCGCTTTGGATGCATCCCGGTCCTGTTAACCGCGGGGTTGAAATGACATCGGGAGTAATAGACGGCATCAACTCGGTGATAAATGAACAGGTGACAAACGGTGTTGCTGTCAGAATGGCTCTTCTGTATCTGCTTGCCGGAAGGGAAAGCTGCAGGGATGTAAAGCAAAGGGCTAATATTATAAGTCTGCCGGTTCAGGAGGTTTATGTATAGTACAGCCAAAAAACGAATTAACATTAATAGCCATAAACGGGAGGGTCTTATGAAAATACTGATCAGAAATGGTATCGTGGTTACTGATGAATATGAAAAAAGCCTGGATGTTCTGATAGAGGACGGTGTTATCTCCAGGATTGCCGAAAACTTTACGGCAGATGTGGATATTGTTCTTGATGTGGAAGGCTCATACGTGCTTCCGGGTCTTGTTGATGCACACTGTCATCTCAGGGATCCCGGGTACGAATACAAGGAAGATATCGCTTCGGGTACCAGAAGTGCTGCAATGGGGGGGTTCACATCTGTTGCGTGCATGCCTAACACTAACCCAACAGCAGATAACAAGACGGTAATACGGTATATTATTGACAAAGCCGGCAGGGAAGGGGTTGTCCATGTTTTTCCGATTGGAGCAATGACAAAGGGACTAAAGGGAGAAGAACTTTCCGAAATGGGTGAAATGAAGGAAGCCGGAATCGTGGGTGTTTCAGATGACGGCTGCTGCGTGGAAAACGCCTCGGTAATGAAGAAAGTAATGCTGTATGCTAAAATGTTCGGCCTGCCGGTTATATGTCATTGCGAAGATTCAAAACTTGCTGAAGAGGGTGTTATGAATGAAGGAGAACTGTCGACAAGGATGGGCCTGAGGGGTAAATCTAAGGCTGCCGAGGAAATAATGATAGCCCGTGATATTATTCTGTCACAAAGGTTTGATGTTCCCGTCCATATTTGCCATGTCAGCACCGCCCTCGGAGTTGAAATTATAAGAAAGGCGAAAAGAAACGGGGTCAAGGTAACTGCAGAAACATGCCCGCATTACTTTACTCTTACCGAAAGGGCATGTGAAGGCTATAACACGCTGGCAAAAGTAAATCCGCCGTTAAGGAATGAAGAGGATATAGAAGCAATAATACAGGGGCTTTGTGACGGAACCATTGATATAATTGCAACCGATCACGCGCCGCACCATATCGATGAAAAAAATGTCGAATTTGATAAGGCGGCCAGCGGCCTGGTCGGTTTTGAAACGGCACTGCCGCTTTCATATACCGCTCTTGTTAAACCGGGACACATGAGTATGAGTGAGCTTGTAAGGAAAATGTCGGTGAAACCTGCCGAAATCCTGAAAATAGACAAGGGAAAACTGGTTGAAGGAAAAATGGCCGATATAACTGTTTTTAACCCGAATACCGAGTACACAATTGATACTGATAAATTTGTCTCCAAAAGCAAAAATTCACCGTTTCACGGATTTCACGTTTCAGGCAGGGTCATTGCCACAATAGTGAACGGAAGAATAGTTGTAAAAGACGGAAAACTGGCAGTATAAAAAAATTCCGAGCGAGAGGGATGAAATTTATGTTCATGGACAGATTGGCTGATAAAGTAAAAAAACTTGGAAATCCGACTGTTTTGGGACTTGATCCGAAACTTGAGTATATACCTGTATCCATCAGAAATAAGAATGCTGAACTATACGGAAATACTTTCAAAGCTGCTTCCGAATGTATCCTGGAGTTCAATAAACGGCTTATAGATGCAGTGTCGGATATTATTCCCGCAGTAAAACCGCAGCTCGCATATTATGAAATGTATGGAACTGAAGGTCTCAGGGCTTTTGAAGAAACAGTAAGGTATGCCCGGGACAGGGGAATGCTGGTTATTGCCGACGGAAAAAGAAACGATATAGGTTCAACTTCCGAAGCCTACTCCAGGGCATACCTCGGAGAAACTTTTCTGGAAGAGGGCGTATCCAGGCCGGTATACGATACCGATGCCCTGACTGTAAACGGGTATCTCGGAATCGACGGTATAAAACCAATGATTGAAGATTGCATTGAATACGGGAAAGGGATTTTCGTGCTTGTCAAAACATCGAATCCGTCATCCGTACAGTTGCAGGACATGGTGGTAATAGACGGGAGAAAAGTTTATGAAGTCATGGCAGACCTGGTTTCAGAATGGGGAAAGGATTCAGTCGGAAAATGCGGGTATTCTGCAGTTGGTGCCGTTGTCGGCGCCACATGGCCCGAGGAGCTTAAATCACTGCGCGAAAGAATGCCGAACACCTGGTTCCTTGTCCCGGGTTACGGCGCCCAGGGCGGAGGAGCCGGTGATGTGGCAGGAGCATTTGACAAAAACGGTCTTGGAGCGGTAATCAACGCTTCAAGAAGTTTAATGTGCGCATACAAGCTTAAGAGATGGGAAGGCAGTTTTTCCGAAGAGGAATTTGATATTGCCTGCAGGGAAGAAGCAGTGCATATGCGGAACGAACTCAGAATGGTATGTAATTTATAATTTTGCCTCACTCCGCAATACAAAACGGTACTGAATTTTTTCCGGGATATGAGCAGCACACGAAAAGTGTGCTGTAATTTGTTTGGCAGAAAAAATATTCGTTAGAAAAACTGATAACGCAAATCTCTTACCTGTTACCGAACCGACAAATCATAACGATTCATTGCCGAAGAGATGTAAAAACCTGAATTTTGCAGTTAGAAGAGGGAAAAAGAGCCCATAACCACGCTAAAATAGCAGGTTATGGGCTTTATGGTTTGGTGAATAAGTTGTAGTGTATCAGCTCAACTTTTTTACATT
>Ga0134099_1000676_pt1 | contig 37325 bp, 33 predicted proteins | sample 10_taG_2_FD_105482 | JGI IMG/M metagenome (GOLD analysis project Ga0134099, IMG submission 105482) | Switchgrass degrading microbial communities from high solid loading bioreactors in New Hampshire, USA - 10_41_5_180_A2 metaG | ecosystem: Engineered > Bioreactor > Semi-continuous > Anaerobic >...
GTGACCCGTAGATAGGGGGATTAAAACAGTTTATCCCACTCTTCTTGGGTGACATCTTTTTTGTTTATGACGCTTTTAGCGGACCACAGATAGTACTCATTGCTTGATGAATTTCGATGTAGTCACAATAGTTGCTCAAAAAAACAAAAAAGTGCTAATACCCATATAGAACTGACCTAGGACATTAGCACTTTGTTCTATTAATGAAGGTATCGCTTTTAATGATCCTGGTTTAAGGAAATGATTTCTCCGAGGACATAAGGGTTTTCCCGTTGTTCGTCGGGTGATCGTCTGTCTGCGAATGCATACAATTGCATGTCTTTGCCAAAACGTTCAATTCTACGGGCTACCTGCTGGATTACATGCTGCATGGCGGTTGTTCCGCCAGTAATGTTAATTACAATCTGTTCGGCACTTAAGATACTGCTTTGAAATGCTTTAAATACTGCTTCGGCTTCATCAAAGCCGGTAAACGGATCTTTCATTATGTATAGCGTTTGGGTACCGCTCCAGTTGGCTGTCTCGGCTATTTCTTTCAGTGAATCCGCAGATGTGGCAGACGTGACAATGCATAATCTATTGGGGTTAAAGTGGCTTAAGGCGGAAAACAGCAAGCCCTTGGAAAGCCCCAGGGGGGATATGAGCAGGGTACCTTGGCCGCTGGCAATAGACAGGTTCCAGTGGGCGGGCAATGTCATGTACTCCTTAAGCTCTGCCCACATTGTTCTAATTTCTTGCATATTCTCAGCCGATTGCAGTACATTGCCATGAGCAAAACCATGATGGGCTAATTGGTTACGTTTTTGGGAAAGGAAATCCCATTTGCCAGACAGCCAGCACTGTTCTGGGGAAAGAATATTGATATGCGAATCTCTTTCACTAGCTTGATATATGCTCGTCAAGTAGGATAGCTTGTCTTCAAACTCATTGCGTTTCTCCATTACCAACCATTCCGCGGAATGAGAGCCTGTCCCGCTATTTTGGTTCCATATGGCACATGATACCATCCATTCGCGTATCATGCCCAAAGCGTAGTTAATATAACCTTGTTCTAGGTATGAATCTATTATTGTAGCCTGTCGTTCTAACTCGGTTTGGGTTAAGGTAATTCTTTTTTGTTTTTTCTCTTTTATTGTATTGATGGTGGTAAAAGCAAAAGGTTGAGCAAAGCTCTGGACCGATGCAAATAGTTGGTCTGCCAGGGGTATTTTCTGTACGACGTGGCCGGGAATGGGGCCGACAATTTTTTGCAAAAGCTTTTCCGCTTCGTTCCCCAATTCCAAGGGTAAAGCCTGGGCATAAGCAGCCGATACGGATTCCAAGGATTTACGTATGTCTTTGACTAATCCGTAAGCTCTATATTCTTCTTCTGATTTCAAACCAGGTGGGTATTCCTCGAAGGGGTGCAAAAGTTCGCATAACGGGGAGGCCTGGCCGGTTTGCCGGAAAATCCGGGTGGCGTAAAACCACTCCACCATGTCCAGGAGCAAAGAAAGATCAATAATTGGTTTCTCGGGCAGATTAGTGTCTATCATGGAATAGTAAACTGCTTTGATTTCCACTTCGTGCAAGGCTTTTAAAAAAAGCGCCGCCGTGAAGTACAAAAATGGGAAGGACCGGTAGCCGTGAGTCACATCCAGAATCAACTCACATTTGGAAGGTATTGATTGCAGAACCTTTGCCAGAATCTGCCACAGTTCATCAGCAGTTATCCCGTCGGGGATCAGTACTTCACAAATATCTACCGCTTTTAGTTTACCAATGCTGTTTGATATCTGCTCATAATACTCCAGCAATGTATCTCGCACGGGCAGGTATTGCTCGTTGTGCAGTTTTTCCGTACATAGAATGATTATCTTATCAGGGAGTTCATCCGGGGGGAGTAATTTTATCAATGCTACAGGAGATTGAAAAGCGGCCACTAATTGACCACCATACCGGTAGACGGCCTCTCTGGGCGAGGCACTGAGGGTGGTCAGTAATATTCTGCTATTAGGCATTGTCATCACCTCAATGGTTGTTTAAGTCTGGTTTTTTACGGACAGTTTATTTTGAGGTTTAAATACCAAACTGTTATGCATCTGGGATTAAGTATTTGTTTCATTTTACACCAACTTTAAAAAGTAACCTTCAAAATTGTTGCCGACGGTTTGCAACTCACACTTTGGCGGATAACTCTCAAGATCTTACTTATTCTTCTACGGAAATAAATAACTTTCTTTTGAAAACTAGTAATTCATTTAAATGATTGTTTTGGAAGGATATGGGATATATGGTGTCGAATATAATTGTATATATTTGGATACTAAGCTTTTTATAAGGAATTATGTCTCGTATTGGGGAAACTTAACATTTATGACTAAAATCTATCTAAGCTCCAATCAATCATAGAGCGTTGCAAACCGTTTAGAAGGGAGAGAAAGCCATGAGTAAACAAGATTTCACTGACCTTGTCTTGCTGATAGGAACTAATCCATTGCCCAATTATGTGGTAGCAAAGTTTTTTCACCTGACTAATAAAAATTTGCAGCGAATCTGGTTAATACATTCCGAAGAAACTAAGTTTTCTCAAGGAACAGGGCGATATGCTGAAAATATTGAAAACGTGCTGAGAAACGAATTTAAGAAATCTAATATACAGTATTTGAAAGAAGCCCTACCTGATGTGAGCCAGGCTTCAGAAATTGCTTCTGAAGTCAAGAAATTATTTTCTGGGAAAGAAGCTCAAATAAGGTCTCTTCATTTGAACTACACTGGTGGGACCAAAGCCATGTCAGTGCATGTTTACCAAGCGCTGAATAACATGTTCAAGGACAGATTCTCTGCATCATATCTGGATGCCCGCGATTATCATCTAAAGTTTGATGAAAATCCAGATTTGGTTACCGGAGACTTAAGAAACCTCATTCAACTAGAAAATTCCGATCTATTTAAATTGCATAGTAATAGTAACGATCTAAATCCTAAAAAAACATATTTGGATATTATTCAGGATAAGTCAAAATCAGAAGCCATAATGCATTATTTAGCAGAATTAGCCAATAAAGGCAAAGTATTAGATTTAAGAAATTGGTTTAATACAGCTGAGCAAAAGGGACTTTTTAAAGAAGGGAAAAAGGATGGCAATCGAATAGAGGGAGCTTTGGGTGGATATAGCCTTTCCAATAATCCCGAATTATTTGCATACCTTGGTGCCTTTCCTGATAATGATCGATTTGTCGATAAGGAAGGTAATTGGATATATAACAATTTTGACAGTAATGTAAATTCAAAAAAACTGAAGAATTTTAATCAAGGTGGCTGGTTAGAAAGTTATGTAGTCTGGGTATTAAAAAAGCATATAAAAAATAGTGATAAAAACATTATTAGCAATATCGAATTTAAAACAAACGAGGGAGCAAAGTTTGAAATTGACGTTTTGGTAAAAAATGGATACCAGATATGTGGAATCTCGTGCGGAACAACGCTAAAGTATGAGGACGGACAAGAAAAACTTAGCAACTCAATAAAAAATAAGGGCTTTGAAATTATTTTACGCAGTTTCCAAATAGGAGGGGAGGAAGCCCGCTCGGCACTGGTCACTTTAGTGGAACCCAGAATAGCGGCTAATCTGGAGAACGATTTAATAGCTTCCACTGGTGCTGGAAGGAATAAGTTTATAGTACTTGGCAGAAATGATCTGCCGGAAGAGAAGCTGTGGAAAAAGCTTGAAAAACATATCTACCAATAAGGGGTGTAATCAGAGTGAATCAATACTATGCGGTGCTGATGGACGTAGTATCTATTCAAAAATATGTCTTTTCCAGTAATGAATTACGAGACAATCTGGGTGCTTCCCATATCGTAAATACTTTATTTGATGACCTCCCAATTCAGGCATTGGCTGAAACCTGTCATCTTGATACGGAGGAAGTGCGAAAGATTATTGTTCAGTGGAAGAAGAACCCTGACAAAATATTGCTGGATGATGACCCATCCGCGCCTTTTGAAGTAGGGGTATTCAGCGGTGGAAAGGCATTGATATTGTTCCGTGAGGAGAGCAAAGCAAAGGAGTTTGTCAAAAAGTTTACTAAAGAGCTGTTATTAAAAGCACCTGGTATACACCTTGCAGTAGCTATTATGGAGGGATTCATGCCAAATCAGAATTTCCCGGGGCAAATAGCAGAGTTATATGCTCGGCTAATGGATAATCGTAATCGTTATTTCCCTGTTACAACCTTGCCTGCTCACAGTATTACAGCTACTAATTATGAAAATGAAACCATAAGCACCCATTATAACAGAGATGAAGGGAAGTATATTGATTATGTAACGGCAGCCAAACAAGCAGTAATAAAAGATGCTTATTCTGAACTTAATCGCGAGTATGCAGAACTTATTAAAGATTATAGTTTTACTACACGTGTTGATCAGTTGGGCCAAATAGAGGGAGACAGTTACATAGCTATTGTTCATATTGACGGCAACGGTATGGGCAATTGGTTCCAGCAGAGTAGTAGCCTATCTGACTACCGACTAAGGTCAATTAACATGGAATATATTACAAAGCAAAGCTTTAGAAAACTTATTTCAGAAATAGTGGATATGATAGATGAATTGAGTGAGGTTTCTGATTTTAATATTAAGGACAACCTCCCCTTGCGTCCAATTATATTGGGTGGTGATGATCTCACCTTCATCTGTCATGGCAAACTGAGCTTATTCTTGACTGAGAGATTTATACATATATGGACCCAAACAGCCAACAGGGAATTAAACAATTTGCCTGACCAGGGTTTCAGCGCTTGCGCTGGGGTGGCTATTGCTAAAACCAAATATCCATTTTACAGGGCTTATCAGATTGCCGAGGAACTCTGCGTTCTAGCTAAGGAGTGCCATCGAGACAAAGGTGGATCTTGGCTAGATTTTTTCATAATTAGCGGAACGAAAAGTGGTAGTGTTGAGAGTATCCGGGAAGCTGAGGGTAAAGATCATGTTTATCGAATGTATTTTGGGCCCTATATACTGGACAGACCTGAGCACGAGAAAAGCATAGACCGCCTATTAAATGGGCTGGAATATTTTTATAACGATTCTGAACGCTGGACAAACCCTTATTTGAAAGAACTAAGGGCAGCTTTTTATGCAGGGCCGGAAGTTCTGAATACCTTTCTGATTGATATGGCTGCCCGCGGGGGGCGGCTACCCGAGCATGCCATGAGTGCTTACCATTTGCGAGGATATGGAGATGGGAAAACACCATATCCAGATATGATAGATATCATGGAATTCTACCCCCGTGTTTTGTTGGAGAGGAGGAAGTCCATTGCTGAGGATAAGAATTGATGTGGATACCTTCCTAATGCTGGGCTCCGGTACTGGTCGGGGCAGTTATATCGACAGCGACATTATTGTTGACGAGGAAGGGTTGCCTATTTTTCCGGCTCGCAGACTAAAAGGATTGTTGAGGGAAAGTGCTCTGGAAGTAAAGGAAATGCTCCAGCAAGCGGCGCTGGACGGATTTCTGCCTCTGGAAGTAGATAAGGTATTCGGGACCAGTGAATCCCCTTCAGTCCTGCGGATAAATAACCTTTATCCCCCTGAATATGAAGAAACGGCAGATTGGATACGTTATATTCGCCACGAGTATAAACAATTGGTAAGTAAAGAAACGATTACTAATATTTTTACTGATATTAGGCAACAGACCTCAATAAATAAAGAAGGATATGCCAAAGAGGGTAGTTTGAGAAGTATTCGAGTCCTAAAAGCCCCTTATACTTTTACAGGGATCATCGAAATATTGGATTTAAGCTTAAAAACAGAAATTGAAACCATGCTGGCCTTAGCCTGTCTTAACCTGAGAAGGGTAGGAAGCAGCAGAAATCGCGGCTGGGGGGCAGTCACTTGCACGCTATATGCGGAGAATGGAGAAAACTTGGGCGAAAAAGTTTTGGCAGAGTTAAAAGTCTGGCAACCAGGGCAAGAGAGACATTACAAATCATCCAAGAACATTACAAATGACCATCAATTTGAGCCTGTATTTGTACCTAAGGCAACATATAGTTATAGTCACAAGTTAGATTATATCATTACTAATCATGCACCTCTGATTTTCCCTTCTGCAGATGGCGATGAGAACATGGTGACCTGTCTGGATTATATTCCGGGAAGTGCTTTGCATGGATATTATGCCAATGAATTCATCAAAAAGAAAGGTTTGAGACCTTCCCAAGCGCAGGATGATGAAATATTTAAGCAGTGGTTCTTGAATGGGGAGCTAGGTTTTAGCAACGCATTGCTAGTACATGATGAGCCAGGTAATCTGACCTATTCTCTGTACCCTGTTCCTTTGTTTATACATACCGACAAATCAAAGAAAAACCTCTACAGCCTATTAACAGATGAAGTCAAGGATACCAAGGCTGTTGGAGGGTATGGATGTGTTATCAATGACGGGCAATTATTAAGAAAGGAGCCTGAGAAAGCAATTAGCTTTCATCTGGTACGAAACAGTAACACTAACCTGTCTAAAGAAAGGATAGAAGGTCACGGAGAGGACGGAGGTATATTCCATTATCAGTTCCTGAAACCGGAACAAAAATTTAAAGGCTGCATCTGGGGCAGTAAGGAGACATTAGAAACATTCAAACAGCTTTTTGATAAATTAGAGATTATTAGACTTGGACGCTCTATTAACACTCAGTATGGTACATGCACAATTAAGTGGGGAAAAATTGAGGAAAATGTGGTACCGTTGGATGATACTTTATGGGAAGCAAATGAGATGATTCCTTATAACCAATTATTGTTATATTTTATGTCTCCAGTTGTTACATATGACGATTATGGTTTTGCAACCAGCTCTGAAAAGAATTTAACCAACATACTGGAAGAAAAGCTGGGCTTGGAAAAAGACAGTATTGAGATTATCAGGAGCTTTACTAAGCTGATGGAGAGCCGCTCCTTCATCGCTCACTGGAAGATGCCGGAACCAGTCTTCAGGGGATGGGCTGCCGGGTCCTCCTTTTTGTTGCGGTTTAAGGATGAAATCAACGAAGATTTACAGCATAAGATCCAGGCTCTGATGCAGGAAGGTCTAGGGGAAAAGCGACATTTAGGCTTTGGACAGGTAAGGTTTTTCAAAAGTTTGCCTGTGGTTACGGATTATGTTTCAAGGTTTGAAGAGGAAATCGGCAAGCCGGAGAGCATGAATCCTATGGCAAAAAGGATTATTGAAAAGATCTACCAGGATTATTATGAGCGAATAGTAGTAGCGACTGCCAATCAAAGAGCCAGTGAGTATTACGATAAGAACAAAGGTAAAGTAAAGCTGTCTTCTAATTTACTGGGAAGACTGGAACGGATAGTGCAGGATTCCACTTGCCAGGATGAATTGACGGATATTATTAAAACTTTACGTGAGACAGCTCTTAAACCGCTTACAGAAATGAAGCTTTCAGATTCTACAGATTCAAGTTTATTTCAAGAGCTTACCGACATGAAACTTGATAAATGGTGCAAGAGGCATATGGGGAACGAAGCAGAACTGGCCATGAAATTTCACACAGAATTTAGTCTGAGAGATTTGGATACAAGCTTATATAAGAAGTATTGGCAGGTATTTTTCCGTACTCTTCGAAAGCTCTATAAGTCTGAAAATAATTAAGCAAAGGAGGGGATGAGAATGCAGCGTGATAAAACAGCGGACAGCGCGGCCATAGTTGGGAGATTGTTGCTAAAAGGTAAGCTGAAACTGCTTACCCCTCTGATAATAGGTGGGGGCAGAAGCCTGTACGGCGATAGTGATATCATTGTTCTTAAAGACGAAGCTGGCAGACCATATATACCTTCGTCATCTATCACCGGTGCTCTCAAGCATGCCTTCGAAGATTACCAGTATGTAGGCGACGAAACCAATTATGAAGAGAATAAACGTTGGTTTTGGGGTGGGGAATATAAGGCTGAGAAAAATGGTGAATGTATAACATACACCTGTCAAAGCGCCATGGTAATCGCAGATATGATGTTTTCGGAAGACCCTAAAGCTTTGATTAGGTTAAGAGATGGGATAAAGATCGATCGCAGGACAGGAACAGTAGAATCTAGTAAAAAGTTTGACTTTGAAATAGTAGAACCGGGAATTGGTTTTAATTTTGAAATGGAAGTGATAATTAGAGAGGCATTTAATAGCAGAATATTCCGCAGTATCTTTGACTGGATTGCAGTTATTTTAAGCAGCGGAGAATTTGCTATTGGTGCACGAACCGGTCAGGGATTTGGACTCTGCAGGTTAGAAGATATAACAGCCTATGAATTTAACTACGAAACCTGGGATCATGTCATTGCCTGGCTATCTAGGGATGCTTCAGTGGCTAAGATTGAGTACGATCCTGCAAAGATAACACTGCCCTTCCAGCCTCGGTTCAAAACATTTCGTATTGAAGCGGTGTTTGCTGTAAAAAGCGCCCTGATGGTTGGTTCCTATCCGGGAGATACACAGGCACCGGATAAAGTACATATAAGCGTTCAAAGTCATGATGGTTCAGGAAAAGTAGCAGTATTGCCGGGCACATCTCTGCGCGGAGCCATCCGCTCCCGGGCTGAGCGTATTGTCAAAACCTTATGCGGTGATAGTGATGTATTAAATAACCTTTTTGGCTGGGTGGATAGTGAGAAGGGCTCAACAGCGAAACCTATAAGAGGGAAAATACGAATAAAGGAAAAGCAGATACCCCAAAACATTTACCTGGAAGAAATCCAATATCGTGTAAAGATTGATCGCTTTACCGGTGGTGTTATCAATAATGCTCTTTTTGACAGTATGCCTTTGTGGGCTAAACAAAATAATGGCCCAATGGTTACTTTGGATCTGGAGATAAAAGACTTTGAAGATTGGGAAGCTGGTTTAATGTTGCTGGTATTAAAAGACCTTTGGAACGGTGATTTGGCTATAGGTGGGGAGAAGAATGTTGGTCGCGGAGTCCTGCAAGGGTTGTCCGCCACTATATCTTTTGAGGACCGGAAAATTGAACTGCGGCAAAAGGGGGACAATTTGCTGCTCTACTATCCAGGCAATAATCCAGAGTGGAATGATAGTATTGCTGATCTACTGGAAGGAAAGGTCGCCTCACTGTTAAAACATCTGGAAGAGATTAGCAATAGTAGGGAAGAGGTGACGACTAATGCCTAGCAACGCTTTGAAGTTAATTAAATTGAAGAATGATAAGCCATTATTATATAAGGGTAACTGGGGTGAGATAGAAGAACAGATTAAGGACTGTTTTCGAGATAAAAAAGCAACAGCATTTGTGATGATGCATCACGGTGTCTGTATTGGGACATTCGAAGAGGGTAAACTCGTAATGCCGGCTTCCTTACCTTTTCAATCAGAGCATTTAAGGGCCCTTAGAGTTTTTGATCAGGACTGCGAGTGTTATATATGGAAAAACAGCATGGATGAGAAAAATATTTTTCGCCTCCGTATACGGGTGGATAAAGAGGAAGAGAATGGCGAGCTAGAAGCTGTTGAAGCTCGTCAACTAATTTGGGGAACTCAGTTGGTCGATGGGAATGATAGAGATTGGAAAGTCTTAAAGGAAAAAAGAGGGATAGAATTCAGGATACATAGTTCGGTTATTCCCGAAAATCTTTTTATAAATGAAAGAGAACGCCTCTGGCTAGTTACCAGAAATTATATTGACTATACCCCATTGGGACAGGCTGGTTATGCGGATTGTCGATTTGTAACAATCGAATACGGGAGGGGGGATTAGGATGGAAAAAGCTGTGATTAAAGACTGCAGGTATAAAGGAAATTTTGCTGAACTAACATTACTTGCAGGTACAAAGCCACTGAGATATGAAGTAGAAATTACTCTTGAAGACGCAACCCTATTGAAACAAAGCAAGAATTGTGAATTCGAGGCTAAGGGAAATAAGCTTGTTAGATTATTTGTAGAGGGAAAAGAAATCCCTTTGAATAAAAACAACCAGCCTGACCGGCGTAGGCCTGATGAGGTTCAACGGAATACAGGGAAGAACATTGAAAAGCAAAATAATAAGAAGACCGGCACCAGAAACAAAACTAGTACGAATACACAAGCATCAGGAGAATACGCCAAGGCCCCCTATAATTTTGTCCCCATAAATGAAACCGTGATTCCTGCGGAAACAATACCTGAGTTCGATTATTACCATAAAGATAGGTACACTGGCTATATCGATTTGGATATAGAAGCCTTAACCCCCTTGTATATAAGGGATACCTATACCAAGGAAGAGGAAGTTTTAGCTAATCAAGCGAAGGAAGCTTGCAAAATATGTAAAAATAAAGATTGTGATAAATGTAATTATGCTAAGCATCGGGTAAACCCTGATTTCTTTGCGCCAGGTGGAATTCCGAAGATTCCCGGCAGCAGCTTGCGCGGGATGGTGCGTACCCTGGTTGAGATCGTAAGTTATAGTAAGATGGAATTCACGGAAAAAAACAAATACTTTTATTACCGAAAAGTCGCAAATAGAGGAAGATATCAAGATGCAATGCTTTGTGACTGTGGAGGATTACGCCCAAAAACGGAAGCAGGTTGGCTGAAGAAGGAAAAAGGTAAGCACTTCATCTATCCGTTAGAGAAGCAGCAGATATATAGAATTAATGCTTATCCAAAAGCAAATGGTTCGAAATGGAAAGTTGTGACGGTCAATGATGAGGGACAAAGAGTATCTGAGGAACTGGACAGATTTGATTTTTATCCAATTTCTTTTATCCCGGTGGAGGAAGAAATTCATAACCATGGTGGGGGCACAATAAAGTTGCTTTATGCATTAATTGAGGAAAATTCTTTTGAATTGGGGCATCAGAAAGCTGAGTCGGATGAAAGATATGAAAAGGGCTATTTGGTATTGTCGGGCAGCATAGGTAGTAAAAAACATCTGCACCCGGTTATTCATTGTCCTAAAGATGAAGGAAGAATAGAAGTTAATCAGGATATAATAAAGAGCTATGAGGAAGACATGGGCAGGGAACCGGAAGCCGACCTACTCAAGATGCTGAAAAAACATCCCGATGGGGTTCCTTGTTTCTATTTAAAAGATGATGAAGGCAATATCAAGTCTATTGGGCATACGCCTTTTTACCGACTAGCTTATGACAAAACAGTAAAAGAGCATATACCACAAAAAAATAGAAATTTTGATGGAATAGATATTGCTACAGCAATTTTTGGCAATGCAGACAAATTTGCAGGCAGGGTATTTTTCGAAGATGCCAAGATGGTTAAAAACGCTGGCCAATATCCTGCATTATCCCCCAGGGTTCTGTCAACTCCAAAGCCTACTACTGTGCAGCATTACTTGGAGTTAAAAACCGGGGGAATAGCTGACTGGAATGATGATACTTTTATTCGTGGGTATAAGCTTTACTGGCATCGAAGGACTCCGCAAAAAGGTGGTTATCAGTGGGAAGCTACCGAGAAAGAAAAGGAAAAAGCAAAATCTCAATTGACCTTAATTAGACCGGTGAGAGAAGGAACAAGATTTTCAGGGCGCATTCGCTTTGAGAATTTGTCTGAGCTGGAATTAGGAGCTCTACTGTTTGTTCTGGAGTTACCGCCGAAGTGTGCTCATAAAATTGGTCTGGGAAAACCGTTAGGATTTGGCTCAATTCGCATAAATCCTACGCTAGTGATCACTAATCGTGCTGCCAATAGAAAGGGTAATCCCGGAAGATACGAAAAGCTCTTTGATAATAAACAGTGGTATTTACCTGTTGAACAAGTAACTAAAGATTTTAAAGCCGAGTTTTCGAGACGCATTTGGGCTGCACTCCCAGATGAAGAGAAGACAGGAGCTAGCTCTGTCAATGATTTATGGTCAATTCCAAGAATAAAAGAATTATGGACTATGCTGTACTATGATAAAGAACATATGGAAAACCCTAAATGGCTAGAAAAAACCCGTTATATGGAAATAGAACGTGAGGGAGTTCCTGCCCGCGAAAAGAATGAATTCAAAGGGCAGCCGCTTTTGCCGTCACCTTGCGAGATATTAAATATAGAGGAATTTTAACTTACAGGATATAGCTATTTTGCAGGAAGCAAGTTTTAGTACCGGGGTGAACGGATGTATAGAGAAAAAATTATTAATTTGATCGAAGTCCTGCAAAAACAGGATAATGCGGATCAGAAAATTGCTATGGTTTACCGCCTGCTGGAGACGGCTGGTCGCTACGTGACTGTGGTATGCGAGCATATGTGGAAAGCTCAAATGCAGAGATGGGACAACAGTGCGGAGTACAGCCAAGAGGTGGCGGAAATAGACCAAAAGAGGACTCAGGTTCATAACAGCCTGATCAGCCTGATAAAATCAGTGAACCGGTTGTGTGAGAACAATGGGCTGCCCAGGCTATATGAAGGCGCAGATGAGCGCCGGCAAATGGGAGATTTTGCCTTCGAACTAGTGGAAGAATATTTCCGTAATCGGATTTGATACCCTGGTTTAGCGTAAACTTTTTATAGGTTGACAGGAGACAAAACCTTCACTGCCCGGGTGAGAGGACGAACAAAGAGTGCTAGGTTATTCATCTACTCTACACTGCCTGCAGACTGTGTATTTTCTGCAATTCTTAGCTCTAATCAATAGCTTGCTTTCCGATTTTTCCTCTGACATGGCCCCTTTTCATCTATCCGCATATATTTATTTACAATATTGGTAATAAAAGCATAAATTATAAATAAATAGTTGATTGGGATACCAGAATAGTTTGCCGGGAGGGGTGAGGGCCGGTGAAACTCAAAGATGTTATGTCAAAGGACCCGGTTGTAATCCATATGGAGAAGTCCTTAAAAGAAGCGGTAGCGCTTTTCATACAGAAAGAAGTGGATGGCGCTCCGGTGGTAGATGATGAAGGCCAGTTAGTCGGACTCATTACCAAGAGCCATGTTTACCGGGCGGTTGTGGAAGATATGGATATGTCCGTTCCGGTTAAACAGGTGATGCAGACGAATTTAACTATAGGTCATATGGACGATAGCCTGGAGGAAGTCCTTCATCCTGGTATTGGGCGTCTTCCGGTAGTAGATGATGAAGGCCAGGTTGTGGGTATGATCACCCGGACTGATTTGGCTCGGGTATTTTTCCAATCATACAAGGAAGTTGCTTGTGAGTTTGATACAATATTAAATTACACCCACAATCTGATCATTTCTGTAGACGAGCATGGCAAAATACGGGTATTTAACCGTGCGGCAGAAAAGCACCTGGGCATCAAAGCCGAAGAGGTCAGAGGAAAGTATGTTTCCGAAGTATTCCCTACCAGCCGCTTGAATGAAGTATTGGAAACTGGAAAGGTAGAAACAGTACAGAGGGTTAATGTCAGAGGTCGTAATTATATCTCCAATCGTACACCTATCTACAAGGATGGCAAGATCGCCGGAGCGGTAGCGGTGCTGCAGGATGTCTCGGAGTTTGAAGAAATGTCCAAAGAGATAAAACTAGCCAAAGAACTTAATGAAGAATTAGAGGCTATTATTGAATCTTCATATGACGGACTTTATGTAACTGACGGCAATGGCATTACTTTAAGGCTTAATAAAGCTTTTGAAATGATAATGGGGGTAAATGGGAAGGAATTCCTGGGAAAGCATGTTGAGGAAATAGAAAAGGAAGGAATAGTATCCCAGTCGGTTTCTAGGCTGGTGCTGCAAAAGCGAGAACCAGTTACCATTATCCAGGAAAGCCGGTCCGGGAAAACGGTCCTTTCTACCGGTACCCCGGTTTTCGACAGCAAAGGCAATATCTTTCGGGTTGTATCTAATATCCGGGACCTGAGTGAACTAAACCAGTTGAAACACAAGCTTGAACAGGCCCAGGGATTAACCCAGCATTACCAAAGCCAGTTACGCACACTGAGAACCCAGTTTATGGGTGAAAGCAACTTTATAGTCAAATCGGCCAAGATGCGTGACCTGCTGGATATGGTTATACGCGTAGCCCAGGCAGATTCGATTGTGTTGATTACCGGAGAGTCAGGGACAGGAAAAGAGCTTATTGCTTCCATCATACATAACAACAGCCAGCGGAAGGATAAACAGTTTATTAAGATTAATTGCGGGGCAATTCCTGCTACCCTGTTGGAATCGGAACTATTCGGCTATGAAGCGGGTGCTTTCACCGGAGCCAAAAAGAGCGGAAAATCAGGTTATTTTGAATTAGCTGATGGCGGCACCCTTTTCCTTGATGAAATTGGTGACTTGCCCTACAATTTGCAGGTTAAGCTGCTGCGCGTTTTGCAGAATCATGAGTTTAACCGCGTGGGCGGGGAAAAGAGCGTCAAAGTTGATGTGAGGGTTATTGCCGCAACCAATCAGAATTTATTGGAGAAGGTAAGGAGCAAAGAGTTTCGGGAAGACCTATATTACCGCCTAAATGTAATACCAGTGCATATTCCTCCTTTAAGGGAACGCAAAGAAGAAATACCGGTATTGGTCATGCACTTTTTGGAAGTATTTAATCGCAAGTATAAGCTTAACCGGCGGATAACCCCCCAAGTCATCGATGTTTTCATGGATTATGACTGGCCTGGAAACATAAGGGAGTTAGAGAATTTAATCGAACGCCTGGTTGTTACCAGCAATAATGATATTATAAAAGCTGAAGATCTCCCTCATGTTATGAATAAGGCGGCTCTTCCTTCGGCAGCAGTATCGGTTACTTCCATTGTTCCCATGCGTGATGCCATTGCCAGCGTTGAAAAACAGTTATTGCAAAAAGCTTTTGCCCAGTATCGTTCGACCCGGGAAATCGGGCGGGCCCTGCAAATAAATGCTTCGACCGTAGTGCGCAAAGCAGCCCGCTATGGGATCAAAACCTAAATACCCTTATAAAACCTGCTTAAGAACTCTGGCTTAAATACAAATGTTGCAAATCAGCAAGATCTGTTGCTGATCTGCAGCAGTTAAAAATCTTTTTATCAGCAATGGCTTATATGGGTATTTACATTACTAAAGTTTCAAACTATCCCCCATGGTGTTGCTCAATGGCAACGATTGTGGATTGCTACACAAAGTATTACTTCCCCGTTATGTCTGAATATTCTGATTTCTTAACATCTGGCAGTTGTTGGCATGATGTTTGCATTAATAATTTGCAGCCAGACTGCATGAATTGTATTCTAGTTTAATAAACATACTTTAGAGAGCCAAGAGCCCCAACAGGTATAACTGTGGGGCTTTTTATTCCCCAAAAAAAAACACTGCCAAAGGGGGAAAGCAAGTGATCGATTTCAGATGTGATAAGTGCAATAAGTTGCTGGGTAAGTTCCGGGAATGTCGCGAATTGGAAATAAAATGTCCCCGTTGTGGAGAGTTAAACCGGTATACAGCTATAGAACATAAGATTCCATCTCAACCAGCGGAAAAGAAATGTGCCGCAGCCACTTATTAATCAATAGCAAAACAAACCAATAAAAGAGAGCCAAAGAGCCCCGGTTTATGGCGCATCATATGCGCTGTTGCCGGGACATTTTATTTTAGAGGGAATGTGATGAGTACATAAAGTTAGCAGCCCCCTTGCGATACATCCTTGAGGGCCTCCGAGCCCCGCCACTTTTCTGGCGGGGCTCGTTTACGTTCAGGCAATAGTCATCATGAGCCCAACTGGGCGCATTTGCGTGGATACAGATGATGACTGATTTCCTGGGCAAAGGAGGTGAGGGAGAGAACCAACAGCTGCTTTTCAATACTCCGGAGCAAATCATTGGAAATTGTCCTAAGGAGGGGGATTTTATGTCAGATTTCGTTCAGTCACTGGATATGAAACGGGCAGATTACCCCAAGAAAGTACCGGTGACAGGGTTTGGGGAAAGACAACCCAAGTATGAAGGTATGGGCAGATCTATTGGCAACGTATACAAGAAAAACCGTGAAGTAGTATGCGTGCAGGCCTGCAGAACTCCCTATGGAGTCTTTGGCGGCAAATTGAAGGAATATGATGCAGCCCAATTAGGAGCTCTGGCGATTAAAGAGCTTTTACGCCGGTGTGAAGGAAAAGTAAAACCTGAAGATATTGATTACGTATACATGGGTCAGGTTGTTGCCGCCGGATGCGGTCAGGTTCCCAGCCGCCAGGCGTCAATACTAGCCGGACTTCCTGAATCCGTGCCTTCTATCACCATAAATAAGGTTTGCTCTTCCGGCATCAAGACTTTGGATCTTGCTGCCCAGATGATCCAAACGGGACGGGCTGAAATTGTCATTGCCGGCGGCCAGGAGAGTATGAGCAATTGCCCTTATTCCCTGCCTGATTTGAGATGGGGTTCACGAATGGGAGTGCCTAACGGAAGAGTGGTAGACCTGATGGTTTATGACGGGCTTTGGGATGCATTCTACAACCGTCATATGGCCATTCATGGTTCGGAGGTCTCCGATGAATTTGGATTCACCAGAGAAGATAACGACTGGTGGGCATATATGTCGCAAATGCGGGCAGCAAAAGCCATGGCGGAAAACAAGTTTGCTGACGAACTTTTCCCTGTTGCTATTAAAGGCGGCAAGGAAGTTATGAGCCAGGATGAAGGCCCCCGGCCTAACACTACTATTGAAGGGCTGGCTAAATTGCCTCCGGTCTTTGGCCACAAGAGCACTATAACCGGACAACCAGGATCAGTGACGGCGGGCAATGCTCCCGGGGTCAACGATGGTGCAAGTGTCTGCTTGCTGATGAGCGCTGACAAGGCCAAAGAACTAGGTATGAAACCCCTTTTCACCATCCTGGATTATGCCGAAGTATCCCAGCAGACCAAAGATATTGCTTGTGTACCGGGGTTATCCATTAAAAAGGTCCTGGATCAAAATGGCCTTACTCACAAGGATGTGGATCTGATTGAAATAAACGAAGCCTTTGCCGCTGTGGTATTGGTCAGTGCCCAAAAAATCCTGGGTATGACCAAGGAGGAGATGGTAGAGAAGGTCAACGTCAATGGCAGTGCTATTGCCTTTGGCCATCCCATTGGTGCCACTGGAGCTCGTATTGTTATGACCCTGGCCTATGAGCTGCGCCGGCGGGGCGGCGGCATTGGCGTATGCGGTATCTGCTCCGGTCATGCTCAGGGTGATGCGATCCTGATTAAAGTGGAGCCGTAAATTTGGTACCGGCATGATCCTGATACCATGAAAGGAGGCAGATTATTTATGGAAATAAAGAAAATATTTGTTGTGGGCGCCGGTCAAATGGGTAACGGTATCGCCCAGGTATCGACCCAGGCCGGGTATGACACGGTAATTTATGATATTACCCAAGAATTGGTCGACAAGGGAGTCAATATTATAAAGAAAAACCTGGAACGCAATGTGGCTAAAGGCAAAATGTCAGCCGATGAACAAGCCGCGATTCTTGGGCGGCTGAAAGCCACCACAACCTTGGAAGATGCTGCTGATGCGGACCTGGTGATTGAAGCTATCATTGAGAATTTTGATATCAAGAAGGAAGTCTTTGAAAAACTGGATCAGATCACTCCTCCTCATGCCATCCTGGCTACCAATACTTCCTCCCTGCCGATTACCCAAATTGCTGCTTGTACCAAACGCCCGGAAAAAGTTATCGGCATGCATTTCATGAATCCAGTGCCGGTAATGAAACTGGTTGAAATTATCCGCGGCCTGGCAACCAGTGATGAAGTGTACCAGATTGTGGAAGAGACTTCCATTAAAATGGGCAAAGTCCCGGTCTGGTGCAAGGATGTGCCTGGCTTTGTGTCCAACCGGGTGTTGCAGGTCATGATAAATGAAGCCCTTTGGGAGCTGTACGAAGGGGTGGCCCCCGCAGAGAACATCGACAACATCATGAAGCTGGGCATGAATCATCCTATGGGGCCCTGCGCTCTGGCTGATTTGATCGGTCTGGATACCGTGCTGGCCATTCTCAATGTTATGTACACCGGTTATGGAGATCCCAAATATAGGCCCTCTCCCTTGCTGAAGCAGTATGTCCAGGCTGGTTGGCTGGGTCGCAAGACCGGCAAAGGCATTTACGATTACAGCAACCAGTGAATGTCAGAGCCTAAAGGAGGGGGAGACACGGTGGAATTCTGTAATATTATTCTGCAAGAGGAAGGACGTATAGCCACCCTTTATATTAACCGCCCTAAAGCCTTGAATGCACTTAATGAACATACTCTGCTGGATATAAAAGCTGCCGTTGAATATTTCGGTGGTTCTGATGAGCTCGATGTTTTAATTATCACCGGAGCGGGGGAGAAATCTTTTGTGGCCGGTGCCGATATCAGTTTCATGCAGGATATGAATGCCATCGAGGCCCGCAGATTTGGCATGCTTGGACAAGAGGTTTTCAGACTTATTGAAACGGTAGAAAAACCAGTCATAGCTGCCATAAACGGCTTCTGCCTGGGGGGCGGCTGTGAATTGGCGATGGCCTGTGATATCCGGATATGCAGTGAGAGAGCCAAGTTCGGCCAACCGGAAGTGGGCCTGGGGGTTACCCCCGGCTTCGGAGGGACCCAGCGCTTGCCTCGCATAGTGGCACCGGGCATAGCCAAGCTGCTGCTTTATACCGGGGACATCATAGATGCCCATGAGGCTTTTCGTATCGGGCTGGTTGATAAAGTGGTGTCCAGTGAAGAACTGATGGATTATGTGAGACGTTTGGCGATGAAAATCGCCAGCAGAGGGCAGGTAGCAGTTCGCTTCTGCAAGGTGGCAGTTAATAATGGCCTGCAAACAGATATTGATAGAGCCATGGTTATCGAAGCTGAGCTGTTTGGGCTTTGCTTTGCAACTGAAGACCAAAAGGAAGGTATGAAGGCCTTTATTGAAAAACGTACGGCTGATTTTAAAGGAAAATAGGACAAAGGAGATGACCATAGATGAATTTTGCATTAAGTGAAGAAAGCTTAATGATGAGGGATATGTTCCGTAAATTTGCCAAGAACGAAGTTGAACCGCTAGCGGCTGAGCTGGACAGAACTCACCAATTTCCCTACGAAACTTTCAAGAAGATGGCCGACCTGGGCTTGACCGGTCTCCCAATTCCGGAGGAATGGGGAGGAGCTGGTGCCACCTACCTGGACTTTGCCATGTTTATAGAAGAAATAGCCAAGGTTTGTGCTTCAACTGCAGTGGTAATGAGTGTGCACACCGGCTTGGGATGTATGAGTATCTATCTCTATGGCAGCGACAGGCTAAAAGAAAAATACCTGCGGCCCCTGGCTAAGGGAGAAATAGTCGGGGCTTATGCCCTCACTGAACCCAATGCCGGGTCTGACGCGGCCTCTTTGAAGTGCCGGGCTGAAGATAAAGGGGATCATTTCATAGTAAATGGCAGCAAGATTTTTATCACCAATGGCGGAATTGCCCAAACCTATTGCACCTTCGTCAAAACCGATCCTACGGCGCCTCCCGGGAAAGGCATCACCTGCCTGATTATTGAGAAAGACACTCCTGGTTTTACCATAAGCAAGCCCGTCGAGAAAATGGGTTTACATGGTGATCCAACCACCGAGCTGTATTTCGACAATGTTAAGGTACCCAAGGAAAATGTCCTGGGCGAAGTAAATGACGGGTTTAAAGTGGCTATGGGGCTTCTGGCCGGAGGCCGCATTACCATTGGAGCCCAGGGACTAGGCATAGGTGAGGGCGCTCTGGAATACACCATTAATTACATTAAGGAAAGACACCAATTCGGCAGACCACTGGCTGCCAACCAGGGAGTACAGTTTATGGTTGCAGATATGGCTGTAGCTCTGGAAGCTGCCCAATTGCTGGTTTACCGGGCTGCCTGGCTGAAGGATCAGGGACTGCCTCACAATAAGGAAGCCTCCATGGCCAAACGGTTTGCCACTGATACAGCCATGGAAGTCTGCACCAATTGTGTACAACTGATGGGCGGTTACGGTTATTGCAAGGAGTATCCGGTGGAGAGAATGATGCGGGATGTAAAGATTACCCAGATCTATGAAGGTTCCAATCAGATTCAGCGGATGATCATTGCCCGTGAAGTTCTAGGCCGTTTCTAAAGGCGGACTGATCCGGAAGCATAGTGATAAGACAATCGGTCATATGGATTCATAAAGAGGTTTCATAGAGGACAGAAGGAGGGGAGTTAATGGGAAGGCCTAAGAAGATAACGTTAAAAGAAGCCGCCGCCCTTATCCAGGACGGGGATATGATATCTTTCAGCGGTTTTACGATCTGGCGGCGCCCTATGGCTTTAGTATATGAAATGATCCGGCAGAATAAGAAAAACCTCCATTTGTTTGAAGTTAATGGCGGTACCCATACTGAGGTGTTAGCCGGAGCAGGCGCTATAAGAATATGGGAGTCCTGCTGGGTAGGACATGAGCTGTACGGCAAACTAGGTGAGGCTATTGCCCGTGGTCAGATTGAGGGCAGTATCATTGTGGAAGACTACAGTCATGGTCACGTTGTGGCTCGTTTGCTGGCCGGTTCTTATGGATTGCCCTATATGCCCTGCGCTCTTTCCATGGGAACCGATATTCTGAATCCTGAGTTTGATATGTTGAGAAAGGCCGGGCTGCGGGATGGCTCCAATCCCAAGATACCTGCCATGAAGTATGCCATAGTGGAAGATCCTTTTTTCGGGATGGGAGAACTGCTGTTAATGCCCGCCGCCAACCCTGACTGGGCGCTGGTTTATGCTTCCCAGGTCGGTGACGAAGGTACGGTCAGAGTCTTTGCCCAGACCTATACCGATGCCGAAGTAATCAGAGCAGCTGATAAGGTTATAGTTATTGCCGAAGAAATCGTACCGGAAAGCTATATCCGGCAGGAGCCGGAGAAGAACCTGGTGCCTGGCTATGCGATTGACTATATTGTTGAATTGCCGTGGGCGGCCCATCCCACCGGGTCCCAGGGATATTATGATGTGGATGCCGATTTTATAAGGAATTTATATGCTGCTTCAAAATCCCAGGATGGCTTTAACAGATGGGCGGAAGAATGGATATTTGGAGTAGAAGGACATGAAGAGTATCTGGAAAAAATAGGCGTTACCAGACTGGAGCAACTGCGGGCTAACAGGGTTTTGGGTTATTCCACCAGAATGAAAAGGGGGTCGAGATGATGGCTGATAAGAAGGACTATGCCAAACCCGGTGAATACAAACCCATAGATTTGCTGGCTGTCGCTGCAGCTCGGGAAGTAAGAGACGGAGATGTAGTATTTGCCGGTACCGGGCTCCCCATGTTAGCCATAATGCTGGCCCAGCTTACTACTGCACCCACGTCAGTATGTATCTATGAAGCTGGCAGTATAGATGGCCGTCCTATTGACCTGCCTTCATCGGTCGGGGATGCGCGCTGCGTTTACCAGGCTTCCCTTGCTACCGGTCTTACCGAAGCTTTTTTCGGTCAGCTGCATAGAGGCTATGTGGATCTGGCGTTCCTGGGAGGTGCCGAAATCGACAAATACGGCAATGTTAATACCACCGTGGTAGGCAATTATCTCACTCCCAGCAAGCGCTTCACTGGCAGCGGCGGCAACCCCGACATCAATTCTCTGGCCCGGCGCACGGTATTTGTAATGGTTCAGGAAAAACGCCGTTTCAGGGAAAATGTTGATTACATCACTTCACCTGGATGGAGATTACTGAAGTGGCCAAGCGGTGAATGGATTTCCAAAAAAGACTTGTATGGAAAGTTTTTCCGAGGAGGCCCGGAAGCTGTAATCACCAATATGGGCGTGTTCCGGTTTGATGAAGAGGGGGTTATGTATCTGGATACGGTTCATCCCGGGTTCACGCCAGAGCAAGTTAGGGATAATTGTTCCTTTGACCTGAATATCTCCAGGGTAAGGGGTGAAACCAAGCCTCCTACCTATGAAGAACTGGAGCTCCTCTATACCAAAGTTGACCCTGCCGGCATCTTCTTACCCTAAAAAGATCGCTGTTTAACCAGGCGGGAACATCACCCCCATTTCCCGCCTGTTTTTTATTGGCCAGCCAAAAGGACGGGATTGCAATTAGCAAAATTATGTTTTAATATATTAGCAGCACTGCGCCATAAGTGCTAACAAGATATAAAAATGCTTTTAATATTAAATAAGAATATGGCGATTCTTATTGATATTGGGAGTGTTTTTATATTTTGTTTAAATGAATAGATGAACGAGCACTGCCTATTTTTAGGGAGTTCAGCGTGTAAAAAAAGCTTATTAATAGTTGGACGTTCGAGAGTGCCACGGCACGTCGTGCCTCGCAATGACACATATGATGGGCTTTTGGTTTTGTCATCGCGAGGAGCGCAGCGACGTGGCGATCTCTTACATGGCCTTTTTCGACAGTCTGCACTCCCTATTTTTAGGGAGTGTTTTATTGAGGAAAGGGGGGAGTGACATAACTAGTATGGTCTTTCCACCATCTCATAGCTAATAAATTGAAGGAGGGATCTTATGTCCAAAATAAACGTTGCTATTGTTGGTGTGGGAAACTGTGCTAGTGCTCTGTTACAAGGTTTGGAAATGTACAAAAACCATCCGGAAAATATTATCGGGCTGATGCATGAGGATCTGGGTGGTTACAAGCTCAGCGACATTAATATAGTAGCTGCTTTTGATGTGGACAAGCGTAAAGTCGGCAAACCCCTGAAAGAGGCCCTTTTCGCCAGGCCCAACTGTACGACCATCTTCTATGACAAGCTGCCGGATTACGATGTGGAAGTGAAGATGGGTCCGGTATTGGACGGTATATCTGAACATATGGCTGAATACGATCCGGACAAGGCTTTTGTTGTTGCGGATAAAGAGCCTTGTGATGTGGTTAAGGAACTTAAGGAGAGCGGAGCTGAAATACTCATTAATTACTTGCCGGTTGGTTCGGAACAAGCAGCCAGGTTTTATGCCGATGCCTGTTTGCAGGCTAATGTAGGCTTTATAAATGCTATGCCGGTTTTTATTGCTTCTGATGAAACTTGGGCCAAAAAGTTTGAGGAAAAGAATATTCCTATTATCGGTGATGATGTAAAAAGTCAGGTAGGCGCTACCATTATCCATAGAACATTAACCAAGCTGTTTGAAAACCGGGGGGTCATACTGGATCGTACCTACCAGTTGAACTTCGGAGGAAATACAGATTTTCTCAATATGTTAAACCGCAGCCGGCTGACCTCCAAGAAAAAATCCAAGACTCAATCAGTGCAAGCGGAGCTGCAAGTAGCTCTAGCCCCGGATAATATTCATATCGGTCCCAGCGATTATATACCCTGGTTGAAGGATAACAAGATCTGCTTCATCCGTATGGAAGGCAGAGGTTTTGGCAATGTTCCCTTATCCGTTGAGGTCAAGCTGTCCGTAGAAGACTCCCCCAACAGCGGCGGGGTCATAATTGATGCCATCAGGTGCATGAAGCTGGCTTTGGATCGCAAGATTGGCGGTGTACTGTACTCCATTTCCGCCTATACCATGAAGTCGCCTCCCATTCAATATACAGACACGGAAGCCAAGAAAATGGTGGAGGATTTCATTGCGGGCAGGAGGGAACGTTAAATGAAGGCTGTCTTATTGGCAGCTGGTGAAGGCAAGAGGTTAAGGCCTTTCTTTTCCAGGCCTAAACCTCTTGTACCTTTATTGGGGCTTGCTTTGATCCAGCGGAATATCCTGGCCTTGCGGGATTGCGGCATCAAAGAATTCATTATTATCACCGGCTATCAGGCTGAGGAAATAGAAGAATACCTGGGCACTGGGGAAAAGCTGGGGGTGCAGATCAGTTATTTGCATAATGCTGAATGGCAATTGGGAAATGGTGTGTCCGCCTATACCCTGCGCCAAAACCATTTTGCAGACGAGAAGTATATACTGATGATGGCTGACCACGTTTTTGAAATAGATGTGATTAAATCCTTCCTGACTGCCGCCCAGACTCTGGAAGCAGGGGAAGTGCTGCTGGCGGCTGACCGGCGGCTGGAACAGGTTTATGACCTGGATGAATGCACCAAAGTCAAAGGGCAGGATGACTTTGCCCTCAGGCTAGGCAAGGATCTGCAGGACTACAACGCCGTGGACTGCGGCCTATTTATCGGCTCCCAGGCGCTGCTGGATGCTTTGGGCAAGGCTGTCAGCCAAGGACGTTATACGCTTACCGATGGGGTAAACCTGCTGGCTGAGTCCCGTAAGGTGAGGCTGTTTTTCCTAGAAGGCAATTGGGTGGATGTAGACGACCTGGAGAGCTACAAATACGCTGAAAAGATGCTCTTAAAGTCCCTGGTGCCCCCTAAAGACGGCCTTATTTCCCGCACTTTCAACCGGCCTTTGTCCCTGCGGATCACAAAAGTATTAGCGAAAACTGCCGTCACACCCAATCAGATTACCTGGTGCTCTTTTTTTGTGGCTGTATTGTCAGCTATTTGTTTTGCAGTGGTAAATCCGATCCTGGCGGGGTTGTTGACCCAGTTTGCGTCCATACTGGATGGGGTAGATGGAGAGATAGCCCGGCTGAAGTTTATGCGCAGCAATTATGGAGGGCTCCTGGATGCGATCCTGGACCGCTATGGAGATTTCCTTATAATTATTGGCATGACTTACGCCTGGTACACTGCTGCCGCTGATCCCCTGGCCTTAGGGATCGGTGCTGCCGCCCTGACCGGGATACCCCTATCCATGCTTTTCAAGGAAAAGTTTCATGCTCTGACCGGAAAGCCCTATATTCCTGAAATCCATGACGGCATTACCCGGTACCTGCCTGCCAACCGGGACGGGCGCCTGTTTATCATATTCCTGGGGGGAATCTTCAATCTGCTGCCGTTAGCTCTGGCGGTCCTGGCAATTATTACTCACCTGCAAGCCTGGTGGCGCCTTTATAATGCCCGACGGATTATATGAGTCTTAATTTCAGTGTGCATACAGTCATAGCTATAGTTCCACGCTTGCTGCTGGAGCCGGTCATAGCTGCCGCAGAGCGTCTAGACGATACATCACAATAGAGTGTCTAAATATGAGCAAAGAGGGAAATCTATGTTGGAGAATCCCTTGCCTTAAATATGTTTTAATTAAAAATGCTCAGGTAACTTAAAAGATGCTTCTGCTATGATGAGTTATAGCGGAAGCTATTCTTTTTTGGGATGAGGAGGGAATAGTTTGGTTACTGTGATGGATTCCGTAATGAGTTTCATTGACAAGAAAGGAAGAACAGCAAGAGACAAGAGAACGGTAAGGAACCTGCTAGCGGACCAAGCGAAAGAACGGTTTATATACCATAAAAGTCTGAAAAAGCTTCATGATCATCCCATTACTAGCAAGAAGGTCATCGATAATATTCCTGTAGCTATAAAGGATACCGTAACTTCGTATACCAAGGATAAAACCACGGCTATCAAGGTTTTCAAAGAATATCTTGCTTTTCTGGATATGGAATATGGAGTGAAGGTCGAAGTTAATTTCCCGCCTACGTTTAATTCCCAATTTGACCGGCAGATGTATATTGTGAAAAGGCTGCATGATAGGAAATACAGGGCTTCGGATTTTGAAAACGAGCTGTGGGTCAGCGACAGAACTATCAGTGCTGATTTACAGGCACTTGAAGATGGCATTTCTGTTCTAGGGCAGCAACTAAAGATTAAAAGAGATGATGTGGTGTACCACAATCAAGGACTTAATACGGTTCATCCTATCTTTTTAACGGCCAATCTAACCCAAGTGGTTGTTTTGCTGAAAGGATTGGAAGTGCAAGCCCTGGACCCTGCTTATTCCGAGTATGCAATTCGTTTAGCTGCCAACATTTGGAGTGAACTCTCCGACTATGGCAGAAATCGTATTTTAAAAGTGTCTGAACAGTTAAACTTGAATAAGGCCTGGTTTGAAATGTTGGAATCCCAGCGTAATCACGGTTTATATTCCACTGAGGCTGACTGTTCTTACGAACACGGTGTAGGAAACGTACTCAACTTTCTCAAAAATAGCCAGCCCTGTACCATAGAAGTTCAGGAAAAACACGGCACCAGAATTCTAAAGGACTGCCTAATCAGATCCCATTCCAGCAGTCATATAAAAGTGATACATGAGGATAAGGAAGAAGTAATCCCAATTGATGCTGTGATCAGAGCCAGTAAATACGGGAAATGCCTTTATTAGTCAGGGATTGAAAAATCGAAGCTCAGCTTCCTGCTTTTACTCGTTGATGACAGTTAAACTTAAGTCAGCGAATGAATGGGGAGGCGGGAAGTATGAGTACTTATGCCTGTGAATTGATTACAGGTAAAGCAGATGTGGACTACAGCAGCAAAATCCTTAACGGGAGCAATGTTGCCAGCATTTGGGGTGAATGGAAATGATCCGGGTGTTTGTATATGGAACTTTGATGAGAAACTGCTGTAATCATGAACCCTATCTTAGGGGTCAAAAGTACCTGGGGCAGGCGGTACTTCCCGGTTATGCTCTCTATAACCTGGGAAGCTACCCGGGAGTGGTACCAGACAGCGCAGAGAAAGTACTGGGGGAATTATATGAAATCGATTCTTCGGTACTGGAAGACCTGGACGATTTAGAAGATAACGGTTACTTGTACATCCGGCGTAGTGCCAAGGTGCTGCTAAACGAGGAGGTTGTGGATGCAGAAGTATATGTTTGGAATGGACGAATACGTGCTGAGGATAAAATCTCCTTCGACGATCAGCCCTGGAAGGATGACTTGGCTTTTCGATAAATACAACTGCCTGCCATACTTGAACGAAAGCAGGCATGCTATGGGGTTAGCTTGAGTATAGCCTAATAGGGGAGGGAGAAATCAACGTGTGTGAACTTTTAGGAATGAGCTTTAATCATCCAGTAAATATGACTGTATCTTTCCGGGGAATGATCAAGCGGGGGAATAATAATCCCCACGGGTGGGGTTTGGCTTTTTACCCTGAAGATAGTAAAGCATCCCAGATAATCAAAGAACCCGTGCAGGCAGGCCGCAGTCCTGTGACAAGTTTTCTTGTGAACTACAAGGGTATTCATTCATCCTTGTATATTTCCCATGTCCGCTGGGCTACTTCGGAAGTTAATTACGCCAATACTCATCCCTTTGTGCGGGAATTGCAAGGCAGAGATTATGTTTTTGCTCATAATGGAAACCTTCATGATTTTAGAAGTGCACTTCCTCTAGGAAGATATATTCCCCTGGGTACCACCGATTCTGAACATGCATTTTGTTATCTGATGGACTACATAGCTAATGAGATTTCTCAATGGGATTATCAAGCATTTGTCCAATTTGAAGAAGTCCTCCGAAAAGTGAATGAACTTGGCAAGTTTAACTGTTTGCTGTCCGACGGCGAATACCTGTTTTGTTACCGGGATAAAGCTGCTCCCGTAGGGCTCTTTTATACCCTCAGGAAAGCACCTTTCGGAGTGGTAAAGCTGAAAGATGAAGATCTGGACATTGATCTTGATGCTATGAAACGGGCAGATGAAGTGGGATGCATAGTTGCAACTAATAAGTTGACCGAGGGGGAAGACTGGAAACCTATTGAAAGGGGACAGTTGATGGTATTCCACCGGGGGAAACAGGTCTATCCTGGAACAACCGAAATATCAAAGGAAACAATGCTACGTGCATTACGGTTTATTCGCACGTCTCCTTCCCGGGTGGATGTTTTGGCTATAGCCAATAATGTTGGGATAGAAATAAACCTGATTGCTCCTTTAATAGACAAGCTTGTTCAAGCGGGGTATATTAGGCAGGACAGCCGGGATTCAGGAGGCCCATATGAGTTTAATTCCACTTATTATACGGTACCCTCCAAACGCAAGGAAATCGATAAAATGTTGGAGTGCAAGATAAATGCAGGGGAGGAATAAAAATGAGCCAGCCAGGTAAATCAACCATCATAACAATACAGTGTAATAAATGCGGAGAAAAGAGCATATACAAAGCTGCTGAATCGGAGAATTTGAAATGCAAAAACTGCAAGAGTGAGGATGTTCGAGTTATACGAAATCCTTTCTAGCAGCAGTAATTACTTGACCCGCATGGTTCGGGCAGCCATGCGGGTTTTTTAGTTAAAAGTTTTCCTAATCAGTGTCAGCATCATGTTTCCCATAAATAAGCTCTTATGGCGAAGAATTTACGGAACCGTGCTTCTCAGTATAGCTGTTGTTATTTATACTTCAATGCAATTTGGAAAATAAAACCGGGTGAAAGAACTTCTTGAGTTCTTCCCTATAACTAGTGACGAGACACATTTAGAGGAGAGAGCGCTGCATGATGAGAGGATTAATCACAGCCTGTATAATGATATTTTTGCTTCCGCTGACGGCAATGGCTCAAACTGCCGGTTATACTTTGGAGATTAATGGAGCAACGTCGATCAGTGATGTGAGTCCCCAAATGGTGCAGGGCCAGATGTATGTCCCGCTGCGGCCCATAGTCGAAGCCCTGGAAGGAACAATTACTTATGACCCCTCCAGCCGCATGGTTACTGCCTGGCGCACTGGATTTCAGTTGGAATTCAGGATTGGGGAAAAGGTGGCTAGTTATGCTGGTGATACCTTGGCGTTTGACAATGAGACCTGGATATACCAGGGGAGGACCATGGTGCCGGTGGAACTGATTGAAAAGGCTTTTGACTGCCAGATTCAAATCCAGGATGAGACCGTAAAAATAATACCTAGAATGGAATACTGGATTCAGCAGGAACAGATCGCTCTAAGTGATGAATCACAGGGAATTGTTCATCTGAAACTGATTACTAATGCAGGCGGGTGGCCTGATTACTGGGTGCTGATTCTGGACAACCAGGAAATCGCCCGCCTGGATGATGAAGATGGGCTGTACAGCAGGGCTGATATGCAGCTTAAAGATATTACCGGTGATGGGGTGCCGGAAATACTGGTCAGCAGTTATGGGACAGGTACTTCGGGTGCTCAAGGCCTGGAGGTGTATTCCTGGGATGATCAGAAGCTGGTAAATATATTTGATTCGCCTAGTTGGGATGAGCAGGATTTAGAAAGCCGCTATGAGGTCAAATACATCGGGAATTACCAGGTGAGCTTTCATGACTGTCTAACCGGTGAAACCCATCTAATCCGAATTGACAGGGAAGAATTCACTGCTGACGAGGATCGGCTCTACAGCATATCTACCTGGATAGATCCCATCAGCAGCTATCAATTGGTTGATGAAGATGGTGACGGAGTATATACAATCATAACTGACCAAAGGGTTATTGGTGTTGCTCATGTGCATACTCTAGCCCACTTGCAAACCGTCTACAGCTTGGAACAGGGGAAATACCAGCTGACCGGGACGAAGCTTAGACTGAACTGAATTAAACGGGGCTATACGGTGCAGCCTCCAGGTAAAAACTCGCTGTGCCGCTTTATTTCTGGCTAATGACAGGCTTGCACGGAATAGCTTGTCTTTTGGTGAAAACATGATTGGTTAGATTAAATTCCTCCAGTATTGCTTCGGCCTCGTCCAGGTACTCGCCCAACTCTTCCAGCTTATGGGCATCGGAGCCAACTGTGAAGATGGTAATGCCTGATTCTGCTGCCAGGGCTACTATTTCTTTGGAAGGGTGAAATTCCTCCAATCCCCGGCGGCGGCTGGAAGTATTGATCTCCAGTCCCATGCCCTTCTGGGCCATTTCCTTGAATATCGATTCGATTATCCCTTCATGAATGCGATTTATCTCCGGGCCGAAGTACCTGCTGCCGTAACGTACATAGAGATCCAAATGAGCCAGGCAGTCAAACAGCCCGGTAGCCACCAGTTCCTGCAGAGTCGTAAAGTAATCCCGGCGCACCTGGTCTAGGGTGCGGGGCTGGAAATAGCGGGGACTTTCCTTCATGGAAGAAATGGCAATATGGTCCAGGCAGTGGATAGCCCCCAGGACAAAATCAAAGGGATAATTGTTTACGATCTTTTCTATATCTTTCTCAGTACCGGGGCAGTAGCCGATTTCCACCCCAGCCTTTATGTGCAGGGGTGTGCCCTTGAATTGCTCCTGTGCCCGCCGGATTTCGTTAAAATAACTGTCCAGCCAGGCCGGATCAAAAACGGATATTCTTTTACCGTTCACCATTACATAATTGTCCATTTCCCGGCGGACTGGGTCCAGTTCCACGTGGGTGGTGAAACATATTTCGTTAAACCCCATATCCAGGGCCTTTTTGCAGTATTCTTCTATGGAAACATCCGCAGCATCGATTGAATAATTGGGGTGAATATGATAATCGGTTTTGACGGACTTCATCTAGTGCAGCATACCTCCTTTTCATAAATATGATACACTAGAGCAGCTATTTCGGAAGACATCTGCACTCCGGTTTAGCCAGCTTAAATTTATCCGGGAGAGAAGGGTTTAACCGTATTTTTTAGTATTGTTATACCAAAAAATATGATCCCTTATTAATAACCGGGATCGTTCCCCTGAGGAGAAAGCGGGAGAAGCCCCATGAAATCATATTTGTACCCGTTAGGAATTTGGATACTGTTTGAAATCATAGCAGTCTCCCTCTGGTTAACCCAGGACAACATATTTTACCTTTACAACTTCACCTATATTGGCTCCTGGCTGGCACTGGGTATATACCTGTATTCGCAAAAGATCAAGTACGCCAGAAAAACCGTTCAATTTGCGGTAGGCTCATACATGCTTGTGTATCTCGGATTTTTTTCCCATGAAAATATACAGTTGGAGGGCTTTTGGTACTATCTATTCTTAGGTGTTTTTGGAGCAGCGGTAATTCATTATGCTGTTGCCAAAATATTTGGCCCTTTATTTTTTGGCCGTGGTTGGTGCGGATACGCCTGCTGGACAGCTATGATCCTTGATTTGCTGCCTTATGAGGTGCCCCAGCAGCCCAGAAAAAGAATAGGTTTTATCCGCTACATTATGTTTTTGGCATCCATATTGTTTGTGGTTACAGTGCTTCTGGTAAATTATACCAATACATCTCAGGTTATGTTGTGGAGTTTTATAATTGGCAACGTGCTTTATTATGTGATAGGCATAACCCTGGCTATTGCCTTTAAGGATAACCGTGCTTTCTGCAAATATATCTGTCCCATAACTGTTTTCTTGAAACCGGCTAGTTACTTTTCTTTGCTGCGAGTCAAAAACGATCAGGAGAAATGTGTGGATTGCGGAAAATGTAAAACGGTATGTCCTATGAATGTGGACATGACCGATAATTCGCGGAAACGCTTGAATGGAACCGAGTGTATCCTTTGTTTAAAGTGTGTGGATGAATGCCCCGCCAAAGCATTGTACTTATAAAGGCTTACTGCCCCTTCATTTTATTAATCAATAAAAAAGCCAGTCTTCACGACTGGCATTTTTGCATATTTGGTGGAGACGATGGGATTCGAACCCACGACCCCCTCGTTGCGAATTACATGGTCCTTTTACCTGATTTTCCCGAACCGCATTATATCGGCACTTTTAATCTTTTTTGCCCCTGATTTTCCCCCATTCAAACGTACTTTTTTATGTGTTTTGCAGTACTTTATGCAGTACTTTTGCAGTACTTTTTGCAGCACCAGATAATAAAAAGTACCCCATAAATAATGGCCCTTAGATCTCTCTAAGGGCCATTTATTTTTGCAGAAAGACAAACCCCCTCACTTGAGGGGATCTGGATGGTTGCGTCTTGCGAGCAACGCAACGCTTTTGGATAATATGGCAATTTCAATTAAATTATAAACCATATTTCCAAAAGCCGCAACCCTCCGAAAAAACCAAGGAGGTACTGGTATGAGCGATATCTGCAGAAAAGTCAGAAGAAGATCCTTCACAATGATCGACAACCAGCCTGTAAACGATCCGAACTTGAGGTACGAGGACATAGGGTTGCTGGTGTATGTATTATCCAAACCGGACAACTGGTTTATTTACAAGCAGGATTTGATTAACAGCCATCAGAACGGCCGGGAAAGCGTCAACGGGATCTTGAAGCGCTTGGAAGCTCATGGGTATCTGATGGTAAAAGAAGAAAGAGATGAAAAAGGACGTTTTACATACAAGCAATATATTTTTACTGACCGGGCATTTGATTTCGATGATGAATACAATCCGCCTGTCGCCGAACAGGTTTATAAAGAACCAGAAAATACCAAGCCCGAAAACCCTTGTCAGACCGGAGGTTTATCCATTGACGGGAACCCGTCAACGGGAAGCCGTCAACGGGAAACCGTCGACGGGAACCCGACAACTAATAATACTATAAATAACAATACTATAATAAATAATACTTTAAATAATAATGCTGTTGCTGTAGAGGAAAACACGACCCAAGAAAATGCTGCCAGAGAAATCCAGGGGATGTCTCTCGAGATTCTTGGAGAGAAAGTGCCCGATACAATTCTGCAGGTCTTCCTTGACTACCCCCTGGAAGACATAAAGACAGTCCTCACTACCCTTCAGGAGAAAAAAGCCCAGAAGAAGATTGCTAATCCCATAGGTATTCTGATGAAAGATCCTCCTTCAGTAATAAGAAGGATACTGGCCGGAGAATTCTACCCTGATGCTGCTGCAGAAGGTGAGATTGCAGAGTTTGAGAAATATACCGGGATTCGCCTTAAAGGCCAGGCCCAGCGCAAACAGTACCAGGAATGGCGGAAAAAGTTTTCCCTGGAAATGGTGTTCAAAGCCGGGGAGCTGACCGCTTTGCATTCCAGGAACGGCACTTTAGACTATATGGCAGCTATACTTAAAGACTGGGAAAAGAAAGGTATAACCAGCTTGGAACAACTCAACCAGCCTCAGAAGAAAAAACAGGAGTTTGGTGAGATATATACTAGACCAGAGCATGTAACATTCATTCCTGCGCGAGAATTACTTGGGCGTTGTCCGAACCAGAAATGAATGAGGGCGTTAACGACCCAAGAATCTCCTGACTTTAGTCATGGGGAGTGTCAAGCTGGCTGAAGTACCGCGGCAACGGCAACTTCGAAAATAAAAATAATGTCCTAGAATTAGCGTTCTAGGACGAATAATAATTTGTTTTCGTTAAAATTTGTCCTAGAATAACTATGAATCAGGGCAAATTATTTGTCCTAGAATACTTTCTACCTATACTGCTTAGCAAACCGGTTGAGGTTATGGTGGAAACACTGATCCACGAACTCGCTCATGCAGTAATAGGCCCCGACAAAGAGGACCACGGGGAAGAATAGGAATTAGTTCTCGAAAATATCAGGTGCAAGTACAACGAACTGTTAGAGTTGACCGCTCAAAAATTTGGGGAAGGAAATTCTATTGGTTCTGATGTGCTCTATCTATACTTTTTGCACTAAGGTAGGAGATTAGTATGCTGGAATATGTCACTTACTTACAGAATGACAATAAAAGCCTTAAAACAATAGAAGCCTACACGCAAGCCGTTATGGAGTTTCAGGACTGGTATTCTGAGACTACTGGGCAGCCCTTCAAGGCAGAGCTTGTTACGCCGCTCGATTTGCGGGATTATATCAGTTGGCTTGCTACTACCCAGAAGCAATCGCCCAGGACAATAAACAAAAAATTGGGCGGGTTAAAAAACTTTTTCAACTATCTGGTTGAAGAAGGGATCATTGCGGCAAGTCCTGCCGCAAAAGTAAAGTCCAAAAAGATTTCCCCCTTGCAGCAAGTGCCCAAATGGCTGACAAGAAATGAGCAGGCCAGGGTACTGCATTGTATAGAACAAAATAAAAATCCCAAGAAAAGAGCCAGGGATTATGCTATCGCCCAGGTAATGCTGCATGCGGGACTTAGGGTGTTTGAGGTGGCCGCTCTGGATGTGGATGATATAGACCTGCGGCATGACGTATTAATCATCCGCCAGGGGAAAGGTGGGAAAATGGGATATGTGCCGATAAACAAGGATTTACACAAAGCCCTGGAAGCCTATCTTAAAGTTCGGGATTCCGAGGATAAGGCACTGTTTTTATCGGAGAGAAAAAACCGCATAACAGTACGGGGTATAGAGCACCAGTTCAGGAAATACTTCGACCAGGCAGGTCTTCACGACAGGACAGTTCATTCCCTGCGCCATTCGTTCTGCAGGAATATGCTTGACCAGGGCACAGCGCTTACAGTTGTAGCCCAGTTGGCCAGGCACGAAAGTTTAGATACTACTAGGGGATATGTAAGCCCCAGTGAGAGGGATGTCCGGCAGGCAGTAGAAAAGATTACTTGGGAAGGTTAATATTTCCAAAAATATTTTATACATAGGCAGGGATTTGCCTGTTTTTATTGGAATATGGCCAAAAGGAGGGATACGCATGACTCATCAACTCATCAATGGCTTCCTCAACGATCTGCAAGAGAAAGGATACTCCAGCAACACTATTCGTGCGTATAAATCTGCGTTAGCTCCGCTCGGGCAGTACAATATCACAGAACTAACTGCCAGAGATTTAATGATTATTATGGGCCGGGATTGGGGTAATGCTACCGCTGCATCCAGGCAGTCCACCTTCCGGCGCTTCTACAAATGGCTGCAGAAAAAAGGGATTGTTGACTATGACCCTACTGAAATATTAGGTCCGGTTCAGATGACCCCGGCTAAGCGACAGTGTATCTCTGAAGAAGACATGCGGGCTATACTTTCTGAAATTGAAAAAGCCCCATTAGAAGTGAAAGTTTTTTTTGAATTGCTGCGAGACACAGATATGCAGATAGAAGATCTGCTGAAGCTGAATGTTGAGGATATTAAATTCCGCCTTAATACAGCTTTTATAAAGACTGATGAAGGTTTTGTTACTGTGAAAAACAGTAATCTGCTGGAGCTTTGCTGTAGGCAGAAAAATGGCCCGCTTTTTGTATCCAGCAGGGGGAATAGAGCTAACTACCACTGGGCATATCGGTGGTGGAAAAGAATAAACAAAAATCCCCAATACACGATAAACCAGTTCAAAAAATCGCAAAAAGAAACCTGCTGATGAAGCAGGTTCTTTTTTGCTTTCTTATATAATTGAATATAACTCTTGGATTGGTTTCCCCATAAATTTGACTCGTTTAGCGGCAATCTCTTCTGGGATATTGAAGATGTCAGCTATTTTTCTCACATCTCTGTAGCGGTACCACTCTTTCCAGAGCCATTCGGTTGGGAGCAGCAGTTCATTGGCAAAGATGTTGGCATTGTGGTTTAATCTTTCTCTTTCGGAGGCTGATAATTTGTCTTCATTGATGGTGTCCACAACAGGGTAATCAAAATGACCCAGACAAATATGTCCCAGTTGTCGTGCTATTTGGTAGTTTTCTTCATATTTATGTAGCATAATCGGCATTGCAATTATGTATTTATCGTTAACCTTTACTGAGAAAGATGTGGTGAAGCATGGGTGGTCATAGTATCGGATTTCTACGTTGAGTTCTTCAGCGATCTTTGATGCCGATATAGGAGGCCTGCTATAACCCCGGCGAATATTTCTCGCTTTTTCGATAATATCTGCCACAGCCATTTTCATCCTCCTAGAAAAAGTTTTTTATAGGTAAAATTCTACAATCAGTATATATTTCCTAGTCCTTACAATCTATACCTCGTTACAATTTAGGGCTTTTGTCTCAATATTGCTAAAACCAGGTTTTGAAAGGCTGCTTTCAATTCATCTGACATTTGAGCGTAGCTTTCCCGCATCATCAGTATGTCATCTGCCAAGGGATCTTCTCCTTCCAGGGGAGCTGGATCGCTTCGCAGACCTAACAAGAAGTCAGCGGAAACATTAAGTACTTTGCACATAACCATCAGACCGTATACTGTAGGCAACCCTTTTCCGGTAGCATAAAAGCTGACTTGTTTATCAGTCACGTTTAAGGGCCCAGCCAGATCTGATTGCTTCATATCCCTTTCAATCAGTGCCTGTCTCAATCTTTTACCAAATAGAATTCTGAATTCTTTTTGAGCATCTTCCATGTATGACTTACCTCCAATGTTAATAATTGTTGAAAATTTACCTTATAGGAAATATAATATAATTGGTATTTTTCATAAGAATTGTACCTTACTATTCTATTATTCCTAATAAAAAGTCAAAAATAAATACTCTTATACCTAAAGGAAAACTTTTCTAAGGAGGGGTAAAATGGCCAAGTTTAATATGGCTGAAATAAATGCCGTCCGCAAAGACTACTGTGAATACTGCGGTAGTTCGGCTAGCGGTTGGCCTCACCATATAAAGACAAGGGGAGCTGGAGGACCGGATGCCCGCTGGAATTTAATCCAGCTCTGTGCCCGCTGTCATGATCTTGCTCAGCAGTATAAAATCCCGCGTCTTGAGCTGGTAAAGATTGTTGCTCAGCGTGAAGGTATGGATGTTAAAGAAATCTATCGTTTATGTGGTTGGCTGTATGATGAAAAATTACCGCATGAAGTTGCTGTATCCAATCCTATTGCAGGTAAGACCTATGAAGAAATTCTTGAATTATATCTTTTCTGTCTTGAAAAAGGAGAATCGTCTAAGTGGGAGCAGGCGGCATTGATAACTATAATGCACGACTATATGGGTATGAATCCCAGGAGTATTGCTTCTGCTGTAGGATGTTCTGCTTCGCTAGTAAGAAAGTTGACTCGTACATTTAACGCGTTTCCCAAGGACGAAGACCGAAATCCAGTATTGTCTTTCCGACATCATCAGATTGCCGCTTATTCAAATGATCCCAAGGGTTGGCTAGCGAAAGCAGCCGACAACAATTGGTCCACCCGGCAGCTTCAGGAAGCTGTAAAGGCTTCAGTAAATCCGCAAGTAAAAATCGATCAGGAATGGAATAAAGCAGAGAAGGCTTTGCTTTTAACCAAAGAGGTAATCGAAGTAGGTGGTGATCCTGCGGAATGGCTACTGGAAGAAATAAAAAAGATTACCCAGCAGGTAGCCTCAAAAGTGGCTTAAAAGATCCGTTGTATCGGCATATAGAGACTGGAAAGATAGTTAGGGCCAGCGAATGGGGATTACAGCTTCATCACAACTTGGCGAGGAGACTCCAACTTCTAAGCGTTAGCGAAAGTTGGAGAGGAATCGCCTTCTCTCCTTTCTACATAAAATTGAATTTTCACTAATTTTATTTGAATGGCTGGAAAGAACAGAAGGAATATGGAGCCATTAACCCCGACAGTAGTGATTTTGAGTATCCCCGCAAATTGACTCTGAAAGAACAAATTATCATAATTAAATAATCATCCTTAAGCAAACATAATGAGCGTTTTTCAGAATTTGCCGGGAAAAAAGAAGACAAGATGTAATGCTTATCCCCCATATGATGCAATACCCTGACAATAGCCCCGGGAGTAGATCCTAGAACGACGATCAAGTCCAATATTATGTGTAAAATTCCTCTGGTCATGGCAGTGACTCTTTGAGCTAGAGATAAAAGATATTAGAACCTGGTTTTGGCCGGCATGAACGGTATTCATGGTATTCAGCCA
>Ga0134099_1000683_pt1 | contig 37180 bp, 29 predicted proteins | sample 10_taG_2_FD_105482 | JGI IMG/M metagenome (GOLD analysis project Ga0134099, IMG submission 105482) | Switchgrass degrading microbial communities from high solid loading bioreactors in New Hampshire, USA - 10_41_5_180_A2 metaG | ecosystem: Engineered > Bioreactor > Semi-continuous > Anaerobic >...
CCCTCTGCACTCGCTCAAGATAGTAGTTAAGAAGGGCTAAAAGATGATGTTGTACTTTAACACCTAAAATTATGGATGATTTCCACTATAGGTGTTGCATTTAATATTGCAATTTACAATAAATATACTTAAGCTAATAAAAATAAAAAATTCTTGCTTAACGGCCATGTGCCTGATGCAAAGAATGCAACAATTGGTAATATAGAAGCACATGTATTAACAGGACTTACCCCTATGTTAAGCAATGCATCAGGCTATTTATGGACTGCTACGTATATAAATGAGACCGGTGACCTTGCAGCCGACATATTGTCCAATATCGCAGCAGAGCAGAGAGCCAAAGCTGGTTACGAATATCTTTACAGGCAAATCAATGATAAAAGCGTAAGGGATACAATTGACTTTTTACTAAACCGTGAAGAAACCCATAATACTGTGTTCAGAGAAGCGTTTAACAGAATTCAGGATACAGGTCAATACTAAAAATTATACAGAATGAAAAACTAATTCTTTTCACGCATGGTAACCAAGAGAAAGTATATAGAATTACGGAAATTTATCCAGGGTTAACTAATACCATGAAAATGCCGATAATAAAAATCAAATTGATTTCAATAAGGGGGGCCGGTTATATGGAGCTGGATTCCAAGTTTGAGAAACTGATAAAAAAACAGGCTGAGTATAAATCTTCCAATCTGGGGCTGAATTTATTGATATCCAGGTTACAGAGGAAGTATTCTTTTAACCAGACACCAGAAGAACTTGAAAAATGCCTGGAAGAAATGCGAGCTTTCTTTAATAAATTTCATTCAATTCTTGGAAATGACATAGAAGCGTTGAAAAAGCTGTAAGGGGGTTGCAGACATGTTTGTAAATCTTGATGAAGCCAAAAAATTGATACAGGAAGGAAGAGTATTGCATATAGCGGCTGATGAATCCATGCTGGAACAATTGCCGAAAGGAAGCTGGATTGGAGGAACAACTCCTTATTTTATAACGGAACAGGGCGGAACATTTTGCAAGGATAAACTTTTTGTAAATGAATTTTCTTTTGCTACAGATTATAAAATAATGGTTTACGATGAAAGCAATATAATGAATATTCCGGAGGATGCCTATCAAAACGGGATTACATTTTTGGTCATGCCTTTTGCCAGTGATGTCGCTGTTTTCTATTCAAAAGAGGCGCCTTATTCAGATAAATTGTTTATGAATCCGACAGTTGGCTGGATTTCGGGCTTTGACCTTTCAACAGATTCAGTGGCTAAGGTTTATTATGGTGTTACCGGTACCTCATACAGTGATAAGGCTGTTGCGATGCATATCTGCTTACCCGATGACAAGGTGGCTTCGCTTGGTATAGTTAATGTTTTCAATACGGACGAAAATGATGTCAGGATTGAATTTACGGAAGATACCTTATCAGTTGGGAAATGCCTGATTAACGGAAAAGAGGCAGTATTGTCCGAGTACATAGTCAAAAACAAAGTAAACACTCAATTGCCTCTGATTGCGGATTATAATGGTGTTCCTGTAAACGTATCCATTAAATCTGTTTCGGAAGAGAACCGAACGGTGGATTTTTATGCGCCTGTATTTGCAGGAAAGGAATACCGTTTTTCCCGCCCGTTAAATAATTATGCTGAAACATTCAACGAACATCTGACGGAACTTAAGAATATAAAGCCTGTTTTCTCGTGCAACTGTATTCTGAATTACCTTTACGGGGAACTTGAAGGAAAAAGTACACCTCCTTTTGCAGGTCCTGTAACCTTCGGGGAAATAGCGTACCAGTTACTGAACCAGACGCTGGTTTATGCAGAGATAATCAGCAAATAACCGGACAAATGAGTATCCGGTCAGTCATACCTAATCTGCTGAAGCCTTTTAAGAGGCTTCTTTTTTTTATATAAATTGTTATTTTAGCTGAAACAAATTTTTATGCAGGGCCAGAAATTTTCCTTCCTGAGTTATAAATGCCTTAATGGAAAAAATAATCTTTTTTTCAGAATTCATTTGCCACCAGTCCTTTATTGAGCCATTCCGGTGTAATTCTCATATTACTTTGTACATAAGCGTTATTCTGCCCTGTCCATAGGAGCTGTTGCGACAAGGAAGGAATACAGGGGCAGGGGGTTGGCCCGGCTGTTAATGGAGCATATTATTGAAAAATACGATAATGTTCCGATGTATTTATCTGCGAATGACAGCGTGGTTAATTTTTATCCCGGGTTTGGCTTTGAACGTATATACGAGAAGCTGCCGGTCTGCGAGTACACGGTTAATAATGATATAATAACGCATAGATTACGTTTCGACGACCCCAGGGTATGGAATTACGTTACAACCGCGTGAATTTTTCTCAGAAACTTGACTGTCTGAATACTGCAGCCATAAATATTTTTCACATATACTGGGGATACCTCAGGGATTGCATATATGAGCTCCCGGAGATTGAAACCATGGTTATCGCACGGCAAAACGGGGAGGTTCTTAAACTAATCGGGGTTTTCTCACTGAAAGAAATTGATTTCTCCGCTCTGGTCAAATACTTGCCGTTTACCGATGTTAGAAAAATTGAATTTGGTTTTATGCCCTGCTGGACCGATATAAAATATATGATGCAAGAGTATGAGACAGATCCGCTGTTTGTCAGGGGGCTGCGCTGCGATTTGTGTGATTTTAAGTTCCCCGAACTGTCCGTTACATAGTTATGGAATTGGATATTCATACAGAAAATAGTAATTTTGGCCTTATTTATTTTTCTGCATGTTTTCATGAACATTTGCGGTGTATACCCGGGAATATTATCGGCATGAGTTTCATGCAGTTTTTTATAATTTGATATAAGCGGTTTGACTGGTAATTCAACAAACTGATAAAATTCAGTTAAGAAAGTGTAACTGATTTTTTAACCGAAAGGAGGATTTGGTTTGAAAGTCATACTGGTTAACGGAAGCCCGCGGGAGAAGGGGTGTACATATACTGCACTTAGTGAAGTCGCAAAAACGCTCGAAAAGAATGGTATAGAGACCGAATTTTTTCATGTGGGGACGAAACCGATATCAGGATGCCTTGCCTGCGGTAAATGCTTCAAAACAGGAAAATGTATTATCAATGACTGTGTGAATGAGTTTCTCGAGAAGGCGGCAGAGGCAGACGGATTTGTGTTTGGCACTCCCGTTCATTATGCGGCCGCGTCAGGACAGCTGGTGTCGTTCATGCACAGGGTTTTTTACGGAAAAAGTCATATATTCAGGGGAAAACCCGGAGCTGCCGTTGTCAGCTGCCGCAGGGGAGGAGCTGCCACTGCTTTTGACCAGGTAAACAAATATTTTACGATAAGCGGAATGCCGGTGGTTTCGTCACAATACTGGAACCAGGTTCATGGCAGCACGCCGGAACAGGTACTGCAGGACGGAGAGGGAATGCAGACCATGAGGACGCTTGGGAATAACATGGCATGGCTTTTGAAATGCATTGAAGCCGGCAGGGAGAAGGGAATACTCTTCCCCGAAGGAGAAAGTCCGATAAGAACCGATTTTATCAGGTGAACCGAAAGACTACCATCTTTTTGTAATATCGGGACAGTAAGATCTGTCCTTGGCGGCACGGCTCCGCACAAAGCATCCGCATATCCTGCATAGCCCGTCAATACAGTTCGGGCATTCGAAGCAAATTTTCAAACGCTCATTATAAAGTCTTTCACCGGCTTTTTCATCCGGTGAAAGACTTTCAATATATTCCCTGATGTTTTTTTCGATCTGTTCCCTTTCAATGCTGTTAAAAAGGCAGTTCCTGCACGGACGTTCCATTTGAAGCACTCCGGAATTACTCTACTGTAATGCTGACCACACTCACAGGAGGTATTTCAAGTACAAGCCCGTTCTGTGTAACTGAAATCTTGTCAAATGCCTGCGGTTTAACCGTTTCAGGCGCGTCAAACGTGTTATGGTCATTCATCCTGCCGGTCAGAATACGTCCGGTAACGTTTTCAGGTTTCTTGCCGACAATGTCTGTTTCTATTCTGTAACTTTCAGTGAGTGACAGGTTGCACAGGGTAATATGCAGTTTTCCGTCACTGCTGACTGATGCGGATTCATGCAGGTTCGGAACGGCAAATTTACCAGTACCGATGGTTTCGGTTTCTATAAAGCTGTCAACCAATGTTGCATCCTGGTGCTCCTTGTACAGATCGAATACATGATATGTAGGAGTAAGGAGCATCTTTTCACCTTCGGTGAGGATTACAGCCTGGAGAACGTTAATGGTCTGGGCGATATTTGCCATAACTACCTTGTCACTGTGCTTGTTGAATATATTCAGATTGATTCCGGCAACGAGGGCATCCCTCATGGTATTCTGCTGGTACAGGAAGCCTGGGTTTGTTCCGGGTTCCACATCGTACCAGGTTCCCCACTCATCCACGACAAGTCCTATACGGTTGTCAGGGTCATACTGCCTGATTATTGCAGAGTGTTTTGTCACCAGTTCATCCATCTTTAAGGTTTTGGACAGTGTTATATACCATTCTTCCTCGGTAAATTTGGTGGCGCTTCCTTTAGCCTGCCATGTTCCGGGAACAGTGTAGTAGTGCAGTGATAAAGCATCCATAAATCTGCCCGCAAGTTTTACCACGGTTTCGGTCCAGTTATAATCATCGCTGTTCGGACCGCATGCTATTTTATAGATTTTGTTGCTGCCATAGTTGCGAACATAGGTCTGATATCTTCTGTACATATCGGCGTAGAATTCAGGGCGCATATTGCCGCCGCAGCCCCAGTTTTCGTTACCCACACAGAAGTATTTCAACCTGTACGGTTCTTTCCTTCCGTTTTTTGCTCTCAGTTCTGACATCGGAGATATACCGTCAAAAGTCATGTACTCAATCCAGTCCTGCATTTCCTTGACTGTTCCGCTTCCCAAGTTGCCATTGACGTAGGGTTCACATTCCAGCTGACTGCAAAGTTCCATGAATTCATCAGTACCGAAGCTGTTGTCTTCCACAACACCACCCCAGTGAGTGTTAATCATTTTTTTTCTTTGCTCTTTTGGCCCGATACCGTCCATCCAGTGATATTCATCGGCAAAGCAGCCGCCAGGCCAGCGCAGTACAGGAATTTTTATCTTTTTCAGGGCTTCGACTACATCGTTCCTGATTCCCTTGGTATTGGGGATTGGGGAATCTTCGCCGACATAAAACCCTCCGTATATGCATCTTCCGAGATGTTCTGAAAAATGGCCGTAGATTTCCCTGTTAATTTTGCTTTTTCTGTTCAGTGTATTAACCACGTATTTCGCCATGCCCATATGCCTCCTTAATCTATTAATTATTCCCGAATTCTCGGGCAGATTACGGGGTGGAATTTCGTAATATTACCGGAGATTAATGGATTTGTATTTAAAAAAAATATAAATTATTTTAATGTCACATGTATAATATCATTCCGGATTGACAAATGTCAATCATACCTGATTTAAATTGTGTTGGGGATTTGCATGTAAAATTTTTGCATATTTTACCAGGTAACAAAACAAAGCCGGCTGATGACATTCATGCACAAAAAGCAGACATGTGAATGTTTTACATGAATAATAATGACATTTACATAAACTCACGGACCGAAGCTGAAAGACAAAAGACGAATTAAACATGGACTTCTGACTGAATACAGTGAAACTGCGATTAAAAGAGAGCAGTTATAATATGGCTCTCTCTTAATCTTCCTCTATAGGGCTGTAATTTATGCGGACTTTTATATCCTGGTTGTAGTTTCCGAAATTCCTGCCATATATGGTAAGCCCGCCGACATGTTTTGCATTGTCGGGTACGGCAAGCTTAAACTTGATGGGACTTCTGAAATCCAGATCCAGGTCTTTCAGCGAAACATCCGAAATTTTGAGACCGTCTATGAACGTACCGTCATTGTTTATCATAATTAATTTCAGGATGCCGAACTGGTTCCAGTTCGGATGCCACCATTTCGGCGTAAAGATGCCCTTGACGCTTCCAAAGTCTCCAGGACTCGTCCAGTACCCGATAAATCTGTTATTGATGTAAAAATGTATGTCCGAAGGCCAGACATCATTGCTTCCGGGGGCTTCGGAACCCAGTTCTGCCGAGATTGTAATCTGGTCAATTTTATTCTTTGGAGGAAGCAGGTTGGGAATGATATATTCCACGTAGCCTTTGGTAAACCAGAGAATGTCGCTTTTTAACCGATCGGGATGGGCGAAATACCTGGGATCGTCCACTTCACCAATTAAAGCTTCGGCAGAAGCCAGGCCGCAAGTAGGGTACACCTGGTAATCCGAATAATGGCCTACTTTAATGTCTATTTCAAATGTATTTGCCAAATCTTCCTTTGTATTCATTTCTATCAGAATTTTATCCAGATGGCACATGCATTTTTTATGATTGCCGTGACCAGAAGACTCATTTGTCACGGTTACCAGGCCGCATTCCTCAAGCTTTTTGATATGACCTGTAAGTGCGCTGTTTGAAATATTCAGGGCGGACGCAAGTTCATTCATGTTTAAACCATTGTTTTTTAGCAGAGTTTTAATAATCTGTATGCGGACATCCGAGCCCAGTGCCTTGAAAATTTCCAATCCCTCGTCAAGTGTTTTTATATGAAGCATGCCATCCTCCGTTTTACTGAAATTTTTTTATAGAAAAAGTATAAGATATCAGTAAAAATAAATCAAGTTTCAGTAAAAGTACTGAAAAAACCGGAGTAACAGTATTACTCCGGTTTTTTCAGATATAGAAAAGATTTATTTTTTACAAAGCCTGTATATAAGCAGGGCGGCCTCGGCTCTGGTGGCCCGTTCCGCAGGTCTTATGGCGTTGCCTTCCCGTTCGGGCACCATTCCCATTCTTACCAGTGCTGCAATATCCGATACTGCGTAATCGGCGATGTCATTTATGTCGAATATGTTTTCAAGATCTTCAGCAGAGCCTTCTTCCAGTTTCCCTGCGTACCTTAATGCCCTTGCTGCCATAACCATCATTTCCTGCCTTGTTATTTCTTCACGGGGATTACCCATATTGTTGCCCGTGCCTTTTACAATACCCAGTGCCTTGGCTATACCCATTCCTTCATAGAAGTAATCTGTCGGACGGACATCGGAAAAGACCGAAACAACCCTTGTATTCAGACCGAGCGCCCTTACAAGCAGTAGCGTGAAATCTGCCCTTGTGAGATTATCACCAGGTTTATATGTGGTTGGGGAAGTTCCTTTTATTATTCCTCTTGCAGCCAAAATCTCTATTTCCTTTTTGGCCCACTCATACCCGTCAAGGTCTCCGAATGTTTTATGGAAGTGGGCAACTGCATATTTGCTGAAATGGCTGGTCCGGAATTCAACCATTCCCGTTTCAGCATTATACCATCCGGTTGGTACCGGTTCCGCCTTCCCTGAACTGCCGATATACCAGACAACTATATTCCCGGGCTCCTCCAGTTCCTCTTCTGTCGGAGTATAAGGTATTGAAACAGATACTGAAGTATACGGGTTATTGAATTCAATCGGGTTACCGTTCAGGTACAGGCTGAGTTCTATAACAGGTCTTTCGCCAATGACAGCCTTGATGTCATCAGGTATATCCCCGGTATTTGCTTTACCGATCCTGACGGTAATTTCACCTGCTTTTGATGTATAGGAATTTGCAAGCATGTTACCCGGGATAATGAGAGTACCCAGGGGTGTTTTGAGTTCTATTTTCTTATTTGCTGATGCCGCATTTGTGAGAACCGATGCATCAAGGCTTACGAGGTAGGAATCGGCGCCTTCTGTTTCAGGTATCTCTGCAAGCACTGTTTTTACACCGTTTTCGTCGGGCTGAGCATTTTCAAATGCGCTGTTTATATCGTTTTTGTCAATAGAAACTGAAACCGCGCCGGTAGCCTCGTTAACAACAGGTTCGGATACGTTGACGGTCTGCTTTGGAATTTCGGCCGGCACGGGTGAAGGTGTAGGTTTTGGTTCAGCTGACTGCCGGCTTTGGCCGCTTCCGGAAGATGAATCTGCTGAGCGTGTTGTTCCTTTGACTGATGCGCCTTCCGAGCGGTTACCGCTGGTATCGTATGCATAAACGGTAAAGGTATATTCTGTTCCGGGAACAAGGCCTGTGACGGTATAGGACAAATTCCCTGTTTTGCCGTGCAGAGAGCCGTTTACATATATTTCATAACCGTCGACCGCCGTATTGTCTTCCGATGCATTCCAGACGAGGGTAACGGTTGTTGTGCCCGTATCGGCAATACGCAGATTTCCCGGGGCAGTCGGTGCAGAAGTATCGGGCTGACCCGCGTAAAAGATATTGGGAACGGAGAGTTCTCCTGCCAGCACTTTATCCCGGATATCCTCTCCAAGATAGAAGCTGATGTGAGGCGGCTGGTTATATGCCACGTTCTGCCATGCAATGCCAAGACGGTATACAGGATCATGCATTAACGTATATATTCTGTATTCCGTGGGGATTGTTGTGCTGTATATCCTGAGTTCGGTACTGTCTTCAGAAGGCATTATTACTTCTTCACGCCAGTCGCCCAGTATATCAGCCTGAAGTGTTGGGGTGGCTTTTGTTCCGTTGTTGCTGACGCACCCTGTGAATTCAAGGACTAAATCGCATTCCCTGGTGCTTTCATTGTATTTTGTTATTTTAATATCGTCCAGAAGCTCGTGATGCAGATCACCGTCCCAGTACAGTGCAAAGTTTGCAGACAGACCCAGCGCTCTCCAGTCGTTTTCTATAACCTTGCCCTTTACGTTGTACAGGCCCGAACCTTTATTTACATCTGTAAAGTCGGCAGCACCCCAGAATTCATAACCGGGATCGGATGTTATGTTTGCTGCCACACCGCGGCCTGTGTCCTTTGATGCATAAAAGGACATCAGCGTTTCACCTGTTGCGGCATCACGGTACTGCATACTTGCCACTGCAGGTACCTCAAAGACACTGAATACCTGCAACCCTTCCACGTCGGGATCAAATGCGCCAAGATGCATAGCGTCGCCGTGGGAACCTTTTTCACGGTTCATATTGCCATCCATTGCATACAAAACAGTTCCGTCATGATCCAGTGTTAAAGCTCCGGCTATGATTTCATCACATCCGTCGTTGTCCACGTCGGCAACGGAAAGGTTGTGATTTCCGAGCCCCTCATACTGTCTGCCGTCTTTAAATGTATCAAATACCCATTCGGTGACCAGTTTACCGTTTACAAGTTTGTATGCGACAAATGTTGTTCTTTCATAATACCCCCTGCCGAATACGGCGCTTGGGGTTTTGCCGTCAAGGTATGCCACTGCTGCGAGGAAACGGTCGGAGCGGTTGTAATAACCGTCACCCCAGGCTTCGGGATTGTAATTTACGGGGAATTCATATTCTATCGTGTCTATCACTTCACCCGTCTCGCCGTCGAAAATGGAAATATATTCGGGACCTCCCACAGTTTTTCCGTCATCATTAATGTATTTTCCGTCATCTTCGGGGTTGCCTATCCGGCATATAATTTTGTTTTCGTCAAATATGCCGTCTGTGGCACCATAAACCGTTGTACCGTCTGCTGTCTTGATAAACATTTCACTTCTCCCGTCGCCGTCAAAGTCGTAAACAAGGAACTGGTGATAATGTGCTCCTGAAGTAAGATTCAGCCCCATGTTCATACGCCACAGCAGCGTTCCGTCAAGTTTATACGCGTCAAAAATCGTAGGCCCGGTTAAACCGCTCTGGGAACTGTCAATGGCATTTGACGGATACCATTTTACTATGATTTCATATTCGCCGTCACCGTCCAGGTCGCCGACACTGGCATCGTTGAGGCTGTAAGTATAGGTTTCACCTATTCTGTTGACACCGTCGGCGGGTTTTTGTACAGGGACGGAAATATAATGCCTGTCGGCTGCCGTAACTTCATCGGAACTGATTACATTGTTTCCGAGCAGTGTTTCAATCCTGTATTTGTCGCCGGCTTTTCCTCCTGCGTCGAGGTAGTTTGTAACCGTCAGCGGTGCAAGGTTCAGTTTTGTATCGTTCCTGTAAATGTTGAACCTAATGTCCTTGTCATATTCATCAGCGAGCAGCCTCCAGCTGACGAATATACCGTTGCCGGACGACAGTGCAATAACTCCCCTGTCAAGCCATTCAGCCTGGCGTGTATTGCCGGGAACGGGCAGACGGTTATATACATACTGTGTCGCGGTACGCTTATAAGCATTGTCATATTCTTCAGTATCGGCGAGAATCCCGATAAAGGTATAAACTCCCTGTTCTTCCGGATTCCATTCCTTACCTGTTGCTTTCCATTCAGCTACAGGGATGCTGACGGTTTCACCGTTTACAAGCATTACAGGAACCTCTTCAGGAAGTCCTATGGACGATATGTCTTGGGTTGTTTCGCCGACATAGACCCGATGATACGGAAGCTTTTGAACATAGGCTATGGTGTTAGGGGAAGGAGGAACAATATAAATCCCGAAATTGTCCAGGTACGTTGTCCAGGTAATATTGTTTCCTGATGTACGCACACCCGAGAGTTTTACGCTGCTGATACTTCCGTCAAAGGCTATATCGTCAATGGGAATTTCATATGTTTCGGTAATATCTGCTTCCTTGTCGGTAATATTGAATATTGCGGTGTTATCCACTATGTTAAGATATATTTCAATACCATACCATTTCTCAGGTTCATTAAAAGGCATTTCAATTGCTTCTTTGCCGCCCGCGAAGAATTTCAGCGGAGAATTCCTTGTGTAGTTTATTGTAAATACAGGGTTCTTTGAACTGTCTTCAATTATGAACTCGCCGCCGTTTTCATGGGGATTTGAACCCTTGTCGTTGATGGTACCCGGATACCAGTCAAATTTTACGAGTATAACATTCCCCTTAACAGCCGGGTCAAATATTCTGGTTGCAACCCGTCCGCCTGACTGGTTTATTATTGAAAACTGAAGCTTGGGAGTATTGTTTCCGGCAATATTGGCGGTATTAATAGACAGCTCGGCATTGGATGTTGTAAAGCCCCAGTTTGCAGGCGTAACCGGAACAATGTCTCCAAATGTGGTATAATACATATTCGCGAACCCTTCAATTTCTGGGATGGATTCCCCGGACACAACTTCCGTTTCTATGACCGCCTTTACATCATCCGGGTTTGTTACCGCAACAAAACCGTCCAGATTTAATACCGAACTGAAATGGTAAATCCCCGGGATTGAGCTGTCAAAATCCTCGCTTTCCCAAGTTACCGGAATTATTCTTTTTCCGCCGTTGTCAAGCAGTACTTCAAGACTTGACGGGAACAGCGTGATTACATCGTTTTTTGATGCGCCTGCGGGAACGGTTACTGATTTTATATAGTCGGTTATAATTGATACTATTTGTTTGAGCCCAGGCTCCGGTGCCGGTGTACCGGTACCATAAACCAGGATATTGTCAAGGCCTGTTTCAAAAGTCAGTGCCTGTCCTGACGATCTGTTCCCGATTACAGCCATGCTGCCTATATCATTTTTGTGGTTTACATCAATAAGACTGATGCCTGAAGTCTCAAAGATGTTTGACGGATTGTCCCTGTCTTTGACCGAAAAAGAGACTTCATCCTTTTCAAAGTCAAATAAGACATTCACCGAAAGCCATTTCTGCCCGGTACTTACTCCTGACACATCAATTGTATTGGAAAGATCGGTACCTGTTGAACCAATGCCGTATTTTATTGCCCCATTCTGCCCACCGGCTTTGACAATCCTGAAAATCGGATTTCCGGCGGAGTCTCTGAACAGGATTTCACTGGAGTTTGCAGCAGTTGAAACATCGCCTGGTTTCCAGTCAAACATGAAAATAATCTTTGAATGGTTTACCGGTTCATCGAAAGTCTTTGCTGCGCTTCTTGAACCCGACTGATTGCTTACACCTGCTTTTAAATAATTGCCGTCATCGTTTGCAACATAGGGGTTGGCGTTCCCTGAAAAGCCCCATGTATCAAAATTCTCAAAGTCGGTTCGGAAAAGCAGTGTGTAACCTTCAATGTCAGGTATCTGGGAGGCTTCTTTGGTAATTACGGTAATTACTGCACTTATGTTGTTATCGTTTCTGACATATGAACCTTCCTCTATAACGAACGTGCCCGTGAATTCATATTCTCCTGCTCTGTCGGGATCGTAATTTTCGCAGTCCCAGTTAACCTTCAGCAGGGCAAACAGGTTGTTTTCCAGTTTAACTTCGAGAAATGAAGGAAAACCTGATATTATACTGTCTTTGGATATACCTGTCTGAAATTCATACATACTTTTATATTCTGAACTGACTGATAATATATTGACAGGTTCCGGAATGACAGCTTTCTTCCCGTAGATATAAAAATTATCAATGCATGTAGAAAAGGATAAAGTTTTTCCGCTTGTACGGTTTCCGTTAATACTTATGGTACTGATATCGTGTCTGTTGGGTTTGAGTGGTATATTCAGAGCTTCAAAGCCTGTACTTTCACCCAGATTGACCACTTTCAGCGACACGGTCTGTTTAGAGAAATCAAAAAGCACATTAACGCTAAGCCAGCTTTCATCTGTGCTTATCCCGGTAACAGCGATATTTTCCGAAAGATCGGTTCCCTCTGTACCGACACCATACTGAACAGCTCCGTTGGTTCCTCCGGCTTTTACAAGCCTGAATACCGGATTACCGTCAGAGTCTCTGAAAAGGACATCGCTGGAATTCTCAGCCGTTGAAACATTACCGGGTTTCCAGTCAAAGGTTACATAAACAAGTTCATCATCCGTCGGACTGTCAAGGACTTTTACGACAGAGCGGCTGCCGCTGCCGGAACCCGAAGCGGTAAGGAAGCTGTTGTATACATCCTGGGTAACGGTGACGCTTGCTCCTGCTCCTGCCGTAAATCCCCAGACGTCCCCATCAACGAAGTCCGTGCCGGCAATCAGTTCGAATCCCTGAAAGTCTGTGTCTTCAAATGCTCCGGCTAAGTTCAGCGGAACAGCTGACAGCAGAACCGCAACCGACAGAATGACAGAAAGTAATTTTTCTGCCTTTTTGCAGAACATTTTTCTCACCCTTTCTTTTTATTGGTTAAATTATTAATGCATGTAGTGAAATATTGATACAGCTTAAGCTGTTCAAAACGAACACGTGTAATTGCAAAATAAACAACAGTATGTGTTTTATAAGCATAATACAGAAAAGAAACGGAGAAAAGATTCAGAAAATTATAAAGGATTCATTATTGATCATTTCCGGGAACAGGCTGAAAATGCGTAATTCCGGGATTCCGGTAATGGAATGTCAGGGCAGGAATGTGGCAAAAAAACTGAACAGACTTTACAAAGCCGTTCTGTGGTTGGACAGGATCATAATTCATATACCGGAAATAAGGGAAAAGTATCAATACTGATTCCTGATGATCAAATTTGATAAGAAAAATTTTAAAGGTTTATGAACAATGTATTTTCCTGTATTCTGACGGGGTTATTCCTTCGTATTTTTTGAAGTAGCGTTTAAAACTTTGTATATTGCTATATCCCACGTTCCGTGCAATTTTATCCAGTGTCAGACTGCTGTCTTTTAACAGGGTTTTGGCTTTTTCAATCCTGTAGGTATTGAGATAATCGGTAATACTCATTTTGAGTTCTTCATTATAAAGCCTTCTCAGGTAGGAATAGCTGATTCCGATTCTGTCTGCAAGCTCTTCGAAGTTTATGTCTTCATGGTAGTGGTTCTGAATATATTCGCGGACCTTAAGAATATATCTATTCTGACCTGATTTGCTGACAGCCGTGTATTCAATAATGGAGGCAAAAATATTTTTAATCCACTGCTGTATTTCATCCAGTGTTTCGAGATTGGACAGATGCTGGTAAAGGGTTTTGTCGGTTGAAAACACTTCGGCGGGATTCATCTGTTCACTGAGCATGTACTTTACAACGCTGCTTATGAACTGGTTTATTATCTGCAGAATATTCTCACATGACAGGTTCCTTTCACGGATTTCGGCAAACATATCATCGACGGCTTTGAAAAGCTCATTCAGGTTTCCAAGTTTCAGATAGTTGAAAATATGTTTTTCGGAGGAAGCAGGGTAGTAATATTCATCATTATGCCTGCCGATTTCCCATGCCGTTATTATTTTGTCATTCCCGTAAATCAATCGGTATTTTATAAGGTTTCTTGCTTCTTCAAAAGCGGTTTCAACATTTTCACTGCCTTTATGGCAGTCGCTTACCGTAACGGTAAAGGTACCGTCATATACTTCATAGGCTTTTTCCTTAATTTTATTCAGCAGGCCGGCTATACCGGATTTGAATAATGAGACCGAATCACCCGGCATATTCGCAATAATTACCATACCGTTCTTTTCATGCTGGATTCCGGCGCATTTGTATGATCCCAGCATTTCCAGGAACACCGTCAGGATTAATTCCTTTGTGTAGAATATTTCGTCACCGGAAAGTCTTCTTGTAAAGGAACTGAAATTATCAACTGTTATAATTATGCATGCATAGAAATCTTCGTTAAAGGGCAAATACTGCATTGTGTCCCGGTCGTTTTTACCTTTCAGCAGTGCAAGCAGACTGTTTTCACGAAGTTTTCTGGCGTTCTGCTCATAAAGGCTGCGCAACTGGTTTCCTTGTCTGAGAATGTCATTCAGCGCGTTTGAGATCACGGCCATTTCATTATTATCTTTAGCATCGGAGATTCCTTTTTGCAGGCGGATTTTGTCAACAATGCTCTTGACCGGATTATACAGGCTTCGGGAAATAAAGTAGCAGGCAGGTATTCCGACAATGGTCATAATAAACGTGATTACCAGGATAATACTGCGAAAAACATTGAAATTGGTAAGGAACTCCTGAATGGAGCATTCATTCAGGTAAATCCATTCATTATAGTCCGATTTTGCATATATAACAATATAATTTTCATTATTGATCTTTGTCCGTACGAATCCTGAAGATTTGCCCGATGAAAGGATTTCAGAAACATAATCCCGTTCCGAGATGTCACTGGCTGCCAGTCCGCTGACCGAACTTAATAAAACATGACCGTCGGAATTTATAACCGTAATCTCTCCGGCGGATTTCAGCACTCCCTGGTCCAGGACTTTGCTCAGTTCGTTTTCCTTTATATTAATGGCCAGGAGCCCCTGGAAGGATGAAATATAAGTTACCGGGAAAACCATTGTAATAACTGTATACGTTCCTGCAAGCCCGCTTTTTGCCGAACTTTCCTTTGTTATAGGAATACCCGTTTCCCTTGTTTCCATCCAGAGGATATTTCTTTTTTTGCTTTTGTATTCGTCAATCCATACAGTATCATAAAAATCATCCCTGCTGAAATATATCATGTCTGATGTGTATATGATTTCCCTGTTATAGTCGTATAAATAGATCGACTGTATATTCTTGTTTGAAATCCTGGTGTTGTAAAGAAGTTTCATAACGTCGGAGATTATTGAAATGTTTTTGCCCGTACCGTAATTACTGTATGCCAGCCTGTTAAGATCTTCAATTGTACTGCTCAGGGCAATCTGTTTGGCATCGTTGTGAATTTCTTCAAGGGAAGCCTCAACAAAGCCCCGTGCCATGTTAAGTTTTTCGGTACCAGTATTGAACAATTCTTCCATGAAAAAGGAAAGGGTATAGTAATAGTAAGTGATACTTACCAACAGGACAGGAATCACCATTATAAGAACAAATGCTGCAAACAGCCTGACAAACATTGGTATGGATATTCGGTGTTTCATTGCATCAATCCCCGTTTACTGTTTACCTGATTTTTCCCTGTAAAGGCGGTTAATTTCACGTATGTATTCCTCACCGCCGTTTTTTAGCCACGTATCTATGATATTTGCTAATTCTGTTTCATCTATTTCACCTGTAATATATTTGATCCTTGCTGTGCTGATAAGGCTGTCCAGGTAATTTCCCTTTTCATGGTAGACTTCGGATGTAAGGGATTCCGCGGGATTGGACACCAGAATTTTTTCGTTTTCAGACTGAATTAAAGCAATATTTTTCCTTAGCACGTCGGTTTCTACAGGCGTGGTAAAATCCCTGGGTATAAAGGTCAGAAGCATTGACAAATCGTTTCTTTCCATTTCCGAAACTCCCTCGGCGGTTTGCCTGATGACCACTCCGTCGATAATTGTGTAATGCCTTCCTTCGATCCCGTGATATAGCAGATCCTGGGCTTCCCGCTCATTAATTCTGTCCATGAATTGAAGTATGCGGTCAATTTCGTATTCACTTTTGGAACCGGTCCCCGAGATGACATAAAAACCATTATACCCTGAAGTAGAAAGGCTTCTCATGCCTTTTTTTCCTGCCACTGCTCCAAACAGGCCTATCTCAAAATTTTCAGTGCCCAGTCTTTCCATGCGGGAAAATATGGTATTTGCCCTGTCAAGCACATCAACTATGCAGCCCGCCTGACCGTTAACAAACGGATCATTAAAAAGAGCAGGATCATAAAATGGAAAATCATGGTTGATTATTTTTTCTTTGTACAGTTTTCTTAAGAAATTAAGGGATTCCAGATATTCAGGGGTCAGATGGGCGGGAACAAGTTCGCCTTCGGAATTTTCACCCCAAACTTTCGGAACACCGAACCATGTCTGAATTATGTCCAGGGAAAAGGGCGAACTGGTGAGAATGAGGCCGTATGTATCATCAAGTCCGTTATTGTCAGGATCATCATATGTAAAAGCCCTGAGCATGATATAAAAATCATCCGTGGTTTCGGGTTCACTGAGTCCTGTGTTCCTGAGCCAGTCTTTCCTGTAGATTGCCCCGTATCTGCCCAGGGGCCGCATCCTTGGAATACCGTAAAGCTTGTTGTCAATCAGTATATTATTCATTACCAGTCGGTTCATCTGCCTCAGGTTTTTATAATTGTTTATTCTTGAACCGATTTCAAGAAAAGCTCCTGCCCTTGCAGCATTAACAACGCTGTATGACTTCGAGGTAATCAGCATTACATCGGGAATATTTCCTGACGCGAGAGTCAGATTCATCTGGTCTTCGTAGCTTGAGTTATTTACCCATATGATATTCAGCCTTGTATCCGTAAAGGCTTCAATGGCTTTAACCACGGGACTGTCACTGGTTGCCGGGTTTTTTGTAAAAGAGGTTGTCATAATGGTTATGGTAAACGGCTCGCTGTCATCCCCACGCTGATATTCAGCGTGCCTGACACCCTGAAAACACGATGACAGCAATATTATAAGGAGATTAACAAAAATCAGAACCGGGAATCTGCTGTTCGGAAGTTTCATAAAAATCACTTTACAATAAAAAATCAACAGGCTTTTGATATACAATATTATAATAATTATTTTATATTTTTACAAATGGACTTTGCGATGAATGCTGTTCCGCAATACAAATCCATAATTATTTGAATGTTTTATTTGACACAAGTGCTGTACCTTATGTAATATATAATTTAAGTATTTTTTTAGTTAATCCTTAATCTCATAGGTTCGGAGGATATGTTAATGCAACAGAATGCGTCTCACGTTATAATACCCCCGGGGTACAAATCATTGTTGTCAGTTATTGAGACCGAAACTGCCATTAAGCTGCTGAAGGATTTTTTTGAGGACGAGCTTGCAAAAAAGCTTAATCTGGTTAGGGTTTCAGCACCGCTTTTTGTGCGACCCGAATCCGGACTGAATGACAACCTCAACGGTGTGGAGAGACCTGTCTCGTTTGATGTGAAATTTATAGGTGCTGAAGTTGAGATAGTTCATTCCCTGGCAAAATGGAAGAGAATGGCCCTTAAAAAGTACGGATTCAGTGTAGGACAGGGGCTTTATACCGATATGAATGCAATAAGACGGGATGAGCAGCTGGATAACCTGCATTCGATATACGTAGACCAGTGGGACTGGGAAAAAATTATTGAAAAGAGCGACAGGAACAAAGAGTTTCTGAAGGATATAGTCAGGCAGATCTTTGAAGTATTCAGGAGCACCGAGGATTTTATATGCGGTAAATATCCGCAGATTCCAAGACAGTTACCGGATGAGATTTTCTTTATTACAACCCAGGAACTTGAAGATCTTTATCCCGGGCTGACTCCGAATCAGCGTGAAAATGAAATTGCAAAAGAGAAAAAAGCGGTTTTTATTATGGAAATAGGCGATACATTGAAATCAGGGAAAAAACATGACGGAAGAGCTCCTGACTATGATGACTGGCATCTTAATGGGGATATCCTGTTCTGGTATCCTCTTTTGAACAGGCCGGTGGAGATGTCTTCAATGGGAATACGTGTTGATGAAAAATCACTTGCCGAGCAGCTGGTGAAGGCAAATTGCACTGAACGCAGAGAGCTTGCCTTCCACAGAGATTTGTTGAGCGGAAGGCTCCCATATACGGTAGGCGGCGGTATAGGTCAGTCACGTTTGTGCCTTTTCTTCCTGAATAAGGCTCATATTGGTGAAGTACAGGCTTCGGTATGGGATGACCATACGATCAGCGCATGTGAAAAGGCAGGAATTCATTTACTGTAGCAGAAATGCCGATGGTTTGTGCATGATTTTACCGAGAAAATGCAAAGATATTCTGACCGTCGGGTTAAATATTCTGTATATGTTTAAGGCGGGTGAAAAAGTGAATCTTATGGATTCACTTTTTTTATGCCCTCGGATAACCACATTTTGCATAATTATCAGGGGCCAGGCTAAGAATATTAACGGTGGTGGATATGCAGGTGCGTAAAAGGGAAAGGCGTACTGTCAGAAAAATAATAAAGGTCGGAGACCCGGCCGGAAGGAAAGACGCGCCGGAAACCAAAAACAGGCTTAGCAAATCCCTTGATGAAAACATAAACATACTCAGAGAAAAATTCAACAACGACAGTACCGTTATATTCAGAAACTTCCGGAAAAGGTTCATGCCCGGTTTAAAATGCTGCATAGTTTTTATTGAGGGCATGATAGATATTAATCATATAAACAGGCAGATCATTGAGCCCATAATGGAACAGGATCTCAGGAATTTGTCGGTGACTTTATACTCTCATCCAGGCTCTGAAGTCTGATAAGACAGCACCCGTCTTACCTGCAGTTACTTTAATGAATACCGATGACAAAAACATGCCTGTTTTTTGCGGAACGGCAGTGTTTAAAAAAAGCCGGCTTATAGATTATCTGGACGTTGAAGAGACAAAAGCCATGTTGTTTCTGAAAAATGAAATAGAAGGGGGTATTCTTGTTACAAGAACAGACTCTGCCCGAATTTCCCATGAAATTTTGGGCAATAATACAAAAACAGGTATAAAATCCGGAAAAGAACGGATTTTATTTGATATATCGGTTAAAACCAGGACAGCCATTGATGAAGTAACCGGCAGTGTTGAATTCAGCAATCCGGACGTACTTGATGAAATTAAAAAACTGAGCGAAAGCCAGCTGAAAGGCAGACTGCTGGACGTAATTGACAGGGCAAGACAATTACGTGCGGATATTTTCGGCTTCGGACAGAAGCTATACGAGAATAATCCTGAAAAATGGAATGAAATATCAGGTAATTATGACTCAGAATTTGCAAATATCCAGGTTAACCTGTCCGTAGAAATTGAAATTGCAAATACTTCTATCATATACAAGCAGGCGGATTAGGGAGAACAGTATGTTTGTCATCGTAATCGCGGGATATATTTTGCTTGGAATATATGAATTTGTTCCTTTATATAAGGAAAAAAGATGGAAGGAATTTTATGTAAACATGGTGCTTACTTTTATATCATTCTCACTGGCACTGCTCATCAGTATTGATGTAAAAATCCCAAGCCCTGTTAAACCGATTGAGGCAATTATAAAAACAATCTTCGGAAGGTAGGACGTAATAAAAATGGTAAAAATCACCGATAAAGAAGCAATATGTATCATGGTTTTGTTTCTGCTGGGAAGCTCAATTGTTATCGGAACGGGAATAGAGGCTAAGAACGATGCCTGGATAGCCGGAATTTTCGGGTTGGTTTTGTTTATTCCGTTTGCTTTTGTTTATGCCCGGGTACAGTCAATTTACATTGGACGGGATTTGTTTGAAATATCAAGACTGATGTTCGGGAAAATACCGGGGGCGGTAATTGCAGCGCTTTATTCATGGTATTCCTTTCACCTTGGTGCACTGGTATTGAGGAATTTCAGCGAGTTCGTAAACATTACCACACTTTATAATACACCGCTTATTGTTATAATTCTGAGTTTCAGTGTAATCATTATAGCTGCTGCCCGATCGGGGATTGAAGTTATAGCCAGGGTAAGTACATATGCGCTGCCGCTGGTGATTTTAATACTGATATTTATGGAAGTAATATCAATTAAACAGATGAAATTCAATTTTATTAAGCCCGTTTTTGTGAATGGTTTTCAGAAAATAGCCATGGCAGGCTTTTCGGCGTTTTCCTTCCCGTTCGCTGAATCAGTTTTGTTTTTGGGCGTTTTTTATTCGCTAAAAAGCAGAAACTCGACCTATAAAGTCCTTTTAACCGGAACACTGATATCGGGCGTTATCCTGATTATGATGACATTACTTAATATATTCATTCTGGGCATTGTGGTGGAAGACTTCTATTTTCCGTCATATTCCTCATTCAGCAGAATAAGACTCGGCAGTTTCCTCCAGAGAATGGAAGGTACAATATCAGTTTCGTATGCAATTACATGCTTTATTAAAACAAGCATATGCCTGTTTGTTGCGTGCAAAGGGGTTGCGTCGATATTCGGGCTTGATGATTACGGTGTAATTGCCATTCAGATGGGACTTCTGATGGCGTATTTTGCCTATATAGTATATGACAATACCGTGGAGATGGTAAACTGGGCGCTGAAAATATACCATTACTACGCAATACCGTTTCAGATTATTATTCCGTTAATTATCTTGATTACCGCAGAAATAAGAAACCGTGGAAAAAACACAAAGGGCAGGGATGATGGTGAAACAGAATAATAAAGGTGTACGGTTTTGCCCGTACACCTTTTGGCTGTTAAAGGACAGCCACCTCCGTTACGTTCTTCATGATTACCACTCCCCTTTCAATCAGGATTGCAGTTTCCGGAACTGCGGGTACCCGGTACCTGGTACAAATTAATTATACTCCCTGCGGTGGTGTCAAATCAAAACACTTTTCGGATATAACTATTCTGGCTGTTCCATGATAATATCATCTATTACTGTATCATGCCTGAATACCGGCTTAATCCGGAGCCTGAAACTGAAGCAGCGCTCGTTAAGCTGATATTTCGGTAACAACTTCGGACCGCAGCTGTTCGATCCTACCCCGCTCATTTTATAGTCAATATGGATTATGGTTTCAGGTTGTTTCCTGAGCTCATGGGGATGCTTGGCCTCTGTAAGGTTTTCAGGCGTATAATGGGATGCGTTGAATGAGAATTCATCCATTCCGACAAACAGGAGTCCCATTCCCAGGGCATTTGTAACAAGGGCCCACTCGGTTCCGTAATGGCTTCCGTTTTCCTGGGGATACAGGTAATCCTCATGCATTTTTGATACCGTTGTTTCAAATCTTCCCTTGTAAGTGCTCCTGTGTTTGTCAATATAGCTTTCATGCGGCCCGTATCCGAAAAATTCCACGTATTCATTGCCCCTGGGCATTACAAGTTTCAGGCCGTATCTGGGGAGGAAAGGAAGACCTTCACGTACCTCAACGTCATTATCCAGGAATATATCGCCGCTTCCCCATACGGTCCATATGGCGGTTCCCCGCAGCACAGGTTTTTGAGAGTAGTAACCCATTGAATATGAGGTCCTGAATGCTATTGAATTATCGGTTTCACTGATAATTTCAGCACTGTAGGTATGGGTTTTGAGAAGGTGATAACCGGCTTTCATCCAGGCTAGTTTTTCATTCCTGTCGTTGTCGGTCGGTGCACGCCATACCGTAAAGGAAGGTTTTTCGCAGATTAAATCCAGCCCTGCATTTCTTAATCTGGTGAAGCAGCCGTCAATAAGGCTGAATTCGTAATCAAAGTTCCGCCCCGATATGATTACGCTTCTGTCGGTTTTTAACAGTTTAACAAAAGACGGTGCCTTCACAGTGACTTTTTTCACCGGCTGTACCGGGAGTTCAAACTGTGTAAAACCTATTTCATAACCTTTTTTCGCCCATACAGTATCTTCCTTCAGTGTGTAGAAAATACGGATGAAGTACCTGCCGTCCGATTCTTCCGGTATATCATACGGGATCATGATTATTTCGGACTTATGCGGAGCGGTATTCAGCTCATAAATCGTACCTGAATCAATTCTTCTGCCGTTTTTCTCCAGAACCCAGTTCAGGCACAGGTGTGACAGGTCAATAAAGTCATACAGGTTTGTTATTTTAAATTCCCCGGTTTTAAGATTTACAGCTTCGGTCCTGACCGGGGCTATAACGTTCTTGAGCTCAAGAAGACCAGTATGGGGAGTACGATCGGGATATACCAGCCCGTCTATGCAGAAATTGCCGTCATTCGGTACATCGTTAAAATCCCCGCCATAGGCATAGTAAGTTATTCCATCGGCAGTCTGTGTTTTTACTCCGTGATCGGTCCATTCCCATACAAAACCTCCGGACAGTCTCGGATGTTTGTATATCAGATCCCAGTAATCCTTCAGATCCCCGGGGCCGTTGCCCATTGCATGGGAATACTCGCAGAGAACATGCGGCCTTTTTTCATTCTCCATTTTAAGGAAAGTATTTTCCAGCCAGTCAACACTTGCATACATGTTGCTGTATACATCAAGGCAGGAATTGTCAGGTTCGGCCAGCAGAACTTCATGGTTAAACGCGCCCTCATAATGGATCAGGCGGCTTTTGTCCCTGTTCTTAGTCCATTCCGCCATTTTCCTGTGATTCGGACCAAAGCCTGACTCGTTGCCGAGAGACCACATTACAATACAGGGATTGTTCTTGTCCCTTTCCACCATGCGCTGTATCCTGTCAATGAAGGCTTCGGTGAAGGCCGGATCCCTTGACAGCATGCAAAAATCACCGGCAGCATGGACGCCGTGGCATTCGAGATCGGCTTCGTCTATTACATAGAAACCCAGTTCATTGCAGTATTCAAGAAATCTGGGGTCATTTGGATAATGGGATGTCCTGATTGCATTAATATTATGTTTTTTCATTAAAATAAGGTCTTGCATTATATGATCGGGAGGGGTGACATGGCCGAGTTCGGGATGGGAATCATGCCTGTTGACCCCTTTGAATTTGACAGGTTTACCATTAATGTGGATCACTGAATCAATGATCTCTGTTTTTATAATTCCGAATTTCTGAAGAATTACTTCATTGCCATGATACAGGATCAGTTTATACAGATTCGGGGTTTCAGCGCTCCAGAGGAAAGCGTTGTCTATCGTAAATTCAAAGGAATCGGTCTGAGAAAGGTTCATAGTTTTGTCGAATATGTCATTACCATGGATATCCTTAACAACAGCACGGACAGAAAAAGTTTCAGCCCTGTAATCGTCTGCTGCCTTAAACTCTATTTCGCATTTAACCGTTGCCTTTGAATAATTTTCATCAAGATCGGTTTTTACGAAGAAATCCCTTATATGACTCTTGTCCCTGTATAAAAGATATACATCCCTGAAAATTCCTGAATGCCGCCACATATCCTGGTCTTCCAGGTAACTTCCGTCGCACCATTTCAGAACCATAACGGCTATCCTGTTCTGACCGGGCCTGAGATAGGGAGTGACAAAAAATTCCGAGGTCATGTGGCTGACCTGGCTGTATCCGACTTCTTTACCGTTAATCCAGAGATAAAAACATGAATTTACCCCTTCAAAAACCAGGTATGCATCTTTTTCGGACAGGTTACAGTCGATATAAAAATCCCTGATATATATTCCGGCCGGGTTTTCATTCGGTACATACGGGGGATCGCACGGGTAGGGATAATTGACATTTGTATAATTCGGAGTATCATAGCCGTGCATTTGCCAGCTGGAGGGAACAGGAATCGAGTCATAATCTTCGCAGGCGAAATTTTCGGCATAAAACCCGTCTTCCACTTCATAAACACTCGGATAATATTTGAAATTCCATATTCCGTTGAGAGAACGGAAATATCCTGATATGCCCCTTACACCTTTAAGGGCGCTGTCATACGATTCATACGGAATAAAATAAGCCCGCGGTTTTTCACAGTTCACATGCAGTACTGCAGGATTTTCCCAGTATTTCTTGACAGGCAGCAATAAAAACACCTCCAAAGCATATACTAAAAGCAACATTTTAACTCTATAGTATAGCAACCCGGGAAATTTAGCAAGTAAACACTTTATATAAATCTGAAATGATTAAGAATTTTGATAAATTCTGTATATTTGGATTATCAGGAGGTTTACAGGAATGAAAGTCTGGTTTGCAGTATCTGAAGCTGCGCCCTTTGCAAAGACAGGCGGACTGGCTGATGTGGCAGGTTCACTTCCAAAGGCGCTGAGACGGCTTGGAATTGATATACGGGTTGTTATGCCCAAGTACCGGCAGATTCCCCCGCAGTATACAGATAAAATGAATTTCGTCGGGTATACTTTTGTGGATCTCACATGGCGCCGTGAATACTGCGGTGTGTTTGAACTCGTTCATGAAGGCGTCCCGTTCTATTTTCTGGACAATGAACGCTATTTTTTCAGGGACTGGTACTATGGCCAGGCTGATGATGGTGAGAGGTTTACATTTTTCTGCAAGGCCGTTCTGGAAGTACTCCCTTTTATAAATTTCAAACCATATGTAATCCATCTGAATGACTGGCAGACAGGCCTTGTAAGCCTGCTTCTCGACGCCCATTACAGGTATTACAGGAATAACGGTTTTTATCAGTTCATGCATACAGTTTTGACAATCCATAACCTGAAATACCAGGGCATTTTTCCGAAGGACATGATGAATGAAATTATCGGCCTTGACTGGAAATATTTTCATATGGACGGAATTGAATTCTATGACAATATCAATTTTCTGAAAGCAGGCATTGCTTATTCCACGAAAATAACAACGGTAAGCAGAACATATGCCGAAGAAATAAAAACCGAATTCTACGGCGAGAACCTGTCCGGGATACTGAAAAAGCGAGAATGGGATATTGCAGGAATTTTAAACGGGATTGACTATGAAGATAACAATCCGGCGACCGATACACGGATATATGTGCCTTATTCTGCCGAAAACATTGAAAATAAACTGCAGAATAAAATAATGCTGCAAAGGGAAACAGGGCTTAATGTCAGTCCGGACACACCCCTTATCGGTATAATTTCAAGACTTGTGTCCCAAAAGGGAATGGATTTGATAGACAGAATGATTGCAGAACTGCTGGATATGGATCTGCAGCTGATAGTGCTTGGAACAGGGGAAAAAAGATACGAAGATATGTTCAGGTGGGCACAGGGAGCTTTCAGCGGGAAAATGTCTGCGAATATCTGCTATAATCCGGTACTTGCCCAAAAGATATATGCAGGATGTGATATGTTCCTTATGCCGTCCCTGTTTGAACCATGCGGGCTTGGCCAGCTGTACAGCATGCGATACGGTACAGTTCCGATTGTCAGGGAAACCGGGGGTTTAAAGGATACCGTTGTACCGTATAACGAGTATTCGGGAGAGGGAACGGGCTTTACCTTTGCAAATTACAACGCGCATGAAATGAAGGATGCGGTGATAAGAGCGATGCGTGTTTACAGGGAAAGAGATAAGTGGAAAACAATAATGAAACGCTGCATGCAGCAGGATTTCAGCTGGGATAAGTCTGCCCGGGAATACAGTGAGCTGTATAATCAGATATGCCGAATTACGGTAACCAAATAACACAATCCCGCATAGGATATACCATAAAGTATGCGAGGTGATATATATGGGCGATTATTATTATGACAAGGGATTTTTCAGCGGCTGGGAATGGATTATTATAATTGTTCTGTTGATTATAATTTTCTGTCCTGATATATTCAGTCCGAAGGGCAGATATATTGACAAATGCTGATTTAAACCGTGATTTTTTTTTGCCCCGCTGAAAAAGCGGGGCTGCATTTGCATGTTATTCCCTGTTCTTCCTGGGTATTATTTCAATCCAGTAACCATCAGGATCATTGATGAAATATATTCCCATCTGCTTGTTTTCATAGCAAATAACCCCGTTTTTCTTGTGAAGCTCATAAGCTGCTTCCATATCGTCCACCTCAAAGGCAAGGTGGAATTCATTGTCACCTAAATTGTACGGTTCCTTGCGGTCGCGCAGGTATGTCAGTTCAAGGCGGTGAGGCGTTACTCCGTCGCCCATGAATACCAGGGTAAATTCACCGTGCTCCGGCTGGATTCTTCTTGTCTCCTTAAGCCCGAGATTTTCCTCATAAAATTTGATGCTTTTTTCAAGATCAAGCACATTGATATTGTTGTGAGCAAATGTAAACTTCATAACCGTAACCTCCCGGAACTATTTTACATATATTTTACCATAAAAATTGCGCTCTTAACTGTTTTCCTTGTGGATGGCATATAATTCTGCTATAATCCTTTTAATATAAATCCCTCCTCAGCCGTTGACGGACAAATCCTGGTTATGCTTTTGGAGTTTGCAGCAGCTGATATTTGGGGAATCCTATATTATCGGAGGTTTTTTGATCATGGTTAATGTGAGGGAAGTACTGACCGACAGTTATTGCGCGCAGATTCGCCGTCTGTTTGAAAATATACTGGAAACAGGAGCCGGCAAGTCATCCGTTGAAAAACGGGAAATTGAGCTATACAGCCAGCTGGAGCAATATCAGAATGAAAAAAGAAAAGTAATGAAGGAATGGGCAGATACCCCTATCCAGGAGCTTGACGGAAGGACTCCTTCTGGTTTGATTAAGGATATGAACGAATTCCAGGATATATTTGAGCTGTTCCTGTATATGGTGGAAAATGCCGATGATGATGTTCCGTACATTATTATTGAAAAACTGGGGACATTCGGAGACAAGGCTGTTTCGGCACTGACCGGCCTTGCGGATTCATGCCTGAACGATCAGAATACCATTACTGTCTTTATTCATGCCGTATTGGCACTGGGAGAACTGAAGCTGACCGATGCAGTTCAGGCGTTGATTGGTTTGGCTTACAGGGCAAATGGCAGTGAAACCTTTCTGGATCATATTGAAGAGGCGCTGAAGAATGCCGGTTCATGTGCGGTGGAACCATTGCTTGAAGTCCTTGAAGGAAAAGATATCGGAAAAACTGAGGAAATGCTTCTGTATGCGCTGGCATGTACAGGGGCAAAACATAAGGATGACAGAATATATAAAATACTCAGGCAGGCTTTCAGGACAATGGAGAATAAAATGCCTGCCGTTCTCTGCCTGAATGTTTATGGTGACGGACGTGCTATTCCGATGCTGAAAGGATACCTGGAGAGAAACAGAAAAATAGAAAAAAACCTGTTTTTCGAAATAATAGGTACTATCAGAAATCTTGGAGGAATCACCGAAGAGTTTGTGGGTTTTTAAAATATGCTATTGATTTGTGACAGCGTAACTATATATTCATGGTATACCGGAATTATCCATATAATTAGAAGAAAAACGGCATTACTGAAATACAATTGTACGGAGGGAAGGTATGGAGGATAAGGACAGGGTTTATGAGGAAAAAAGACTGGCAAGAACCCTTGATGAGATAGAACGCCAGCTGCGGCAAATGACTGCGATTGAGCGGGCTTTTGTAAACAATATGCGTACGACCTACAAAAACATGTGGGAAGACGTGGAAGCTGCGCCAAATGACATGCAGGACATGGATCAGCTTGTCCTGGCAAAAATGTACCTTGATGAAATGAGAAATCTGGAAACAACCTACGAAAGCGCCAGGCAAAGAATAATTCAGCTCAGGAAAATGAAGAACAGCCCCTATTTTGCCAGAATAGATTTTGTGGAAGACGGTTCGCACGAAACCGAACAGATTTATATAGGAATTGCCATGGTTCAGAATGAGGAGACTCTGGAAATATTTGTTTACGATTGGAGAGCTCCGATATCAAGCATGTTTTACGATTACGACAGGGGCCGGGCAGGATTTGATACGCCTGCGGGGCGGGTCGAAGGAGAACTGGTGCTGAAAAGACAGTTCAGAATAGAAAACGGCAAGATGAAATTCATGTTTGATTCGGACATTAAAATAGATGATGACATACTGCAGGAAGTGCTGGGGCAAAGTAAGGATGAAAAAATGAAAACCATTGTTGCCAGCATACAGCGTGAGCAAAACAAAGCCATCAGGGATGAAGGACATAAACTGTTGATTGTGGAAGGCCCTGCAGGAAGCGGAAAAACGTCGATAGCCCTGCATCGCGTCGCATTTCTGCTATACCGTTACAGAAACAGTATTTCCAATGACAGTGTGATAATCCTGTCTCCAAATGAGATATTCAATGATTATATATCTGAAGTTCTTCCCGAACTTGGTGAAGAGAATGTCAGGCAGGCTACTTTCATGGCCTTTGCCAAGGGTTTCCTCAGGTTAAACATGGTTATGACCGATTTGAATGAACAGATGGAGTATATACTGAGCGCAGGGAAAAGCAAAGATTATAATGTAAGGATTAAATCAATGAAGTACAAGTCATCGGTTGAGTTCCTGAAAAAGCTCAGGGAGTATACCGACCGGCTTAACCGTGATCCGTGGAAATTTGAAGATTTTGAAATTAATAATACATTGATTATTTCCGCAGATGAGCAGAAGGAACTTTTCCTTAAGGAGTATACCTACCTTCCGATGGTACCGAGGCTGAAAAAACTGAGAAACCGCGTTCTGTTCCTGATAAAGCAGCATGAATACAAACAGATTGCGATGCTTTATGAAAAATTGAATAAAGATCCGATTATGGCCGACAGAAGTGCACATGAAAAAAAGAAAATAGCGGTAAGAACGGTTTTGAAACAATTCAGGCCGCTGCGTGAAAAGGCAAGGCATATCGGGAATATTTCCCTTATTGATACTTACAGGAAAATGTTTGACGGAACGTTTGATTTCGACAGGGAGCTTTACGACGTGGCGGAATTTACCCTTAAACAGCTGGATAATAGCTTATTGCTGTACGAAGACGTGGCGCCGGTATTGTTTTTGAAAGGCAGGCTGTTCGGCATACCCATGAAAAATAACATCAGGCATATCGTTGTGGACGAGGCACAGGATTATACGCCGATTCAGATGGAAGTCATCCGTGAACTGTTTCCGGAAGGCAGTTTTACCGTAGTAGGGGATTTGAACCAGAGCGTCAATCCCTATGCCAATATTGGAAGCACCGATACGTTGAAGGAGTTGTTCCGGAGCGACAGTATATCCCATATAAGGTTAACAAAAAGTTACCGTTCCACCCGGGAAATCACAAGGTTTGTAAACCATATCACGGGAACTGACGGAGACACGGGAGTAATAAACAGGGCCGGAGAGTTGCCGGCAGTCAGGGTGGTACAGTCGGTGGACGAGTGTTTACAGGGTATTAGGGAAGATATAACCGAAATGAGCTCAAAAGGGTTCAGATCCATGGCTGTAATTACGAAGAACAGGTCCGAAGCCGAAATGGTACACGGAATTTTGTCGAAATGGGTTAAATGTAATCTTGTGGTGAGATCAGAAGCTGTTTTCCCGCGTGGGATTTCGGTTATGCCGTCATACCTTTCGAAAGGCCTGGAATTTGATGTGGTTTTTGTACTTAACCTGGATAACCCGTACAGCGGAAGGGAAGAGGCAAACCTGTTCTATACCGTATGCAGCAGAGCTTTGCACAGGCTTTTTATATATTCACTTGACAGGCTCCCTGATTATTTTGACGGCATACCTGGAGATGCATACGTTTTACGCTGACATTCGCGGGGTTAAGAGCTTTATGGTAGTAATAGAGGAAAAAATGATGACCTTAATTTTTTCAGGACAAAATGATAAAGTAAATAGATTACCAATGCCGTTTCATGCTGCAAAGTCGAATATCCGCTTATTTTCTATAGGCTGAAGGCGGTTTCCCTGTTATTCTTTTACCGGCTGCTTCCGCAGCTTCCCCCGATGCTTTGCGTTGTAACGAACCCGTTGTACATACAAAGCAACTGACAGAAATGGGAACAGCATACTTTCTGTGCTGATGGTCACCTGGCGGTGTGTTCTTCGAATCTTGGTAACTTAAGCATATTGCCACTGCTTTTTTCGGCTTAATAAACAACGGTACTGTTTAATAGAATGGCAGTAAATTAGCCCTTGAAAGCTTTTCCCAATAACGGTATGATAAAGACATAGTTATTTATAAAGTACCATGAACAGGAGGTTATAAAATTAGATGGAGATTAGCGAAATGTATGATGTAATTGTAGCCGCGCTGGAGGATAAAAAGGCAAGGGACCTGAAGGTAATCGATATTCAGGATTTGACAACCATCGCCACTTATTTTATCATATGCAGCGGTACGTCTACTACTCATATAAAGGCCCTTGCAGATGAAGTTGAGTTCAAACTGAAGGAAAAAGGAGTATCACCGCACAGAATTGAAGGCTACAATAATGCAAGGTGGATTCTGATGGATTACGGCGAAATAGTGGTTCATATATTCCACGAAGAAGATCGGCAATTTTATAACCTCGAACGACTGTGGCAGGACGGAAGAGCCATACCTTTCAGAAATGCAGAGCAGAATTAACCTGATGCGTCAGATGCATTTAATTTATATAAATTGCTGTATATAAACAGGAGGCGTAATATATGGCGTATTCAATAAATACCGACAGAAAATGGCAGAAAAAATGGGAAGAGACCCAGCTCTATAAATTTGACAGGAATAACCTTGATAAAAAGCTGTACTGCCTGGAAATGTTTTCGTATCCTTCAGGAGCAAACCTTCATGTAGGCCACTGGTATAATTTCGGGCTTACCGATTCATGGGCAAGAATGAAACGCCTGCAGGGTTACAATGTTTTCCACCCGATGGGATTTGACGCTTTCGGATTGCCTGCCGAAAACTATGCCATTAAAACGGGTATTCATCCGAAAGATTCTACCTATAAGAATATAAGGACAATGGAAAAGCAGCTCAGGGAAATGGGCGCCACTTACGACTGGGATTACGAGGTAATAACATGTGATCCGAAGTATTATAAATGGACACAGTGGATTTTCCTGCAGCTGTATAAACATGGTCTTGCATACAGGAAAAAAGCTCCTGTAAACTGGTGCCCGAGCTGTAAAACCGTTCTGGCAAACGAACAGGTGGTGGACGGCACATGCGAACGGTGCCATACCGAGGTTACAAAAAAAGACCTGACCCAGTGGTTTTTCAGAATTACTGCCTATGCACAGGAACTTCTTGACTGCCTGGACGATCTGGACTGGCCCGAAAAGACAAAAAAGATCCAGACAAACTGGATTGGACGCTCGGAAGGAGCTGAAATTGAATTCCAGGTATACGGGAGTGACAGGACTTTCAAGGTATTTACTACAAGGGCCGATACCCTTTACGGTGTGACCTATGTTGTACTTGCACCTGAAAGCGAACTGACCGATGAGGTAACGACCGATGAATACAGGGAACAGGTTGAGGCCTACAAGGAATATGCAAGAAAACAGACCGAGATTGAAAGACTGTCCACGGTCAAGGAAAAAACAGGCGTATTTACCGGCGGTTATGCTATAAATCCCGTAAACGGCGAAAAGGTGCCCATCTGGATTTCGGATTATGTACTGGCAGGGTATGGTACAGGCTGTGTTATGGCAGTACCCGGCCATGATGAAAGGGATTTTGAATTCGCAACCAAGTTCAACCTTCCAATAAAACGGGTTATAAAGAGTAAAGACGGTTCACCCGACGAGCTTCCGTTTACCGATGACGGAATACTTGTGGACAGTGCGGAATTTTCGGGTATGACCTCCGAACAGGCAAGGACTGAAATCGTCAAAAAACTTCAGAAGGAAAACAAGGCAGAGTTCAAGGTAAATTACCGGCTCAGGGACTGGCTTGTATCACGCCAGCGTTACTGGGGTGCGCCCATTCCCGTTATTCACTGTGAAAACTGCGGAATTGTACCTGTTCCCGAAGAGGATTTACCTGTAGAACTGCCTTATGATGTGGAATTTACCCCGGATGGAGAGTCACCGCTGGCAAAATGCGAATCCTTCATGAATACCACATGCCCAAAATGCGGAAAGCCTGCCAGAAGGGATCCTGACACCCTTGATACTTTTGTATGCTCATCATGGTATTTCCTGAGGTATCCCGACAATTGCAATGACAGTGAACCGTTCAACAGGGAATGGATTAACAAAATACTTCCTGTTGATAAATATGTAGGCGGTGCCGAACATGCTGCAATGCACCTTCTCTATGCGCGCTTTGTAACGAAGGCGCTGAGGGATATGGGATACCTGGATTTTGACGAACCTTTCAAATCCCTTGTGCACCAGGGTACAATCCTCGGACCCGACGGCTCAAGAATGAGCAAATCAAAGGGAAATACGATATCTCCTGACGATTATATACAGGAATACGGTTCCGACGTATTCAGGCTTTACCTTGCCTTCGGTTTTGCGTATACAGAGGGCGGACCATGGAGCGATGAAGGAATAAAGGCTATTTCAAGATTTGTTAACCGTGTGGAAAGGCTCGTGGAAAAATTCGCCGAGGAAAGGAATGCTGAAACGACCGATAAAATTGGTCCGGAAGAAAAGGAACTGGTCTTTGTGCAGCACACGGCAATAAAAGGCGTTACTGAGGATGCGGACAGATTCCAGTTCAATACTTCGGTAGCACGTATCATGGAACTTACCAACGCCCTTTACAAATATGATGCGCTGGAAGTTAAAAACAGAAAATTAATGGAGGAAGCCATCCGTGATTTATTAATCCTCCTGTCGCCGTTTGCACCGCATTTCTGTGAAGAGATGTGGGAAAAGATGGGATATGCGTATTCCATATTCAACCAGAGATGGCCTGAGTATGATTCCAAGGCGCTGGTAAAAGACACGGTAGAAATGGCTGTCCAGATTAACGGACAGGTTAAGTACAAAATACAGGTTCCACAGGACGCTGACAACAAGGCTGTTGAAGAAGCTGCGCTGAATGATGAAAAGGCTGCGGTTTACCTTAAGGACAAGGAAATTGTAAAGGTAATCGTAGTGCCGAAACGGCTTGTCAATATTGTCATTAAAAAATAAATTGATATAAATATGATTTGCTTCCTCATTGGGAAAGGGGGTCAGTATTTATGTATGAACTTGATTACAAGAAATTCTGGGAAGAGAATGAAAAATGCTTCGAGCCTTTTTCAACGAATAAGCCTCGTGTGCCGGTAAAGCTTCCTTTTGACGATCATTTTCTGTTTGAGGAAATGAACGTTGAGTCAACAATCCGCTACTACAAGGACAGGGAATACAGGCTGCAGCTTCACAGGCTGTGCAACGACAGGATGGAACAGGCCATCGGACTTAGGTTTTTTAATGAAAAAGAAGAAATGTCCGTTTCACCGAACAGATTCGAAGTTATCATGGGGGCTCACTGGGAATACAGTGAAGGGGCTACACCGTGGCTTGAATCAACGGTTAAGGACATTGAAGATGTTAAAAACCTGATTAAAAGAGCTGAAAAACTGGATATGGAAAAGGAAGCTTTCCCGGAAGAATGGTATGCGGAAAAGGAGAGACTGGAGGCTGCAGGGATTAAGATTGATTACGGCAGCAGAGGACACCGAGGGCCTGCTACAATGGCGACCAGTATACTTGGTACTGAGAATACATGTATTTTCATTATGGAAGAGCCGGAAGTAATGAAGGACTTTTTTGAAATTCTGACCGAGAAGATGGTGGAATACCATAAAGCCCTGCTGAAAGCAACAAATTCGGAACTTAAACCCGGCTACTGGATAACCGATGACAACAGTTATCTGTTCCCGCCAAGGCAGTACGAACAATTCTGTGCACCGTTCCTTGAACGGGTTTTCAGGGAGTTTGCCCCTGGTCCCAATGACTACAGGTACCAGCATTCAGACAGTGATATGAGGCATTTGATGCCGATACTGAATGATTTGGGCGTAAATAACGTTAATTTCGGCCCTACAATACATCCGGCTGAAATAAGAAAGGCAATGCCCAAAGCAGTAATACACGGACAGATGCCGCCTTTTACGCTAAGAAACGGAAGTCCTGAAGAAATAATAGAAATTGTTAGAAGGGATATTGATGCCGTTGGAAGAGACGGAGGCCTTGTTGCGACAACAGCCGGAAGCATAGCGGCAGGCACGTCTTTTGAAAAAATAAAAATATTCCTGTGGGCAGTAAATGAATATGGAAGGTATTAACAATATGAATTAAAACAGCCCTGCAGTCTGCAGGGCTGTTTTTTTACAGCAGTACATTCTGCCAGGTACCGTCAAGAAGAACACGCTGGTGTGAAAAACCAATGTTTTTGAGTATCTTTACCGCTTCCGGGTAATATGCATCGATCCAGTCAGGATGATGCGCATCGGAATTTAACACAACGGGTATATCCATTTCACGGATAAGCTTCAGTATCCATTCTGAAGGATACACCTCGTCCAGGTAACCGCGGGCAATTCCCCCGGTATTGACTTCAACAATAACATTGTGCCTGCTTATAATCTCCAGGAGATCTTCCACCTTGTCGCGGTACCACTTTTCGGTTTCACTGAAAAACAGGCTGTTTTGATTGTTTTTCTTAATTAAATCAAGATGGCCGACAATATCCGGAGTCTGGGTGGTTATCATTTCAGCCATAAGGCTGAAATAAGTTTCTGCAAAGGCTTTTACGTCACCACCGAATACAACATTTACAAGTTCCCTGTATTCTTCGGCAGGGCCGTCCACACTCAGGTACCGGTTGTTATTCTCATCATAGATGAAATGTACCGCACCAATCGTATAGTCAATGCCGGGATAATGCCTGAAATCAATGCAGTTCGGATAAAAGTCGGTTTCAAGTCCCGTATATACCTGTATCCGGTTTTTATATATCTGTTTCAGTGAATTAACCGTTTCAATATATTTGTCCAGATTTTCAGCTTTCATTGTCCACTCTGCCCCAAACTGAACGGGGGCATGGGATGTAAAACCTATGGCCGAAAAACCTTTCCTGACTGCGGCCTGAACATAGTCTTCAGGCATCATTTTACCGTCACAGAAGGCGCTGTGTGTATGATAAGTTGTAAGCATTTCTTCACCTGTGGTCATTTTATTTTAAGCTTGTTGGTAATATTTGAAATGTTGACCGAAAGCAGTTCAACATATCTTTTGATTTTCTTTGTTGTGGTTTTTTCAAATTCTTCTTTTCTTATATCAAAATGCTGGACTCTCTTGTATGAAGAAAGCTTTTTATTTACTTTCTTGACTTCGGCGAGAATAATCCTGTGGATTTCCTCATCGGTAGGCGTCCTGCCGAGTTCCTCCTCGAATGTTTCCATCCTGGGAACTATTTGGGCACATACTTTCGTTTCATCCTCTTCCGGATCGTCGACGCCATAAACAAGGGATTCCAGAATATACGGGCTTTGGTTCAGATAAAGCTCAATATCCTCAGGGTAAATATTCTTTCCGTTCTTCGTGACTATAACATTTTTCTTTCGGCCTGTTATATAAAGGAATCCGTCCCTGTCTATCCTGCCGTAATCACCGGTATAGAGCCAGCCGTCCCTGAGTACTTCCCTGGTTGCTTCTTCGTTTTTGTAATATCCAAGCATTACGTTTTCGCCTTTGACAAGTATCTCCCCAATATTATCCTTTCCGGGATTGTCAATCTTTATTTCAACGCCGGGCAGCGGCAGCCCCACCGATCCGTCCTTGTATTCCTCAAGTCTGTTTACGGTAACTATTGGCGAACATTCGGTAAGGCCGTATCCCTGGAGCAGGTTGAAGCCCATTGCGCGGAATGCCTTGCTTATTTTGGGGTTCAATGCCGACGCACCTGATATGATAAGCCTCAGGTTACCACCCAGGCTTTCATGTATTTCGCTGAACATCTTTCTCTGTATATCCTTAAAACCGAGTCTGGCAAGAACAGGAGCAATAAAAAGTCCTATTCGCAGTTTAACGTATTTGTTCTCCTTTTTCGCCTTTTTTTCCACCTTATTGTAAACATTTTCAAGGATCAGCGGAACCGACATGATAATACTGGGTTTGTATTCCTGAAGATTTTTCTGAATATGCCTGAGCCCTTCACAGAAACCAATCGAAACGCCCAGGTATACCATTGTCAGAAATCCGGCAGTACATTCATATGTATGGTGGAGAGGAAGGATGGAAAGAATGCTGTCACGAGTATCGGCGGTGAGTAATTGCGATACACCCATTATGTCGTGACAGATGTTTTTGTGTGACAGCATTACTCCTTTTGACTTGTCGGTTGTACCCGAAGTGAAAATAAGCATTCTCATTTCTTCGGGATTTACAGGAGCGTCAATATATTCGCGGTTGCCTGCTTCAATCAGCTTCTTTCCTTTTTCCACCAGGTCGTATAAATATATAATTCCGTCCTTTTCCTTTTCATCAACGGGATCCATGCTAATGATGTATTTCAAATCGGGCAGGTCCTTCTTTATGTCAATAATACTGTTTATGTAATCTTTGGAGGTTACAATGGCAGTTGCTTCAGAACGGGACATTAGAGACGTAACTTCATTGATGGGAAGTTCTTTGTCCAGCGGCACAATAACTCCAGCTCCGTTAACTACCGCCAGGTATGTAAGACACCATTCGTACCTGTTTTCACTCATTACCGCAATTTTTGTGTCTTTTAATCCCAAATCAAGAAGTGCGGTTCCAAGCTCGTTAATGGTTTCAAGAAATTTTTTGTAAGTAACTGATGTAAAACTGCCGTTGCTGTCTTTCAGAGTAAATGCACTGCAGTCGGGGTGCAATTCGGCACTTTGCCTTACCATGTCTTTCAAATCGGTGATTTTTCTGACATCAAAATACTTATACCTCTTTTTTCCCATAATAAACTACCCCACCAGTAAACTGATTTAAATAAATACCGGCTAAAAAGCTGGAAGTAATTATATTATATCTGATACTAACCATGATTACAATGAATGTTAAAAACTTAATTATTATCGGCCGTTTCTAAAATTTGTTTCGTATTAAAAACATATATTAGCAGAATATATTAAATGGCTGTCATAA